>Ga0123342_1006315_pt1 | contig 16524 bp, 12 predicted proteins | sample Turbeawhitnodule_FD_89960 | JGI IMG/M metagenome (GOLD analysis project Ga0123342, IMG submission 89960) | Root nodule microbial communities of legume samples collected from Mexico - Turtle bean Mexico white nodule | ecosystem: Host-associated > Plants > Roots > Nodule | place: Mexico: Nepantla... | reverse complement strand
GTTATGAGGTGAGTTACTCAGCAAAAAGCCCACTCTTAGACAACCTCTAAGCACTACCTAAGACACACTTAAAGCAAAGCAAAATACAAATGAAATGTACATATAAGTCTTCATCAAACACAACATAAGTCAACATCAAACACAATCTTGAAGGGGCAGCAACCATCTTCAACACATTGATGATCTCACGGGTTCTCTTGAAGCACATGAACAACGAAAGAAGAAAAAAAGAGAAGTCTTGGAGGAACCTTACAAACAAAGATGACCATCAAAGAAGACAAGGTGATGTACGCGCAACATAACTCAGGAAGAGGACGTCGGCGCGGAGGTCGTGGTCATGGAAACAACAATGAAGAGAAGGGACAAATGAACCAACAAAACTGGCGTAGACGAGGTCGTGATCATGGTGGTTGTTCAAATCGTCCAAATGTTGAATGATAAGACAAAAGATGAAGGAATTCTCATGAAGGCCAATGAAGACATCACCCTGGATAGTGACATGATATGGTATCTAGACACTGGTGCTAGTAATCATATGTGTGGGCACAAACATCTCTTTCTTGATATACAAGAGATAGAAGATGGACATGTGTCTTTTACAGACTCAACTAAGGTTCCAGTCAAAGGCCATGAAAAATATTTTTTCTCAAAAGGACGAAAGAAAAGGTACAATGGAGAATGTTTATTATGTACCTGGCTTGAAGAGTAATATTCTCAGTATGAGACAATTATCGGAGAAAGGTTGTTCAGTTTGCATGAAAGACTGAATTTTGCACTTGAAGGACAAAAATGGACAAGTGCTCGCACACGTGGAGATGGCAAATAATTGGATGTTCAAACTCAAATTAAAGAGTACATTATCGAAGAAATCGCTTTGTGATGAAAAATAGAGCTTGAAGGTTTAAGGGCAAAATCAAGTAGCTTGGAAGAATTTTGCAATTTACTAAATAGTAACACAATCTTCTAAATGAAAGGAATGTCTTGGTATCTCAATTGGAGAGTGTTGAAGCAAACTTTGGTAACCTGGAAAGGTTTAAAAAATTGGAAGAAAAATATGTTGATATAGAGAAAGACAAAGAAAGTATAGTAAATCAAGTAGAAGAACTCCATTTGTTGTTTTTGGCACAAAAAGAAAAGGTCAATGAATTACAGTCCAAATTAGAAACCCCTTATAAGTTTTCAAATTCCCTTGAAGCTATGAAGAAGCTGGGAGCAGAACCAAAGGTCAATGACAAGTATCTTCCATATTTTTTTATTGTTGATGAAAGTGCAGGAAATAATACTTCAGACAGTCTGACAGCGGGGTACAATAAAGTTCTTTGTGACGATAAGAAACTTGGTTGTGTTCTACTTGAAATAGTGGTTTTGATTTTGGAGGAGTGTTTTGGAGACTAAAAGTAATTCAAATCAAAACTCTGCATGAGTTGTTGCAGTGAAGAAAACTAAAGTTGCTTTTAACCCAGAAAAATGTGGTGGTTGCTGGGAAAATATTGGAGGCAATTGGGGTTAAGAAAAACATAAAATTGGATGTGTGGGTGATGACAATCAAGAAAGCAATCTGAAAGAAAAATATGAAAGGATTGAGTTTAAGAGAGAAATTTGTTAGCATTAAACTCAAAGTCATCATCAATTTTATTTTAAAATTTAAATAACCAATAATTATTACCTTTAATTATAGTTTTGAATGTCATTTATACTATAATTTTAAATGTAATTTAAAATATAACTTTTATGAAAAAAAATATAAAATTTGAGAAGTCTCTTATAAAACTATTTCTATTTAGAGAGAGTATATTCTTGTTGAAAAAGTAACAAAATGAAATAAAAATATATATTCTGTGTTCACATTGAACACTCACATCAACTACACTACAAATTCCTAGAAGTAAACAAACAACTAAACCTAAACGATGTATTGTAACATAATCAATCATAATCATCTCCTCTAAAATATAAATGATACACTTCCATTCCATGAACTTGAACAAACCTTCGGGATCTGTAATATTTACTTAGCTTATATTGCTTTAGCGATACCCTTAGAAATGCAAGTTCCCAATCTTTCATAAAATATAGTTCAGGAGTAAGTTAGTAAATTGTTGCATATCTTTACTCAACCATAGGAAATTTCAGCAATAAGCATTACAAGGACAGGAAAAACAAAACCAAAAAGTGTCATGGCACTGTCTTTTAGTTTGCCACAGAGAAGTTTTGTAGATGTGAGCACCGAGATGAATGCACTTTACAGCAGTCAAAATAAATGTACAGGATTACGGGACAGGAAATGTAAATAACTAACTACCTCAAATTATAAGCACAACCCTGAGTTTAAGAGACGACCAAAGGTCCAATTCGAATAGTGGCTCTTTCTCCTCCACAACACAAATTATACTATACAGTAGGCCTAAAAATTTTGTACAAGAGAGCAAAAGGCACTGCAGATGAAACTACTACCCGCATGAACTGAAATTTTCATGCACATCGTGGTCAGCCGTTAATCATGTGTCAAGACATGTTTAAGGATGTAGGAAATGATCACATGTAGGTCCAATACGAGATTCGCCATCCCACTTTTCCCAAAAGATGAGGGGAGACTGCATTTTCCATCTCCCTGATACTAATCAGCACGTTCTACCTCTGAATTACCTGTAATGAAAATGTTAATTGTAACATGTAACAAGAAGATGGAAAGGATCATAACCTTAGATCAGAAACAACAGGAACGGTTAGAAAAACTAGACACGGTCAAGTGTTATGATCCACCTTTTGTTCTTTCAAACCTCTATTATATAATAAAAATATATTATATAGATAAAATTTATTGAAAAGGTTAGAATATCATGCAGTGGTAAAATTAATGTGGTAAGTCACTGCAGATAATCCATTGCCAAAAACATCATCCAACAGGACAAAAATATTGGCATTCGCTAGGTGTTTATAGATGTAACAAAATTCTACAACTTATCTAGTACTCGTGAAGAGGAGAATCAGAAGAGTGAGAAAACCAAAAAAGCAAGCATGAACAAGTGCTTCATAGATCTTTAAATAAGGCTAAGAAAATTGAACAGAAGCAGGTTAGCCACACTATTCCCAAAATCACCAAATGGTTGTAGAACATGACCTAGGAAAGTCGTAATGAAAGAGTTTGGCATGAAGCACAAAGTACAAATATGCCATTAATCTTTTCAGTGCTTTGGGAAATCTCACCCAGTCTGAGGTAGCCGCGTCCAGTTCATCAATTGATGAGACTGAGGATGCTGCCTCTGCAAGTAAGATGAACTGGCTCCAATACCATTTTCATCATCTGCATATTGTTCTGAAAAGTTAGATGCTGGGGGAGACCAAACTGGAACTACACCTCCATCCCTTTCTCTCCTAGTACTAATTGAAGATTCTGCTGTGGAATCTTCAGCTGCATTTCTCAGCCACATTGTAGCATTATTCTGTACTCGAGTGTTTCTATTTACATTCAGCAGCTCTCCTTGATTCACTGTCTCTCTTGCATTTTGTTGTGTGGTCACATTTGTAGGAACTTCTGCTCTGTTGTCTGCTGCTGAATTTCGAAGGTCTGAAGATGTTTCTTCCTCTTCCACTCTCACATGGGAAGAAGTCATACTTGGGACCATCTGATCCTCATAGCGCCGAGTACCATGAGGTGGGTTGTTCCTAACAGGTTCAGCAGGCCTTTCTTCCATGAGTGTGTCTTGGGGAAAAGCAATAGGGGCTGATTCAGATGAGTCTCCAAGCCCTTCCTCGGTTCCATTTTCAATTGCAGCTCTTGAAGCTGCTTCTTGTTGCCACGTTTGTATAAGTGCTTCTTGTAATCTAACTTTTGCAGCATCTATTCCCACAATGGGAAGAGGATAATTTGAACCAAGTTCAATTCCAGCAGCTTGCAGTACATACTCTGGTGCATTCCACGGATGGTGTATCCATTCAGTTGGTAATCTAGCAAGTTCAGGAAGCCAGCGTCGAACATATTCTCCATTTGGGTCACATTTATACCCCTCAAACTAAAAAAAAAGAAGTAATCAAATGAGTTTATCAATCATGTTATTTGTCATCTTTAAGCATTCAAATAGCTGACATTAGCATATAGCTTAAGTGTCAAAATGTTAATGTCAAATATCATAAATCATAATCAAAATATCTCGAGTTTGAATCCAATTGCCCCTTGAAGAAACAAAATCATGATTGAGTCAAAATATTAACTCAAAAATTATGATTCGTCAACCGTATTAGAGTGATAAGAATGACCATCTCAAATTTTCAAAGGCAAAATAGGCCAGAGTGTTGTCTTGTTCATGCCGAGAATTTTTACTCTCAAACAGTTAACAGAGTTAAAAGAAGGCATCACTCCAGATCAGACAAATGAAACTTCTCACTACTCACTGAATTGCAATCAATATTGAGATGGACCTTTTGCCTTCATCTAAAATTCAAACCATAAATATTTAAGGGAGTTTAGAGAAGAGGTGGAAGTACTTTTTGTTCCATTTCATTTGTACAAACCTCAGTGGTGGACAAAAGAGTCTTTGATCCGGCACAAAATATTCAAACCAGAAAAGTAATAAGAACAGGATTATGAAACTCGTGACATTGCTTTCCTTTTCAATACAAAAAGAAACACAAACATGTACAGAGATGAACATACACAAAAAGTCATCCACACAAAGCAAGATTATGTAGTTTTTACACAGAAGCAACAGCACCTGTGGATTATCTATTCGATCAAATTCGCGACCATCAGGGAGAGTACCAGATATGTACTGCCAACCAAGGGCATCACTCTCAAGATCTGCATCCAAAAGGGTATCCCAGAAATACTTCATTCCCCATCTCCAGGGAAGCTGCAGCACCTTCACAAAGAAACTTGAAACCACAACACGTATCCGATCATGCAACCAACCAGTTGCCCACAACTCTCTCATTCCAGCATCCACCAAAGGGTACCCTGTTCTGCCTTGTCTCCAAGCCTTGAAGTACCCTTCATTCACCACCCAAGGGAAAAACTTAAGGTGGCCCAGAAGGGGCCTCTCATGACTGTAGGGGTGGTTGAAACTGATATACCTCGAATACTCTCTAAGACCAATAGACTTGAGAAACAAGTTCACACTCTCTTCACCAGCCTTGTTCCCTTCATTGGCCCAAAACACTTGCTTAATGCGGACAAGATGGAACACTTTCTTTACACTCACCTCACCAAAGTGCAAATGTGGAGAGAGAAATGAGGTTGTGGCACTATCAGCCTTCCTACGATTCTTTGAGTATTCAATCAGAGGACCATTTACGAATGCAGCCAATGCCTTGTCAGCATTGCTCCACCCCGGTGACCATGCTCGAGAAAGAAGCGCATTGCTTGCCTTCTCTAATTCGTCTTCAAACACCAATGTATCACAAGGGCACCTTGAAGCATCACCTGAAACAAACCAACAATAGTTAACATAGTGCAAATGAAATTCATGACAAATGACAGAGCTAAATAGAATTCTTTTTTACCAAATATACTGAAGTACACATGACATACTTGTGGAGTTTACAAAACTAAGATCATTACTAGTGTGGTCCTTGATTCAATTCGTCAATAATGAAAGTACAGTCATACTCTTCCAAAGTTTTTGACAATAATTTAGTCCATTAATCATGCAAAGTGTCATGAATTGGTGATTGAATTAGATCTCCATTACAATAGAGGAAAAAATTTCAGACCATAAAGCTTGCATATCTACATAACCAAAATATGTCGGCTGTAACACTGAATAGAGTATTTGTTGCATCTTTAATTTTATTTGTTTACAATGGTAGGAGGACCAACTTTGGAAGCCTATTGGCAGAATGATATATGAAATTTTGATTGCATTTAAAATTTAAAACAAGCTCCATCTCATTAAATAGTATGATTTTACTTATGTACCTTTTTGGTATGTTACAGAGGAACTTTTTAAGCGGTTAAAAGCATCGGTGTTTATTTCCCAATTTGGATAATTTGTTGAATGGAGACTTCAAACTAGCACCACAAAGGTGAATGACTTACGCAGCTGGCCCACAATCGATATTAAATTAATAAAGAACAAAAAATGTGAGGCTAAGAAGAAAAATGAATAAAAGTAGACCTGGAATAATTCTCTTAGGTGGGAGAAGAGGTGCTTGTGGGTCATAAGGCATGCTGAGGCATCTTTCCCAAAAAGCAGAAAAAGTTGTGAATGGTTGGCCATGAGCATCATTCACATCCCATGGTTCATACAATAAATCTGAGTTGAATGAACGTACGGTAATGCCTTGAGCAGTCAGAACCTCCTTTGTTCGGTGATCCCTCACAAGTGACAATGGATCTGCAACACAGATAATTACTCACTTTGATATCATCATGAAGCTGCAGTGACGAACTTCACTTTTCTTATGAAACTATGAAAAAGGAAATCCAACGATATAAATAGAGATTGCAAATGACAAGACAGGTTATACGAAGAAGAAAAATTCTGACAACCATAATACAAACTATAAAGAAAAAGTTCACCAAATAATAATAGAAACAACTAGAATTGATAGAATTAAGATCCTACAATATATAATGATGTTGGTCATTATTACAAAACAATGAATCTGCTATAGTCATAGACCATCTTTAGGTAGCAATCTAGAGGTTTTCACATAACCCCTCCACAAACAATTGAACAAAACAAAACAAGGTAGCATGATATGATAACCAATAATCATCTAAAAGGAAAGGAAGGAAGTTGCACTAGAAAACACAAGAACCATATATCATAGATAATAAGCATCATGTAAGAAAAGGAAAAAATGGAAACTCACCATATAAATGGTTGAAAAAGAGTTGAGTAGCCCCTGTTGACTTAATGACCTCCAATAGAGAAGAAACACTATTAGTGGAGCGCTTGGTGATTAGGGGAGTGCCAAGGCTTCTCAAAGAGGAATCAAGGTGAGCCAAACTTTGTTTGAGCCACCACCTAGAGACCCTACCTGGGTAGTATTGACCCTCTTCTTCTGGAGCCCATATGAAAACAGCAATCACAGCTCCAGCTCGCACTCCTGCAGCCAGTGCCGGGTTATCCTCTACCCTCAGATCTCTCCTAAACCACACTATGCTGCATCCTCCTCCTGACATCTCCACAAATATTCTTCACCAACACCACAACCTCAAGCACTCTATTATTCACACACACAACCATATACCAGATCTCTTTCCTAAATCCTTTCCCTTTGAGTACTGAGCCTGAACAACACCACCAACAAATGCTAGCTTACTAGTCTTATCTTTTTCTCTTCTGTTCTCTACTTCTCCCTCTCTCTCCCACTTTTTTTTATTCCTTTTGGTCTTGGTTTTCTTTACTGAGGGAGATTATAGGCCATAAGAAGGTAAAAAGCACAATCTGATATTTGAGTAGACAACTTTGAGGCTTGGCACTTATCTTTTAATACCCCTTTCTCCCACACTTTAGCATTTCTTTTGGGAGGGGGGATTGATTTCCTTTCCAGAAAATTCGTATTTTGGTCCTTTCACACCCAAGTTGCAACCAGAGAGAAGAGACACTGAGGAAGGGGTCCAAGTAGAGAGAGAAAGAGAGAGAGAGAGAGAGAGATGGGATGTGAGGAAGAACAAGTGATGAGGATTGGCCAACGTTGTGGGGATACAATGAATTGATAGGCAAACCGCAACCACACCTTTTTTATGTCACGTAGATTTTCGTATTTCTATTATCCTATGCAACAAAACAAATCACATCTACGTCTCTAGTTTCTTCTATTTCTATCCAAGTGACATGACGCGGAATCAGAAAATGATGGATACAGATACAGATACAGTAGTAGTGCCTATAACTTCCTCATCTCATGCCCCCTTCAAAATTTACGAACTTTTCTTTTTTCAGCCTACTTCCATTACATTACATTTTCTATCTCGTGACTCTCTCTACTCACAACCCCACCTACCCTTTCATCATGCCACCACTCTCACACTACGTACGTTACCTTTTTTCTCAACTCACCCTCCAATCTTCCACGTTTTTCTAGTTCTGCATCCGCACTGAACCAAATATGCAGAACAACATTCATTTATATCATAGTACAGTTGCAAAACTAAACGAATTCTCAATCTCTTCAACCATTCCTACATTTTTTTTTCTCTTAAAGACAATGGTAATATGTTTGTTACCTTTACGCAATGGTTCGTGTTGGTTACTTCTTTGGGTTAGTCAGCTGTTTTTAGTGCATGAATATGGTATAAAAACTTATAACCAATATTTTCATAGTTTGGAACTTTCTTAATTAATTGAGATATAACCCACGGCTTTATATAACAGTCGAACACTGTGTTAACGCACTGAAAAAAACTGATGAGGACATTAATGAGGTAACGTATTTAATTTTTCTGGTATCGAGCTTAGTATTTTGTACCGACATAACGTATTTATTGTAACGAGATTAACTTTTGCCCGGGATGGATGTAAAAAGAAATTACAGCTTCAACTGAAAATTACTGTAACTGTGACTTTGAAATAAAGATGTTATAAAAATATACACAGTTATTATACGTTGCAATTGGATGACTCGTTATAGTTCATGATAATTTATTGTGGAAACATTTTCTGTGCTTTATACCTTTCTTTGTCCGTTTTAGTTGTTGATTTTTTGAGTGTTTAAACAAGTTAGTGTTTAAATTATCAGTATTTTGTTATTGGTTGAGAGTTCGGTTTCAAAATTAACGAAAATACGCTGGTTGTAACAATCAAATGTCCGATGAACAGATTAGTTGGTCAAAAGCAGACCATTTATTCAATAAATTAAAAGAAGTGAAGACAACACTAGTGACTTAAGCTAATTGTTGAAGCATAAGACGAAATTATGTATAACAAAATGTTTGAAAATTCACGTAGGCTAGAGATAATTACCAAATTAAAGTATATAGGTGGATGAATATTTTATCTTATAAACCAATTTAATGAAATTGAGTTAAGTTTAAAGTTTATTTTTATAAGATATTATGATAGTTTATTCGGATAAAGTTTGTTAGTTTTATCCTATCACTTTTATCAAGATTGATCTATTGGATGACCTACAAATATTTAATAATATGTTTGAAATGTTTAAGAGAGGAAGGTAAGTTGAAGATCACATATCAATTAAAAAGATATGATATATACTATAAAAATGTGCTTTTATAAAAAAAAAATGTATTCTACTTTTGTAGAAAATGCATTTTACTTAAAAAGAAGTTATCAAAATACACAAAAGTTCAATTTAAATGAGTTATTTATTGTCTCAACAAACGTACCGAGTTTAACAAATGCTAGGATTGAATTTCACCTATTTTATTATCATGTTATACTCCTTATACTAAAAACATGAACTAAATCAACTTATTGTTGATTGAACATTAAATTTCTCTAGTTAGTGTTTTTGAGGATGATAAATAACAAAGGTTGTATTAAGTCTTTAGCTTTCATGCTTGAATGTGTGAGTCATGTATATAGAAAAGATTTCATCTCATGTGAAGCATGATAACCATTGACTTTGATAATTCTTTAAAGTTTTCAAAAATCTTTTAAAAATACTTTAAAAACATAATCTATTAATGTTTAACCTAATCAATTATCTTAAGTTACATAATTGATTATCATTAGTGTTAATCGATTAGATTAAATTGTTTCAAAAACATGTTTATAATGAGAATCAATTAATCTTTAAAATAATTTATTATCTCATGTTATAACTACCACAATTAATAAATTAAAAATGTTTGTGCTGATTATCAATTAATATTTGAAATAATTTGATTTTCTTGTGTTATATCACAAGTAATAAATTAAATGAGATATAATCGGCTAAATTGTTCTTGTTATGTTTCCTGGAGTAACATAGAAAAAGAAATCGATCTTCACTTAATGTATTAAGCTTCTTTAGAAATGTTTTCTATAAATTGTTTTTAAGGTTGTCTTGGAAATCATTAATTGCTTTAATACTATTGATTTCATACGTCCAAGAAACTCTTTAAGAAGCTTAAAACTCTATTCATATCTTTTTCGAGAAATTTTTAACATTAACACTTGTGTGCTGAAGTAGTTCTTTTATTCTTTGTTTTTCAATCTTTGGAAATTAATCACAAACAAATGATACTATTCCAATTACTTTTACATTATTGTAAGGTTTGGTAATACAATGTGTTCACCATGAAACCAACATGTTTTTTTTTCCCTAATTATCATCTTCTACCTAAAAAGGATTAAGGTATTCCCATGTTGACATAGATATTTTCTTTTTATAGAACTCTTTCTTTTTCTCCTTGTCAAGTTATGGGCATTCTTACTTATGATGTTTAATCTTCTTACACTCATAACAAACAACCTTCTCCTTGCATTCTTTGGATTCGTTTGGATTGAACCTCTTTTCTTTCATAAATCATCCACGTTTTCTGAGCATATTCTTGAACTTATACGTCAGGAAGGAGAAGTTATCTTCATCGTCTGACTCTTTAGTGTTTGATTAGTCGTTTACTGCTTCTAGTGCCTTGTAAGGTGCAATTTTCTTGTGCTTTTGGAAGTTGAGAGCTATGTGAAATAGGAAATAATACAATAATGGAAGGTTGAATTAGGTTTTAATTTTTTTTGCAGCTTTTCATTAATATCGTCTGTACGCCAATAAAACTAAGAATATTCTCAAGGTTGACTTTAACTTTTCCTTCCTTTTTAAATTAGTTAAACAAATATATATATATATATATGTGTGTGTGTGTGTGTGTAAAAGAGAAAAGGAAAGTAAAAATACTTTGTATTTTTATACTAGTTCGTTTGATCACATAGACTACGTTTAGTTCTTGACCAACTAATCAAGTTCCACTAGGTAGACTCAAGTTGCAATGTACATATAAGTATTCTTTTCCAAGCCACTTCTAGCTCAAACAAGTTTTCTTTTAACAAACACTCCTGAATTAACCAAGTATTATTTTATTAAGACACTTCTAGCTTAACCAAGTATTCTTTCAACAAGTCACTCCTAGATTAACCCTATTCAAGTATTATTTCCCAAGCCACTTTTGGCTCAACTAAGTATTATTTGGACAAACAACCACTAGCTTTTACATACAAAAGGTTTGAGTGATTAATAGATCATGAGCTTAGCTCACTAGAGAGAGTAACATCTTTCGACCTATATAAGGGTAGGCTTTCTCATTAGTTCGATAAAATGAACACAAACATTGTTCTTTACAAAGCTTTCAGGCGCACAATATTTTGGAATAGTTTTAGCACTTGCAAAATTATGTCTTTGTTCCATATTTTTCTCTTAAAATCATGTCTTCTTATAGGCTTGGAAAATTAGTTGTTGCATTTCCTTTTTCTGGTCACTAAGTAGTTTAAACTCTCTTCATTGTCTTATTTCTTCTTAGATGAGCTTTTATGTTGAGAAACATTAAATGCATGACATGTAGCATTAGTTTCTCTTCTCTTTTTCACACAAACTATCTGATAGATGACAATACTTATCTTCCTTGATAGAAGATCCTTTTAAACCAAATAATGGTTAAAATTAAACACTATATAAGGTAGACGACAAAGTCAACGTTGAAAATTAGTAGTGTCTGAAGAGTTGGTGGTCATTGCAGCTCTAGCTCACACCCCAAAAGATATTTGAACTTTTTTTATTGCGGATCTTCTTGGGACAAACATAGAATATGTTCTCTGTATCTTTAGACTCAAGCTTTGGAATATTCTTCATGTGTGTCATCTTGAAGTCTTGGTTTGTACTTATTGTTTGATTAATCTTCAATTAACTTATTAGATGAAGTGAAACTTGACATATTGCTTTATGGTATGTTAGACAAAGAATATGCACTCATGATCTTATAAGCATCTATTAGATACAAATCCTTCATGTCTTTCAAGCTCTCAACTTGTTATGTTTAAGCATACAATCAAAACATTCAAGATGTTGTATTTTTTCCCTAACAAGAGCTAAATAGTTGTTTTTCTATTTTGGGTATCACATTGAAGTATTTCTCCTTTCATTCTTTAAATTCATTTGGATTGAACCTCTTTCCTTTCCTAAATCCTCCATGCTTTCTAAAGATATCCTTAAACTTATGTGTCTTTTTTCACAATGGTGAACAACTCGTATTAAAAGACCGAGTTTGTTCCTTTGTATTTCCTTTCATTGTTCATATGTGATAGTTGTGTGTCCTACATTTTTCTAATGCATTTGAAGGCATGTACCTTTACATATTCCTTTTTTTTTATAGATAACACACCTAAGATAACTATGTGTTGTGACATTCATCTGATACTAATATTTTTTTTTTCATTCTAGGCATACTTTGCCTATAAGTTTCCATCTAAGAGGATGTGATTGTCATTTTCTACCACGTCTTGCATGTCTATACGACACAAATTGAAGAAAGCAAACATCATTTGCTTATAGTTGTCACACTTTCGATATTTGAACATAGACAAAGAATTGATCACATGACCTTCGAACACCATACATTTTTTTATAGGATCACACCTCCTTTTTTGTTAAGAACTAACCCGAAGATGGGTAAGCATCCCATGTAAGAACATATTACACACAAGGCTATTGACCAATGACAATAAACATTGTAGCTACATGTGTTTCTTTTCTTGTTTCTTTTTTTTCATTCTAAACGTCGCGCAACTTGTTCTTTGTATGAATCTTCACTAATGTGACTATTGTTGTGTAATTTTCAAAGATAAAATCTTTATATGTTTCATATATATATATATATAATCTTTGTTGCGTGTTCATATGAGTCCAATTATGGAAGGCTACATTTCTTTCTTCTCTCCTTGAGTTGTAAATAAAGAAACAATAAAAATATATTTGATAAATAAATTACTTGTTTTGAATTTGATTTCATGTTGTTTGTGCTCTTTATTTATTTCATGATCAATTAATTACTTAAATTTCTTTTTAATCATTGTTGGAATCATATATTTTCTAATTTATAAAACTATGCATTGGATATTGTTTACAATGTTTAAGATGAATTCAAGCAAATTGTTTCTTACCAAATATATGTTGTTTTTAAATATAGAACTGAAATCTCTTATGACTTTGATTACACTTTAGTCAATCATTAACTAATTAAACAGACTGAAGGATCGTCTAGCGCAAGACAAAAACACTTCGAAGATTTAGATATCCATGACTATATTTCTGATAAAAAAGACACATTCTATAAGGTTCATAACCAGTTTAGAGATTAATTCAATTACTTATTTATATTTTTTAACATCAAAATTTTCACTGAGAGATAGTCTAGTGCATCTAAACATGTATTAAATTATTTGGGTCTTAATAGAAAATGCATACATATCATGTTTGTCAAAGCATGAGACATAACAAAACGTGAAAGTATTTTTTACATGGCATAGCAATTCAGAAAAACAATACACACACAAACACATATATGCATATGTGTGCGTTGGTGATATATGCATGTGTGTGTTGGTGGGGTGGGTGATTGTTTTACCATTAGAGGCCAATTTTAGTAAAAACAAAAAATAGAAATAAAGTAAATAGAAAATAGTTATAAAAAAGCATCGATACTAATTTATATAAATATTACTAATAAAGATTATAGTTACAAAATTGTTGCACTAAGAGTCTTCCTATTTTCTTCCTCTTTGTCATAAACAAAAAAAGGTGGTGCAGTTAGTTTTACTAACACAACAACGAAGGTGATGTGTTCAGTTGGCCTTCTATTTGGGTTTAAGAGGACGAGGTCGAAGGTTGGTGTTTGTGTGGCTATTTCAATGAGCTTTAACAAAGGTGAAAGTGGTAAGGTTGGTGAAGCTTCCTTGTCATTAATGAATTACATCATTAGGGTGTGCATTTGATTAGTTAAGAAGTTGGCTAGATTAGTCATCTTCTTAATTGTTGTGCATTGTATTCTTTCAGCATCTTATGCATTTATCCACAATTGCGAGTTGGGTTGCATTGGTGGTACCGTGGAGATGAGTTAGACTTCTTATGGTGCTCGGACATAAACCAAAGCTTCCAAAAGTTTAAGGGTCATAACCTCTGCTTTAGCTTGCCTTTGTGCCCACTTTATCTTTTGCACTTGCTTCAATTTCACATGTAGTTGTAAGCTTATTCTTAGCTCCAAGAGATGTTGACGGGTTCATAGAATGAGAGTAGGTTGATTGGTTGCTGAAAGAGGAGGTGATGTAGGGTTTGCGCATATGGCCTGGAGTAGAGGGTTGAGAAACTTCTACAACTGGTGGCATTTGCCTCCCCTAATCGTTGGAGGCTTTGCAACTCTTCTTAAAATCTAAGGGTTGCATGCCTTTTATATCATTTTCACCTACAATCACTTGATGATAAGTTGGGGTTGACAAATAGTGTTTTGGATGCAATCTCTTTGTGGAAGAAGGCCCAACAAGCTTAACTTGCCTTCCCCTTGGAGGGGAACTCTTGAGTGTCCTCGTTGACCTTGGATGTGTAGAACTTCTCTCCCTAATGTCAAACTTGATGCAAGGGCAATAATAAATGCTATAGGGGAGTATGACAAACTACTTGTAGCAACAACAAATGGTTGTTTAGGAAAATGACTTAGGTTGAAGCCACCAGTGTAGGAAGTTTGCCTAGCTCTTCTAACCTTGGCCTTCCTCTCTTTCTTCTCTCACCAACATTTGTAGCTTCTTTTTTATGCAATAACAATCCAAATCCTTACACTTTTAAGGATTTAGGTGTGGTAGCTAGAGGTTATTAATGAAATGATTGGCGTAGATGACCATGTTGTATTGTACCTCAAGCTCTAATGGTTCAAGGTTGATGCCTATAATTCTCATGAAGATGTTGACATTTGTAAAGGAAAATCATTTGCCACTAGTACTCCTCTTTCAAATATCCTTTATTTGATCTTTGGTTTGAGTTCATAGAAGGAGTATATCACCCTTTGAGTTATAATCATCCTATTCAACAAATTAAAGTATATGTGTTTAGTAGCATCATCTTCGAGACCATTCAAGTTCTTCAACATGTTCAAAAATAAAAGATGAGATGAGTTGAAGTGTATGCCTCTCATTAGATAAAAAATAACGAACTTGGAAAGTTTTATGACTTAGTATTTCTCTCCATTCTTGTGTAACAAGACCTTGTCATAAATTTGTTATTAGATATTTGCCTCATTAGTCAACAAATTAATCATGATAGGCACATTCACCAGATTTTGGCCAAAGTTCTTGCCATATAGGGTATTTTCAACTAGATTTTGGTCTTGGTAACATTTATCCTAGCTCGCATAGTGGAAGTTTGATTCTTGTTTACATATGGTAACTTCAACAATAGTCCTTGGAGTAAATGGTCCATCGTCTGACCAAGCATGGATGCCTCTATAACATACACAACTTTGGATAGATGTTGGTGTTGACTTAGTTGAAAAATTTAAAAATTCCATAACAAGAAAAAGAAGTAGTAAAGCCTATGATACAAACTAAGTAGCTATGAAGATGACCAAGGAAGCAAAAGACAAAGCACATGGCAAGCAATCATCTAAGTAAACAATTCAATACCCCACCAAGGATCTCATGGACCCGACCAAAGGAGATGGGCATAAACCAAAGCACCAACTGTTCTTCCTTTTGGTCTTCTTAAGAGATAAAATATGTTGTAAATAATTTTGGGCTCACTTTAGGGGTCTAAATAGCAAAGATATGCTAGAATAAGGTGCCTTTAGAATAATAGGGAGAGTAGTTATCAATTTAGCTTGTTCCCAACCCTTTAGGAAGGAATTTGACCTAATTTCTAGAAGGACAAACCTAGGATGTGGGTTTGACTTAGTCAAACCCTAACGCAACCCCTTTTTTTCCCTTTTTCCATCCGACCCCTCTTGCTTGTTTTCCAAAGCTCCTTCCCCTATAAATAGGAGGCCTACCCATTGTATTTTACAAGTTGAAATTGAATGAAGTAAAGAAACTCTGCACAAATTGTGTGAGCTCTTAGTGAGGCTTATGTCCTCTTAGGTTTGAGGTCTTATCTTGAGTGATTTGGGAAGTTCTCAAGTGGTGGTCAACACACTCATCTTGGAGCACATCACCCTCCAAGTGGTGTGGCATTTCTCACCCACCACCATAAGTTTTCTCATTCCATTTTCCTTCCATTTCTCCATTCCATTTTATGTTTTTTGTCTCTTTTTTTCTCTTATTGTTGTTCTCGGTTTTTGGCTCATTATTATGAGTATGGTGCATCATTTGGAAGGCCATGACCACCATTGATGTTCACCTTGTGCCCATTTCAATTCCGCAATTGCATCTCATCCTCACTATATCTTGTTTTTCATCTTTGCCTCTATGAAGTGAACCTTCACACTTACTTAACTGTTGAAGATGGTTGCTGCCCCTTCAAGACGTGTGTTAGATGAAGACTTTTTCACCTGCTCCCCAATTTGTGCATGAAGAAGCTGCTGCAACTCATCAGAATGCCATTGTTGCCTATCAAACTCCAGAATACCGAGGTGAACCATTGTCCATGTTTGAAAGGCAAGTTCTGTAT
>Ga0123342_1006314_pt1 | contig 16529 bp, 19 predicted proteins | sample Turbeawhitnodule_FD_89960 | JGI IMG/M metagenome (GOLD analysis project Ga0123342, IMG submission 89960) | Root nodule microbial communities of legume samples collected from Mexico - Turtle bean Mexico white nodule | ecosystem: Host-associated > Plants > Roots > Nodule | place: Mexico: Nepantla... | reverse complement strand
GAACAGGAGTTGTGCCTTCAACACGGCACATGAAGGTCAAACTACCATCCATGGAAGGTTTGATCATCACCATCTGTTCCGACCAAAAGGAGGCGAAGAAGTGCTACGAAAACAGCCTCAAGAACAAGAGATCCATATGTCACGTAACCACAACGCCGCCCCCTGGCGTGGAGCCTGCGCGGGAAGACCGGTGAGTTTCGGATACGGCGTTGGAGGTGGCCGCCGAGGGCAATGTGCCAATGGAAGATATCGAGGCGAGGTCCGAGAATGCCGCCCGGATGGAGGGAGAGAGAAACTGCTCGGAGACCGCTAGGGAAACAGGTATCGCGAGGGCGTTGATCGCCAGCAAAAAGAAGGCTTAGCCAGTGGAGGAATGGCTCGAGAAGAAGATCGACGACAAGACGTTTAAGCTGGGGAGAGACTTTGTTGCCTTTGTGTGGTTTTAAACAATGGTAAACCCAAATCGCATGCATCCAGTACAAAATTTTCGAAACATGAAGTCTTAAACCCTCATCGCCACCTGGCGATCGGAGGCACAAGAATAAAGTTTTTTTAGTCCTCACCGCCACCCGGCGATCGGAGGCACAAGTATTAAAATTTTTCCGATCGCCAGCAGCCGAGAGAAAGAGATTTAAAAGACCTCCTCGCCTTGAGCGAGCGCAGGTGAGAAAGAGATTTAAAAGACCTCATCGCCTTGAGCGAGTGTAGGCGAGAAAAGATTAAAGTCCTCCTCGCCTTGAGCGAGCACAGGCAAGAACAGATCAGAAGACCTCTTTGCGTGAGCGAATTGAGGCAAGTTGAAAGCCCTCAGTGCATCCGGGGGAGGAGGAGATGTAACCCCTGGGCAAGTTGAGGCATCAGGAAAAGTCCTTCTCACCCTGGAGTGAGTTCAGGCAAGATGAAACTGAAAAGTCAGGGGTGTTATCAATCTCAAGTATGGGAAAGGAGGGTTGGAGAAGAACTCTTTCCCCTTGAGTGAGACACCAATATTGACCTAGTAAGACCGGGTAAATCAGAAGTTAAAGGGTGGTTGGGGAGGTTCGCAGAGGGCACCCCACCACCCAAATCATTGTTCTAAAGCTCAGGGAGGTAGAGAAAGATCCGAAAGGCGGCTCTACCCCCAGATGAGGGAACAATGATGTGAGTTATCCCAGGGTAAAGACTCGGGGGAGGTAGAGAGAGATCCGAAAGACAGCTCTCCTCCCAGATGAGCAAAGATGAAATCAGGAGGTGGTCCCGCAGGGTACGTTCTCAGTTAAGAGGAAGATGACATCGCCAGAAGCCCATTGCATGAGATTGAAATAGAAAGAGAATCGCATGGCGAGGGCCGCGTCAGCGAAGTTCTGGGCGACGACGTAGAAATGCCTTTGGCCCTTGGTAGATCGGGCGAGAGAGGTTTCAGATACTAAGATCGACCTAAGCCCTTTTTGCCGAGTAAGTGATTTCGTATTAAACGTTATTGTTTCGAATTAACCGTTTGTTTAAGCTAAGGTGGTTTGCAGAGAGTTAAGTAACGGTTGGTACAAGGTACGTTGAGTTGAGAAAAAACCATCCAGTTAAACGAGTTGATTGCACGGCGGATAAATTAGAAGATTATATATATATATATATATATATGTGTGTGTGTGTGTGTGTGTGTGTGTGCACATGAGTATCGAACAGTTCGAACAGAATGAAAATTATTACATATAGACCAGGGCAAAACACAAGAAGTTTCAAGGCGATAAGTCAGTTGGGGGCACGATCTTGCCGTCCACCACCTCATTGTACACTGAGAGCTCCGAAAGGTCAAGATCGGGGAATTTACAGGCAAATTGCTCCAAAGCTGCTCCAAAGCCCGAAGTAAGAACTTGGGCAGCCTCAAGCTGAAGGTCGTTGATCTTCGCCTTGAACCCGTTGTTCTCTTCGCGAACCCGGGTGACTTCAAGTTCCAGTTCGTCGACTTTCTTCTTGAATCCGCTGTTCTCCTCGCAAGCTCGAGCAAGCTCTGTGGCCATTTTGCCCAGCTCTTTGGTTGCCTTATCTCGATCTTGTTCGACCTTACCCAGAAGAGTCTCCCTCTCGATTGACCTCTTCTCCAGGTTGGCCATCCTTTGGGCGTCAGTTTTCCTTGCCTCCTCCAGCGTGGCAATCTTCTCCCTCAGAGGGACGATTCTGTTCTCCAGCTCGACGACGTCCTGGAGTTTGTCATGAAGTTTCTTGCGCAGTTCTTTATTGTCCTTGCGCACGCTTTGAAGCTCGTCCTTGAGGGCATTTTTGACCCGCGAAAACTCCAAGCCTTCCATCATCATATCGCACTTGGTCTTCTCGGCTTCGGCTTTCGCGGTGCTCGCCACCTCCTGATTGATCCGATTATCGAGTTCGAACTTCTCCAAGGAGTCCCTTAGCCCTTCGCCAACGATTTGGGGAAGACAATCGTCAACCATGGCACTTAGGCGCACAGTGAAGGACTTCAAGGCTTCCTGAAGAGGGGCTGGGAGGCTTGAGGTTGCTGGAAGAGGCGGAGGTTGGTGCTCACCACCACCCTCACAAGGTTGGATGGAGGGGGGAGCATTGAGGCGTGGTGGTGAGTCAGGAAGTTCTTCGGCGGCTTGGGAAGAGGCTTGCGTATCGGCAAGTTGCTCAGGAATGGCTTCAGCAACTGAGGCGTTTGAAGCGAGAACATCCCCAGCGGACTCGAATGGCGTGGAGGCGCTAGGGGGGTTCTCGACGTAGTTTGGGGCGGCGCTCTCAATTGCTGGGGGCTCGATCACAGCCCTCCTCTTCCTCTTGCAGATTAGCCCGTCCTTGGTGCTTTCGTCTTCATCTTCGTCTGACACTACCCTGGGGGCTTTCCTTTTAGCCTTCTTCAGGGGTAGTTTCTTGCGCTGGGGGGCTGGAAAAGCAGCAGCTGCGGGTGGACCGGTTGGCGGAGATTGGCCTTGGGCAGCGGCGATCTCCGCGACAAAGTTTGGGACCGTCTGGGAGCCCGCCGCAAGCTTGTGGGACTTGGCTATGGCGCGTAGCTCAGCCATCCTATCCTTCCCCAGCATCATATCTGCATCAGCGGCCCATAGTTACCAATCAGCACAAAATATCGGCAGTTAACAATGCACAGAAAGATAAGCAATATAAGACAATGCATGGGGAAAGTTAAAACCGCACACAAGTCAGAACAGCAACATCAAAGCAAAGACAGGGCGATGCAAGTATAAGCTAAGGGAACTCAAGGACTTAAGGACAAACCTATGTGAACGTCCAGTTGGCCTTCGAGAAACTCGTAGGCGATGATGGAGGAAGTGGGCAGAACCACGTTGGAGGAGGCAACTCTTTTCTAGAAACCGGACAAGTCCTTGTCGAGCTCTCCCATTTTTTCTGGCCCCCTGGCCTTCCTGAAGCTCGACTCCTTCTTTCCCTTGTTCACCCAAAACAAGGGGAACCCGTCGAGAAGGGAAGGGTCTTGGTCGCTGCAGCATACACGCACGAATTTCCCCTTCCAATCCTTATAAGATTGCTGGAAGATGGAGAGAATGGACCTCCCAGCGACCCCATTGAGGCTAACCCATAGACGGTTGCCCGGGTTCTTCGCCTCGAACAAGTAGAGGAACACATCCACCGAGGCCGGATGTCCCAAGTGCGCGCAAATAATTTGGTAAGCCCGGACGAACGCCCAACTGTTGGGATGGAGCTGGGCGGGGGCTATGTCGAGCTCGGTCAGGAGCTTCCTCTCAAAGCGTGTGAAGGGAAACCGAAGCTTGACCTTCTTGAACATAGTGGTGTAAACGAAGCAGAAAGGGGCGTCGTCGCTCCCCTGATTGTCGGTGCAGATGGGCTCACTGGGAGGACAAGGGCGCACAGATACTATGTCATCGTGCTCTTTGCTGAAAGAGCGGTGATCCTGATCACCTTTCTTGAGACGAAGGATATTGCGATCAGAGTTGACAGATGAAGTCTCACCCAGCAGGGTTGTGGAGGCCCACGGATATAGTCGTTTGTAGTCTGGAAGAGGCTTCACCATCGCGTTGGTTTGGTTGTGGTTGGCTAGGTCGAGAGGACGCGGGTCTCGCGACTCGGTCGGAAGGGACGTTAGGATCCCTTGGAGGGTCGCGAGAAGAGGAGGGGTTCGCCCTACGGGTTTTCGTCGGAGGGTTGCGAGGAGATGGAGGAGGGTTTGGTGTGATTTTTGAACGAGCCATCGAGGAAGCTGCAAGAAGACTAAAAGGGAAGATTTGAGAGTTCGTAAATAGAGAGACTCGACAGAAGAGAAGGGGATGGAAGAACAAGGGGGGCTCGCAGAGAAAAGGTTCAGAAACCCTAAGCGTAGAAAAGAGAAAACAAAGCAGAGAAAACATCCCACAATGTATGCTCCAGACAGTTAATGGATGATGCAAACCGATTAAAATGCAGCAAATATCAGTAGAAGTGATAAAAAAGTTACCTTTAGATGATCAGAAGAGTATTCAGAAAGATGGTGGTTGGGGGAATCGGAGCGTTCGCTGGAGCGTTTCGAGAGTTCGAAGAGAGGTAGAAGATAATGAAACAGTGAAATAGCGCGAAGTGTTTAAGAGTTTCGATCGTTGCGAGAAGCGCAAACGACAATGAATAATGGCCGTTGATGAGTGCACGTGTCGAATGATCGAAGAAGTTGGTGAAGCGTCAAGTCAGTGAACAGTACGAGCGCCAACGCGCAAAGCCACGTAGGCCGCCGGATTTAAACCTTTTTAGTCTTCTCGCTGAACAAGTCGCAGATACTCGCCTTCTCGCTGAACATTTTGTTGCACCCGATACTCGCCTTGTCAAGTGGTGTTCTAGGGCATATTGCGTGCTAGCTTGCTCCTTGAGTAGAGGACTTAGCCGCGCAGCTGGCTACTACGCAGAAATAACGCTCAAGTTGCCTGCAACACAGATGGCGACACGTGTAGGGTTGGATGCGGTATGAGAATGACGCTCGAGTTACCCTATCTCAGATAATGACACGTGTAGGGTTGGGTGCTACCTGCTATCCCAGCCCAGATGGCGACACGTGCAGGGCTAGATGCGAGCCACGCGTCCAAAAGCATAACGGCCTGGAGAGAGAAGAAACCTAGCTATAAAGGTAAACTTAACAGAATTTGCAGAGGTACGTTTTTCATTACGGCTCATTTGCTAGGGTTGTGTGCCTTGAGTACGGTTCTACAGAGCATATTTTCTCTCAGTTTTTGGGTGTTCTTGTTACTGACTTGAGCGTCGAAGCGCCATCGGCCGCAGAGGTGCCACCTTGTGTTTTCATGTTCTCAGAGAGGCTTTCTGTGGCGTGGACTTGAAGGGCACGTGGAGTCAAGCTGGTGAGGTGTTCATGACGAGGCAACGCTCTAGCGCTAAGTCAACCGACAGGATCAGTAAGTGTCCAACAGTAAGGAATTAAACTTTTATAAATTTCATAGCTTAAGCACCTCTTTTTTTTTTTTTTTCAGCTACATGTTTAAGGAAAAGCATGGACACCTAAGAATCCTCACTTAAACATATATTCTAGGTCATTTTGAGTGACCTACTTAATAGAAAAATTATCATCTTGCTTAAGCAAACTTTATCTTGAACTTAATAATTGTTAGTATTTAAAAGAATTATCATCTTGCTTAAGATAAAGTTTGTTTAAGCAAGATGATAAAGAAAAAATAAATTGAAAACCATTTTTCCTTGAGCAATTTCTTTTTAGCTCACTCATCAGTGTCGTTTGGAGCAAAAATTATTTCACTTAACTTATACCACTTAAGTGACAACACTGTCGCTTTAAGCAAGCTCACAAACACAAATTTAACCATATAACAGTTTTTCCTTGCTCACTTGAAGCAAAAGTTTAACGACTTAAGTGATATATTTTTTCTATAGGAGACTTTTTCTATAGTAGCTACAATCACAAAATTGTCACGGATTGTTTTTCATACAATTTGTGATGCATTTTATGACGAATCTTGTTAAAGATAGATCTATCCGTCACAAGGTTTTTCCTTTAAAACACTTCAAATTCTTTTTGCGATGAATTTTGAGTGTAGTTAGCAAAGACATACTATCACCACAAAATTTGCCACAATTATGTATTAATCAACGTTTGTCACATACATTACAATTACATAATTTTTTTTGTCATGTTTGTAATTGATTGATTGTTTTTCCAAAAATTGTTGTTAAAATAAAAGGTTTTTCTAGTATTGTTATAACAAAGTAATATAACCATAGATACTATTACAACAAAAATTTTCACAATTAGGTATTCATCGATCCTTGTCACAAACACTATAATTACATAACAAAAATTTTCATGGTTTGTGATTGATTGTTCTCTAAAATTGTTGATACAATTTTTTTTTTCTAATAATCTTGTAACAAAGTGATATAACCATAAAAACATTAAAAAAAAATCTCATGACATATATAATAATTGCAAATTCTATGAGATAGTGCATATAAAACCTGTCTATGAAAAAAATATACTACTATAAATTTATATTTGGGAAATGATCATAAAAGAAAAACTCATGGAAATAGATGCGTTATGTCATTGTTGAAATGGGGAAGCCCACAAAACTGACGAGGCTCCATGTTGTTTGTTGAAGGTGTTGTCTGCATTGCAAGATTATCAAAACCAGGGTTAAAGAAGCTCCTGTTCATCAAACTATTGGTAGAAGGAGTCAAATTGTTGGACTGTGTAGGTTGCATAACTACATTGATGTTTGGTTGTTGTTGGTATTGATATGTTCTCTGAAGAAGACTTTCATATAAATTTTTTGTGTTAATCAATTGATTTTGAACCACAACAAGTTCTCCTTGCAACATCGCCACCTGAATCATTAACTCAAAATGAATACCTTTTTATTCATGAATTATATTATTAACATGATATTTTCAAGAAAGTGAATATTTATATAAGAGTATTGATTAATTTTACTAGTGTTAATAGTCATAGAGAATTTATTTTTGGAAAAAGAACTACTTTACCCTTAGAGAAATTGTTTTAAGATTATTCAATAAGTATGTCTTTAACTATAAAAATAGACATCATCAAAAAAAAAAAAATAGTTCACAATATTATAGTAAAAATTATTGAGAAACACACATATTTACTCATAATAACATGTTTCCTTAGTTTTCTCAGGAATAAGATTGAGATTATCACATTTTGTATTCAAAATTAGTTATATATAAAATCTTATTGATGTAAAAGAAAAACAATCAAAATTAAACATAAGAACATACAATATAGTTGAAGTATTACTTAACCTTGAATCTGGTGTTGTTTAATTTTTTATGCAATCATGAAATCATGCAATCTGGCACAATTTTTTTATAAATTAATAAATGATTAGAATTTAAAAATGAATGAATGAATTAATCCCATTTTATTTAATATTTTTAACAAAATAAAAACAAATATAGTGTCTTAATGTTTTCATGTGATTTTTAACACAAACCTTTATTATGCTAGTTCTTGTAATACGACAAACATTTTATAAAATGGGAAAAGATAAATATTAACTATTTTGGAGTGTGTGAATTGATGGAAGAAATATGGATAAAAATTAAAAGGAAGAGAGAGAGTTGACTGTGTTTACAAATAATGTGATGATAAAAATGAAGATAGATAGGAAAAAAAATTTCAAGGGCAAGGGAACCAAAATAAACAACTTAATTTTTAATGTCTACTCTAAATAACTTCACTACAAGAAAATCATTAAATATAAACAAATTTAAGAGACTTACATTGACTAAATTAGATACTATTTTAGACACTAAAAAATTATTTGTATTTAAATTAGTTTTTATTATTGATAAATAGTTTCTAAATTGGTATCTAATTAACTACAAATGTTTTAGCTACCAATTATACTTTCTAAATTAATCAAAATAACAACTAATTATTTTTTGTCTCTAAAATTAGTTTCTATTTAATAAGTTTCTAGTGTTTTGGTATTCCTATTTAATTGAGACCACACATATTTATTAAATTTTATTCATTCAATGTTAAAACGTTACGAATAAACACATTGTAAGGTTTTATGTCTCATGTGAGAGTCACGTTACTTGTTACTTAAATAAATCAATCAATAAATTAATTAATAATGAAGAATAAAACATTAATTGGGACAACGAAGAGTAGTTTCTTGATAATGACAGATATGAGATGGGCATAGGAGAATAATATCACTAAAACAGAGAGACAAGGTTCTCTTCTTGAAAAGTACGTATGTTTCTTCATACTATATCAATAAAGAGATATAGCAGAGTTGAGAGTCAAAAGGAGTAAAACCTTGGATCGTCATTGATCTAGTTAGATCTCCACAATACTGAAGAATTGACTCTCGTAGAAAAAAGGACCAGAGAGTCATCTATATGATCGAATCTCTAAAACACTAAAGGATAATCTCTCATGAAAAAAGATACACATTCTCTCTGTTTAATAGATGTGACAATCAAATAATTTTAAGAACCTATTATGATTTTCTATATTACGTAATTATTTGAAAACCGATAAATTTTTTTAATCATGTCTTTATACATGTGCAACAAACAAAAACCTCAAAATCACTTTTTCTAAAAGTGGAAAATGAATTGAGAACAAAAAATTGGGGTCATTCTCGGTGAACTCATGCTCCATCTCACAATCAATCATGTTTGCCAACCTTCTTACACAAGACCATGAGGGAGAGAAGGAGTTGAGATGTTTTAAAGCTTTAGTTAGGGAAGAAAGGGTTTTGTTTGGGGATTTTTAAAAATTGGGGATCTCAAAAAGTATTAGATAAACAAAATAAAATAGAATACAATAAAGGAAAAAACATGAGCTAGGTAGTAGAATGCACTATTATAAAATAAAACCATAATTTACTAAGTAGAATGTTTATGATGAGTTATAAACATGTGTAGTCCTAATTAGAGAGGGAAAAACAAAACAGGTTATCTAGAGAGGAAAGAGAAGGAATTACCAGAAAAATAACAATAAAGAAAAACACTAAAACATAAACAAAAAGGCAATAGCAAGAGTTTAAACATTGAGTAATCAAACAAACCTGTTGTTGTAAAGCAGAAATGGTGGAGACACAACCATGAACAGGATTGGCTAGCCTTGCTTGAGCCTCGTAGCACATGGAATTTATGACCTCATTACGATGAGCCACTTCAACTTCTAGCAATAGTTTTGACAAGTTGTTTGCACCAAACACCTTGTGCACTGCTTCAAACCTTGCTGAGCCCTGGCTAGAACCAAAATAAGGTGCAAAGATGCAGTCACTGCTGCACTTTTTCCTCATTTTCTTGCATGCTGCGCATGGAGGAGATGATGCTCGTGACCTGACACGCTTTGAGACCTTGCCTTTCTGCTTATTTGCTCTGCTGGAAGTGCCTTCATTAACATTCTCTTGTGCCGGATTAGTCATTCTAAGTTTCTGAATGCAAGAGTGAAAGTGATGGAAGTGATGGTGTTATTGTGAATATTTATTAATGGTTCTGAGAGTTGGAAAGGGAATGTAATAAGTTCTTTTTTTCTTCTTCAACAAAGTGAGAGACGTTACAATGTATATCGGTTTTTATCAGTTTTTTTAAGCTTTTATTATATATTAGAATTTATTAAATTAAAGTAATACTTATTTTAGGGATGTATTTAATGCAACATCTTCAAATAATCAGACTACTAGTTGTGTAAAACTATGGGCAAGATAACAAGCATTTTGCTTATTTTTTGGGGGAAGGAACCAAAGTATTTCAGCTAGAAATTAAGGATTAATTCTTTAAGGTACTAAAATCTATTTATGGGTTAACCTGTCATGGTAAATATTTTTCTATATGGATAGACTAAGAACCTAGTCACATGCTTAAGAAATAAGGTTATTTATCCATCATATCACATCAACTTGGTGTCTATATTGCTCTTTGTAGGATGATATAATGTTGATTGGTTCCATGCCTAAGTATTACTTTAATTTAATAAATTCTAATAAGTATTGCTAGAAGTTTAAAAATATATAAGCATTTTTTTTATTTTTAATAAAACTCATTCTAGGCCACATGTACAATCACATGAAAAATAACATAACATTAAATCAAAAAAAAGAAAACAAAAGCATGGTGGACTAGACCAAATCCATGTAGAAAAAACAAAAAACAAATAAACTCCTAGTTTAAGCAATTACATTCGGAATGAGAGTTATTGCATGTTGCTTGTATGGTTATAAAAGGGGTCTGAGACCCCAGATGAAGGTACACTGTTTTTGCAAATTAAACTGAGTTTTCTTGTTGCTTTGTGAGCCTTTATTGATTTGAGCGTCAGAGTGCCATCAACAGGTAGGGCGTCCTCTGTCACAACGGAGCCATACCCGAAGCAGCTAAGAGTCACATGACTCCAAACATAGAAGGAGGTGCGTTCATCCTAAGTCAACCGGTGAAGAAGTCAAGCGGTGAGAACATTTGGCGCCCACCGTGCGGCCTGCTAAACTTGATCCCATCCACATCCGTAGTTAAGTTCAAGTTTCCAGATGAAGATGAGAAATACGAGACAAGTACGAATGAGACATAATGGAGGTGAGGCTACCACACTGCAACAACTCATGGAGACCCTAAGGTCTCTCTAGGAGGCCAACGAGCAGTCGAGACAAGAGCAGGAGAGGCTACGAGAAGCCAATGAGCGGTCTGCGTTGGAGCAAGAAAGGTTGCGGGAAGAACTGCGCAAAACTCACGAGGAGTTGCGCAGGGATCTCCAGTAAAGTGACTGACGACCCCCAAGAGAACGGGAGGCGAGTTTATATGAAAGGGACAATGCTGAACCATTCTCTCGAGCTATCATGGACGAACCAGTGTCCGTGCACTACGTGGCCCACAAGATCACGTTCACAGGGATAGAGGATCCAGAGACCCATCTTACAACGTTTAATGCTCAAATGATCATCTCGGGATGATCAAACGCAATACGGTGTAAGATGTTCATGAGTACTTTTGCAGGTATGGAAATACAGTGGCTTAGTGGACTCCCAGATGGCCACATTACTTCGTTTGTGCAATTCGCCAAGCTGTTTAGAGAGCAGTTTTATACCAATCTGGTGAAGCCCCCAGTGCTATACGATCTTTTTAGTGCGCGATAAAGAAAAGGGGAGTCATTGAAGGACTATCTGAATTGATTATGGGCTTTTACTGTGAATCTCCGAACTCACGACGAGAATGTCATGGTGTCTGCCTTTGAGCAAGGGGTTGGTTCTAGACTGTTCTGCGATTCTCTGATCAGGAACCCAGTAGACACCTTTTCCGAGATTAGGTGGAGAGAAGTCTCCCACATTAACGTCGAGGAAGCAGTGGCGGCCAGGAATAATGGCCCGCAACCTCGGGTGGCTAAGCCGAAAGAAACCAACAAGGCTTCTCGGCCCCTGAGGGTTCATGAGACCTCAACGGGGAAGAAAACAGACACTAGGCACGCGCCGTACAAGAAGGGCAAGGCCAAATCTAGAAGAAAGGAGGACGAGTTTCGTCCCAAGTTTCGGATATCGTACAAGGATCAGCATACTAGCCGTATCAGAAAAGTTGAGGTTCCCCTAGAAAACAGACAGGAATCTGAGGGGTCGAAAGGATGTGTGGTGCGAGTTCCATAAAGGAATCAGAAACGACATTAAGCGATGCATGGTGTTAGGTTATCAATTGGTCGAGCTCCTGAGGGACAACTTTCTGAGGGAGTACCTCGAGTCTGACCAAGGAGGACCTCAAGAGAAAAACGCCCCGAGAGACCAGACGCATGAAGTCCCCATCCATGCCGAGTTAAACACCATATCATGAGGTTTCTCTGGAGGAGGTAGCATGACCACCAAACGCAAGCGGTACGCGAGGGTTGTGATGTCGTTGGAAACAGGGGATCAGGATGACTCTCCTGAACCCGATCTCTACTTCAGAAAGGCTTATTTGGCAGACGTAGTTCCCCACGACAATGACTCAGTAGTGATATTGGTCATCATAGTAGGAAGGAGAGTACACCGAGTTCTCATCGATCAAGGGAGCTTGACCGTTGTAATGTTTTGGTCAACGTTCGTCAACCCGCGGTTGTCCCCCGACCAGTTGAGGCCCCATGATGGATGCCTAGTGGGCTTTGCAGGTGACCACGTGGAGGTGCGAGGGTATGTAGACCCGAGGACAACGTTCTCGGACAAGGAGGCTGCCAGGACCATTGTAATGAGGTATGTTGTGGTTAATACTCCTTCTGCCTATAACTTGCTTTTGAGGAGACCCTCTATAAGCAAGTTGGGTGTGGTAGCTTCAACAAAGCACATGAAGATGAGGATAGCCCAGAACATGAGCACATTCGCGTGGTCCTCAACAGATATGTCGGGGATAGATCCTGATTTTCTTTGTCACAGGTTGACCATGGACACGAGGGTCAGGCCTGTGCTTCAAAGGAGGAGGAAGTTTAATGAAGAAAGACGCCTGATCATAAGGGCAGAAACTCAAAATTTGATGAATGCTAACCACATTAGGGAAATCCAGTATCCTGAGTGGCTAGCAAATGTGGTGCTGGTACAGAAGTCCAATGGAAAGTGGAGTATGTGTGTCGATTTTACCGACCTAAACAAAGCCTGCCCAAAGGACTCCCACCCGTTGCCGAGTATCGACTCTTTGGTAGACAGTGCCTCGGGTTGTCACCTGCTGAGCTTTCTTGACACGTTCTCGGGTTACAACCAGATTCGAATGCATCCCAACGATGAAAGTAAGACCGCGTTCATGGCGGAATTTGCTAGTTACTGCTACAAGGCCATGCCTTTTGGCCTTAAGAATGTTGGTGCCACCTACCAACACTTGATGGATAGGATTCTCTCCCCCTACTCGACAAACAGTGCAAGCCTATGTAGATGGCATGGTCCTCACCCTTGTGGAGAAGGAATAGCACGTGATCGATCTGAAGAGTTGTTTGCAACCATTGCTAAGTATAACTTGAAGTTGAACCTCGAGAAGTGTGTGTTTGGGGGTAGAGGCTGGGAAGTTCCTCGGATTTTTGTTGACTAAGAGGGGCATAGAGGCCAACCCAGACAAATGTGCAACCATTATAGAGATGAGAAGCCCCGCCACAATAAAGGAGGTCCAATAGTTAACAGGACGTATGGCGGCCCTTCCACGTTTTCTATTTGCAAGCGGAGATAAGGGTTACCCGTATTTCAAGTGCCAGAAGAAAAATAATCGTTTCGTATGGACCTCCTAGTGCTAGGAGGCTTTTGTAAAGTAGAAGGAGTATCTGGTCAGCCCTCCTGTCCTCGGGAAGCCAGTAGCTGGTGTTCCCCTGCGCTTGTACTTCGCCATCATAGATCGAGCAATTAGCTCGGTAATAGTACAAGACCAGGAACAGGTCCAGACACAAATCTATTTTGTTAGCAAGGTGCTGCAGGGACCATAGGAGCGCTACCAAGAAATTGAGAAGGTCCCGTTGGCGGTAGTGTTCACAGCTCAGAGGTTGCGGCATTATTTTCAAAGTTTTATTGTTATAGTGATGACCGACCTCCCTATCCGTAAATTCTTGCAAAAACCCGACATTGCGGGTCGAATGGTGCGATGGTTAGTGGAACTGTCCGAGTTCAATATCTACTATGAGTCAAGAGGGCCGATAAAAGGGCAGATCTACGCAGATTTTGTGGTGGAATTGGTATCGGAGGATACTCATTCCGATCTAGGAGACTTCCAATGGAACTTGTCAGTAGACAAGTCCTCCAACCAACAGGGTAGCGGTGTTGGCGTCATTCTGGAGGGTCCCAGTGGATTATTGATTGAACAATCCTTGAAGTTTGCATTTAAGGCTAGCACTAACCAAGGCGAGTATGAGGTCCTGATAGCAGGAATGTTGTTAGCTTAGGAGTTGGGAGCTACAAGCTTACTGGTAAAGAACGATTCGTTACTTGTTACAAAACAGGTGACCAACAGGTACCAAGCCAAAGACCCGCAGTTGGCTGCATACCACCAGTATGTCATGATTCTGATGAAAGCTTTAACCCAATTTGAACTCGTCCATGTGCCAAGGGAGCAAAATTCTTGGGCTGATCTGTTGACCAAGTTCGCAAGCTCGGGAAAGTGAAATCGGAATAGGTCGGAGATACATGAGACTCTAAAGTCTCCGAGAACAGCAGGAGACAATCTCCCAAAGGCAGGCCAAGTGGAGATCTTGGAGATAGGGCCTAAGGACGGAAGAAGTCATCGGTCATTGACCTAGGAGACATTGAAGGTCCCCAGGGTAGCGACGTGCCAGGTACAGGAAGGTGAAGGAATGGCTACCTCACAGGGTGGCACAGCAGAGACTTGGATCACCCCGTACCAGCTGTATTTAGGAGATGGTTTACTGCTAGCCGAGCCCGCGAAAGCAAATATGGTTAAGAAGAATGCAGGGAAGTATACTTTGATTGACGGCATGCTTTTCCATCACGGATACGCTCATCCCGCCCTTGCTTGTATAAGTGGAGATCAATGTGTTCGTGTAATGGCAGAATTACATGAAGGTATCTGTGATAGTCACATAGGCGGTCGAGCACTCGCGTTAAAAGTCATTCGAGTTGGGTACTACTGGCCAACAGTTAAGGAAAACTGCAAGGTATGCCCAGCGATGTGAGCAATGCCAGAGGCATGCAGATTGGCACCATGCACCCGCAGAAGAGCTGCGATCGATTTACAGCCCGTGGCCGTTCCACACCTAGGGAATAGACATTTTGGGTCATTTCCCTTTGGCAACACGCCAAATGAAGTATCTCGTGGTAGCCATCAAATACTTAACAAAGTGGATCGAAGCCGAACATGTCGCATAGATCACCGCACACAAGGTACAACACTTTGTATGGAAGAACGTAGTGTGCCGCTTTGGAATCCCTAGACACTTGGTGTCCGACAATGGGACACAGCTCGCCAGTCAACAGTTAGGCAAGTTGTGTTTCGAGCTTGGGATAAAGCATATATTTGCCTCCGTGGAACATCCCCAAACAAATGACCAGGTGGAATTGGCCAATAGAGTTCTACTCAGGGAGTTAAAGAGAAGATCAGAGAAGGAAAAGGAAACGTGGATAGAAGAAGTTCCTTGAATTCTATGGGCCTACTATACTACACCGTAGTCGACTAATAAGGAGACCCCTTTTAGTCTGGTATACGGGTCGGATGCCATGATTTCGGTAGAAATCCAAGAGAACTCTCCCCGGTTCCAGAATTTCATTGCGGAAGAGTCGAATGAAGGAAGGAAAGTGAACTTATACTTGTTAGACGAAGTCCGAGAACAGGCCCGTGTTAAATCAGAAGCGCTGAAAAGGAGGGTCGAGCTGAAACAAAGGATAAAGATCAGGCTCAGGCAATTCCAGGTAGCTGACGTGGTAATGCAGAAAGCCCATCCTTACCAGCTGGAGAATAAGTTGTCTCCTAATTGGATAGGGTTGTTTCGCGTAGTTGAGGTGCTCAGGAATGGTGCGTGCAAGTTAGAAACCCTAGATGGGGGACCCATCCCAAGGACATGGAACGCTGCTAACCTCAAGTTTTACTTCAGTTGATGTATCTGATGTTTGTTGATGAACAATGTGATGATAAGGGGTGGCGCTCTTTTTCCCTAAAGAGGGTTCTTTTAATGAGGCCCCCCGATATAAATAGATGTTTATAATGCATTGTTGCTTATCTTATGTGTTGAATACGTTGTTTAGCAACCTTTCTTGGAGATTTTTCCAGGCAGAGGCCGTAGGTGTGGATAAATACCACTAGCAATTAAGTCGACCGAAGTCGCCCTGTAGGTAGAATGGGTGCCCCATCCTGACCAACACAGTCGGGTTAAGTCGGTGTGAGAGCGTTCACCCGAGCTTAAACGCTCTGTGGGATGAGTAATGGCGTGTAGATGTTTAAACATAGTTGGGTTAACTCGGTGTGATAGCGTTCACCCGAGCTTAAACGCTATGTGGGATGAGTAATGGCGCGTAGATGTTTAAACACAGTTGGTTTAACTCGGTGTGAGAGCATTCACCGAGCTTAAACACTTTGTGAGATGAATAGTAGCGCGTAGGTAATTCATCCGAATCAACATGGTTAGGTTAACTCGGCGCGAGAGTGTTCGCCCGAGCTTAAACGCACTATGGGATGAATACTAGTTACGCAGATTGATCATCCAATGCAGTACAAAATAAGAAGGACTAATTTGATGTGAGAGTGTTCACCCAAGTCTAGACATTTTGTGCGGTCAAAGTTGTATGAGCAATTCACCCCGATCTAACCAATAATAAGTAAACTAAGTCGGCGTGAGAGTGTTCACCCGAGCTCAAATACTGGGTGGAGTAAGTGTGCAAGAAAGAGCGAGCTCACTCAAGATGGTGGGGTAGACTCGAATTAGACTTCTTGTAGAACGAAGTTATCCTGCCTAAATTTTTTCACTAGCATGAAGGGCGACAAAAGATTGTGACGACAAGGTCGCGTCCTTGATGATCGAAGAGGGCCAAGCACCAACCCAAAGGAGAGCCAAACATCAAGACATATTGGGCCAACTACAAGGGCCATGGCTAAGAGGCTTGATGAGGATTGGAACACTGCTACTGATGGCAGAGAAACTT
>Ga0123342_1006313_pt1 | contig 16529 bp, 10 predicted proteins | sample Turbeawhitnodule_FD_89960 | JGI IMG/M metagenome (GOLD analysis project Ga0123342, IMG submission 89960) | Root nodule microbial communities of legume samples collected from Mexico - Turtle bean Mexico white nodule | ecosystem: Host-associated > Plants > Roots > Nodule | place: Mexico: Nepantla... | reverse complement strand
ATAAAAAAAAAATATTTTTTTATTTTTATATTTTTTTTTCATATAGATATAATTTTTATAAATAAAAAAAAAAAAAAAGTGTAAAAAAAAAAAATATATATATATATATATATATATATATATATATATATATATATATATGTAAATCTCCCTCATTTGTAATGTAACCTCCACTTATATTTATTCATATTTAATATATATTTTTGAATCATTCAATATACTTTAATATTAGTTAAAATTCATACTAGTTATACTAATCTATGAATGAAGTTTATTGAAAGCGAAATAAAACTTTTATATTTAACAAGCTTCACATAATTGTTTACTCATAAGAAATAACAAATTGCCAGGCTATACCCTGTAAACACTAAAACGTGAATTAATAAAGATTCATGTAATTTTTATCTTTTTTATCATGAAAAAAAAAAAATCAAGGACATTTGAAAGTGTTTCATGTTTTTTTAATGTAAATAAATATCTAGAAAAAACAATACACATACACTGCATTTAATTATTTTTAAAGAATACACATACAATGATTTTTTTTTTAAATTTCTATAGCATATTTATTTTGTGTGTGTTGAAAGGTGCATGCTTTTTTGCTTGTATATTTTTTTATACATGGTTTACATTGAAAATTTGTTAACAAATATGTTTACATTGAACATATAAATTATATATTAATATTTTGAAATCAACAACCGTGTAAGTAGAAGAAACAAATAGATTTGAATAGTATTATTAGTAAGATAAAATACAAGTTGTTTTCACAAGAGAGACAAGACGAGAATGTCTGTGCAAAGAAACTATTAAACTATGACAACAGAGCAAATATTTTCAACTTTGTCATGCTGGTCTAACTCCACATTACCCACTTTAATTTAAGAAGAGTTAAGAAAGTTTAAAAGAGTTGAATAGAAAGATGTGGATGAATTTGTTAATTGTTAGAGTTTTAAAAGTTTTAGGCATGTAATAATCACTTGTCTCCTTAATGTATACATGTCTCTCACGGTATTTATGTGTATTTAATATTTAACAGGTGTGTATTTGCCACGAACAAGACGTGTCGTGTTGTAATTAGTTTCTAAGTAAAAAATTCTCTATGCATGTATGGTTCATCTATTCTTCTTTCAACTCAACAAGAACACGTCCTTTTGTGTACACTTGTAATCCTCCCTTCATTTGCTGCTGAGAAAAAAAAAATGAATAGTTGATCAATCAAGGGACTACAAGTTAATCAGATATTTTCAAGTGTTGGCTCACACTTCGTAACACACGTCCAAATATGTTGTTGTTGTGTGGTCCGGGACCATGGCCAAGGAGAGAAATTAATATTTGAAAATGGCCACGCATCCATGAGTTTTAAAATAACTTGAGAAATAAATAATGTATCTGGAATAATAATAATAATAAATAAATAAAAAAGGAGAATATTGGTATAATGGGTACATATCTTTGTCTGAGAAGGTTAAAAATAGAAAATGGTTGCGTATTAAAAAAAGAAATACAATAGTTGAAGTGTGTGTGCTGACGAGTATACACAAGTGTATATGTGTGCATATTCTTGGTAGACTTTCTTGAACTTGACCAAGTTTTATTGTGCTTTTTGACTAAAGAGCTTATGGGCTAAATCAAATGAGGTAAATTTCGTAGGAGGGTTTTTGAAGAGATTATTGGTGGTTTGAATTGGGAAATGAAATGATGTTTTGGTGGTTAGAAAAAAATGAGATGATAAGTAAAATGAAGGTTGTAACAGTAAGATGAAAGAAAGAGGTTGAGTGGTTAACGCAAAATGGATAAAGAGAAGATGGTAGATGGAAAGAGGGTTTGGATTGCGATGTGAAAATGCATAAATGCAATGGGCATTAAGATGGATGGGATAAGAGAAAGATGGGAAAGACGCAAATGGGGCGACAACTGCTGTTCAGTCTTCACAGTTGTGTGGTGCCCTACCGTCCTCGCGCATCAAACTTCTTATCACAATCCCAATAAATAAATTAAATAATAATAAAACAGCTAATATTTCTACCATTTTTTTCATTATTTAATTCAATGGTTAAAATTAAAAAAGAAAACAAAAACAAACTATGGTTAAGTTGCGCGGGTGGTGTTAAATGCGCCCTCGTTGCAATTGCATATCGCTGCCGTTCACAGCGAGACAACGCCATTTCCCAATAAAAACAGTGCAACTTTCCCGCGACCGTCAAGACAAACGGTATTAGATGCCGCATCCAATAACTCATCCACGTCTGTTAACGCCGTTAATACAGACGTCTTTCACTGTCCCAGGAGCCGCCAAGGAGATCGTGCTGCCCTGTGAGGGAAAACACTACCACCGGGTGTATCCGGTTTCCAACGGGGCTCAACCGGTAAAAGCCGGTTGCCCAGAGTGGTTAGGAATTGACCGCGGTTTAATTGATTGTACGCTGTTTTGACCACTCTGGTTAAGTCTCCCTCTCCGACACTGGTTCTGGTGCTGCAATGCAAGTCATTTATCAACTGAGAGAGAACAAATAAAATATAAAATAAAATATAAAAAGAAAGATAGAAGGAGATAGAGAGAGAAACAGAGAAAGAGAGAGATTGGTTGAAAGAGTCCTCTGAAGGTGTAGAGAGAGAGAGAGAGAGGTTTTGGGAATTGGTGTTGCTTCGTGTGCGTTAATTTGGTCGCGCGGTTTGAGGATTTTGTGTTTGGATTCTGCAACGGTGAAGAAAAGCGGAGGCTCCGATCTTGCCATGTGGTGTGAGAGAGATCTGTGAGGAGCTTCAACGGAAAAAAAATGGCGTCGTCGGAGGTATCAATCAAGGGAAATTTGGTGAACGGAAAAGGAGAAAACAGTTCCGGTGGCTTCAACAACGGCAACGATGTTAGGAACGCTGGAGGAGAGCCTCAGAATGGTTCTTCTTCGTCATCCGCCAGAGGTAACGTGGTTTTTTCCGCGGAAACCATTAGTTCGTGCCTTGGGTAGTGTTTGGCGTGACGATAACGTGTTTTTTGGTTTCAGACGCGGAGACAGCGCTTTACCGGGAGCTTTGGCACGCGTGCGCGGGTCCGCTGGTGACGGTACCTAGAGAAGGAGAGCGCGTGTTCTACTTTCCTCAAGGACATATAGAGCAGGTAAGTGTTCTTCCACCGGTTCGGTGAGAGGGAGTTCAGATGCGGCGCTACTCTGTGGAGTTCCGCTTCTGGCTCTGTCTCTCGCAAGCGGACTTGGTTTCTACAGTGAAATTTGGTGTACTTGTGTTTTCTATATTTGGTTGTGAACACGAGTGTTTGTTTTTATGGCGCACACGCACATTAGGTGGAAGCGTCGACAAATCAGGTAGCGGAACAGCATATGCCGGTTTACGATCTACCACCGAAGATCCTTTGTCGGGTCATCAACGTCATGCTCAAGGTAGCAATGGTTAATTTTCTCGGCTTTTAAACTGAGTTGGTGGATGAAGTTATATATCGTGGTACTTATTTCCTTTCTGGCGAAAATTTTCAGGCGGAGCCAGACACAGACGAGGTGTTTGCTCAAGTGACCTTGCTTCCTGAGCCAAATGTAAGTTAATTAATCTTATTTTAGTTTCTGGGTGTGGTGTAATTCCGCAACGACGTCGTCCTTATTTTTCTTTGTGGATCTGGATGATAGCAAGACGAAAATGCGGTGGAGAAGGAGGGTCCTCCGGCACCGCCTCCTCGGTTTCACGTGCATTCGTTTTGTAAAACGCTGACGGCTTCTGATACGAGTACTCACGGTGGATTTTCGGTGTTAAGACGACATGCTGATGAATGCCTCCCTCCGCTGGTTGGTTTTATTTTTTTACCATTTTACCCTTCCACGTGCTTTGTTTGTTTTGTGTGCTGAAGTTGGGCGGTGTCTTCCCCTGTTTCGTGTTTGTTGGCAGGACATGTCAAAGCAGCCACCTACCCAGGAGTTGGTGGCCAAGGATCTACACGGGAACGAGTGGCGATTCAGGCATATTTTTCGGGGTGATTATTTAATATTAACTGCGGATCTTGTTTTTTAAGTTCGTGTTCTTACTTTTTTTTCTCCTATGACTGATGAGTGGAGTTAATTTCAGGTCAACCGCGTAGACACTTGCTGCAAAGCGGATGGAGTGTTTTTGTGAGCTCCAAGAGGCTGGTTGCTGGGGATGCGTTTATATTTTTGAGGTTTGTTAATTAATGAATAGGGTTCTAGATTTATCTGGTTTTGTTTGCTTTCTCGGCACAGACTAATTTAGGAACTTTCAGGGGTGAGAATGGGGAACTTCGAGTTGGTGTTAGGCGTGCAATGAGGCAGCAGGGTAACGTTCCGTCCTCGGTTATCTCGAGCCACAGTATGCATCTTGGTGTTCTCGCAACTGCTTGGCATGCCATATTGACTGGAACCATGTTCACCGTGTATTACAAACCTAGGTTTGTACCTTGTTGTTTCCTTGGACAACCGCATGGACATGAATGAATTTGAGTGTTTCCTTTTTGTTGTTTCCCTTCGCAGCATTTACAGCAATGTTGTCAAATTTATTTACAGGACTAGTCCAGCTGAATTTATAGTTCCGTATGATCAGTACATGGAGTCTCTAAAAAACAATTACACCATCGGGATGCGGTTCAAAATGAGATTTGAAGGTGAAGAGGCTCCCGAGCAAAGGTATGAATGGGTAGCGTTTTTTTTTTCCTGATTAAATTGTAGTTGTCCAATTAGCTGTGCTGTATTATTATTGAACATATAATTTTAATGAAAGAAATTACCGGACTCTAAATGGCAACTTTGTAGGTTTACCGGTACCATTGTTGGAATTGAAGATGCTGATCCCAAAAGGTGGCCTAACTCCAAATGGAGAAGTCTTAAGGTTGCATTCCGGCTTTCATGTCACTATTGTATGTCTGTTGAATTGGACATTTTATAATGGAGTTCCCTGCGTGTGCTGTTTTTCCAGGTGAGATGGGATGAAACTTCTAACGTACCTCGTCCTGAGAGAGTTTCCCAATGGAAAATAGAGCCGGCCCTCGCTCCTCCTGCTCTTAACCCTTTACCAATGCCCAGGCCTAAGAGGCCTCGATCTAATGTGGTTCCATCATCCCCAGATTCCTCTGTTCTTACCCGTGAAGGTACAGACAAGTCACTTTTTATATTCGATATATACAAGATTTTAATCTTTGCTACGCATTTGTGAGTTTGTAAAGCCTGATATTTGTTGGTAATTAACAGCATCGTCTAAAGTGAGTGTAGACCCTTTGCCAGCTAGTGGGTTTCAAAGGGTCTTGCAAGGTCAAGAATTATCGACCTTGAGAGTAAATTTTGCCGAAAGCAATGAATCTGATACGGCAGAGAAGTCTGCGTGGTCATCTGCTGCAGATGACGAAAAGATTGATGTTGTTTCCACCTCAAGAAGGTATGGATCAGAGAGCTGGATGTCAATGGGAAGGCATGAACCAACATATCCAGATCTACTTTCTGGCTTTGGGGTCCATGGAGATCAATCTTCCCATCCATCATTTGTTGATCAAAATGGTCCTGTAGCTAACCTTAGTAGAAAACATTTTTTGGACCGCGAAGGCAAACATAATGTTCTTAGTCCATGGCCCAGTCTACCACTCAATCTCTTGGACTCTAATACAAAAGCCTCTGCTCAAGGTGGTGATACAACTTGTCAAGTTCGAGGGAATATGAGGTTTAGCAGTGCATTCGGTGACTATACTGTGCTTCATGGGCACAAAGTTGAGCATTCACATGGAAACTTTTTGATGCCTCCTCCACTGTCAACTCAATATGAGAGTCCTCGTTCTAGAGAACTGTTACCCAAACCAATATCAGGAAAACCGAAGGACAGTGACTGCAAGCTATTTGGCATCTCACTTCTTAGTAGCCCCATTGTTCTGGACCCTTCTGTATCACAAAGGAATGTTGCAATTGAGCCAGTTGGTCACATGCATAACCAACAGCACACATTTGAAAATGACACGAAGTCTGAGAATTCAAGGGGATTGAAACCGGCTGATGGTCTGCAGATTGACGACCATGAAAAGCTGTCGCAAAATTCTCAGCCACATCTGAAAGATGTTCAACCCAAATCTAATAGTGGTTCTGCTAGAAGTTGCACTAAAGTAAGTCCCCCTTTTTAATTTCTGATTTTAACTTGCGAACATCAATAGTTTTTGCAGGAAAAAATTAATCAAAATGCTTTTATTTTAGGTTCACAAGAAAGGGATTGCACTTGGTAGGTCGGTAGACCTCACAAAATTCAGTGCGTATGATGAGTTAATCGCTGAATTGGATCAGCTATTTGAATTTGGAGGTGAATTAACCTCTCCCCAAAAAGATTGGCTTATTGTCTACACTGACAATGAGGGCGATATGATGCTTGTTGGTGATGATCCGTGGCAGTAAGTATCTCTGATTGTACACCTTTAGTTTATTATAGACTGGTGCATGCTATTTTATTTTCTTTAAAATGACACGTCATGTTGGATAATTCTATTTAAATCAGGGAATTTGTTGCTATGGTACGCAAAATTTATATCTACCCCAAAGAAGAGATTCAGAAAATGAGCCCGGGTACCTTGAGTTCAAAGAATGAAGAGAATCAATCGGTTAGTGAAGGTGTAGAGGCACAAGAAATAAAATGTCAGCTGAATCATTCAGCTTCAGAGGCCTGATAATTCGTATAGATTTGATTTCCATAGCTTCCAGGTAACTTTATAATTTATCGTGCTCCCTATATATGAATTTTGAATCCAGTTTTACTCAAAGAATCTCATGGTATAAAAATGTGTTGTTTTGACAGATTCCGAACTGGAGTGGAAAGTAGGAGGTGACTGTCATAAAGCCATCCCCAGTTGGAGAATATGACCTGAAGAAGAAAATTCTAATTCTGAATCTGACTGTTTTATAAAGTAACTGCTCGTGTTTGGAATCAGAATATGGATGGCATGAATGAGTATCCATCCAATTTTGGACCTTGTCGTTGAAGTAGTAGTATTAGTATATATGCCTCTTCCCTGTTAGACACTCCTAATATAGTAGTATGTAATTGCCTTCTGCGATCCTACCTTCCTACCCTGTATATAGGTTTACTCTCTGCTTCCTTAGAACCCGAACTCATTAATGTAATTAAGTTCATATAGAAGGGCGGTTATCTGATTTTAAATATGATTGTCTCTTATTCTAGTGGGGTAGTTTGTGCCAGTATTGTGAACTTGTGGAAATCACTGGATATTTAAATATTGATATGCTTTTGGGGATGTGTAATTTAATTTTGCCTCAAAGTCTTTGTTTTTGTGCTTGGTGTTTGGCGAGTGCGGCCATTACCGTCTTGTCGCGGACGGTGTGGATTGAAGTCGAAGTCATGTCACGAGAGAAGAAAGTGGACACTTGGGTCTGGAAATCTTTGATGGAGGATTTGAAAATTCTTTAGTGAAATGTATTTGTGGCTATTTGGGATGGCACTGCTGGTTGTGGTGTGGTCCTATCTGAGATATGTGTAACGTGGTTACGTGATAAAACTTCATTCCTTGAAAGCACCATCGTTCAATATCCAATAATAATATTTCAAAATTAAAAAAATTGATTGTACTTTTCTGAACAAGAAACATACTCTGTATGCCCACGTTGTGGACCTCATTATTTTCCGTGGTTCTGTCCTTTATGTCTAATAAACATTGGCCCATGGAATTCATTATTTATCTACACTAAAAGTAGCCTACTGTGGGGACTGTGTTTGGCCGAACCTTTAATTTTTGCTCAGATGCATGAGACCCCATTTATCCTGGCCTCTTTAGAAGCCAGCATTGAAGTTTCAGTTTTGTCTGGTAAAAGTTCTTTTTTTCCTCCATATTTTTCATCTTTATCTCCTTTTCATTTTTGGAAAAAGGAGAGGTGAATCGTCGGAAAGAGCAAGATTAATGAATGATTAAAAAAGAAGAGAAAGCACTGCATTAAAGCTTTTGTCCCTTCTAATTGTACAAGCAAGACAGTGGAATTGTAGAAACAAGCTTGACTCAAACATGCATTTTCAGAGTGTCCCTAAACTCAGTGGAGACCATCATCAGATTTCGTTTCAACTTCAACACTCAAAAGGTCCCAAAATTTAGTAGAGCTTTTAATTAGTAAAATAAAATTTCTCCTATTTCAACTGAGCAAAAGTTAGATGAGTCTGTAAAGTACACTTAAATTTTGAGCATAAAAAACACGAGGTCTGCTAAATTGACCTTTTGTAAAGGTAGTGCCTGTAGTTTGTTTCTTGCCATTAGTTCATGCTATGGAAGCCAGCTGAATCTAATAGAATTGCTTTGATTTGCTCTGGATGCACATCTTGACCTTCGTTGCGTAGCTGATTGAGAGAGAAAATCAGCCCTCAGCCTCAAAAAAACTCATCAATTCATAATGCTCACAATTTTTAATTCCTAGGTATAACCTCAATACAAAGTATAACCTTAATTATAAAACAAGGAATATTCCTGGGAAGAAGTAAGTCTAATATGAACAATTCTGAATCTTTTGACAATGTCTTACAATTCCTTATATTTACTAAATGAATGATTGAATACATTTTATATTTCTAAACTATTAAACCCTTTTACTTTTTTCTTACACTCAATACACAATGAATACACACAATGTCCAGATTTTTTTTTCATCATGTTTGTTGAATTCTATAAGAATATTATTATATTAACCATGATTTTCGATAACAGTATAAAAGCTCTGATATGAATACAGTGCACAATAATTATTATTGTATAATGAGGATTAAAGAATAAAAAGAGATTAACCTGAGCTCTGAAAATATCCATAGCAAAGCCATTGCAGTAGGTGATGACTGCTTGGTGAATGTCTATGCCAAGGTTGTCGAGAGCCCTCATGGTGGACAGCAAGAGACCAGGTTTCCTCTCACAACACATCTGAATCTTTACTCCTCTTCCTTCACCCAACCCAACCTCAACCTATATTTCCACCATTTTTTTTCTCTTAATTTCATCACCATAAATCTTTATCTCAAATATTAATACTATTTATTCGTGTTAAATGCTAACTATTGCCCACATCTATTTAATAAGGAATCAATTTTGACTTTTAATGTATTAAATGCTTTTATACTTTATTCAATACTTCCCATTTTTTACTCATTAACAACTCAGAAAATACTTGTTAACAGCAAATAAATATTCATACAAGACTTGGCTTGGCTTTGATGAATTTTGCTTAACAGTAAAATTACTAAATTCAACTTTCTCCATTCCTAATTAAAAACTAATACTTTAATTAATACAGATAAATCTTTGCAGACCTTTATTTTAAGGCATAATATTATGCTTTTATAAATCCCACTGTCTAAGCATATAATTACGAGATTTATTAAGTATATATATTTAAACCATGTTTAATTAAATTTTAATACTTTAAGAATATTCTAAAAATTTAAAATAAAATCAGAATAGAAATTGAATTTATAATTGAGATAACAAATAACCTTCCATACTCATTGGAATACAATATTTCCCGTTTTTATCCGAAACCAAAATAAAACAAACAAGGTTTTTATTGCATTCACTGATAAAATATTAAAAATAACTTTAAGTCTAATTCAACCTCATAAAATCAACTGAACTTTAAGTCTAATTTAACCTCATGAAACCAACTGAAGTTCAGGCTACTTATATAAAATAAAATATCATCATTTCTAGTCGATGTGGAATCACCAATAACACTACTTTCATTTTTTTTTCAAAACTAATTTATAACACTCTTGGGAAATTCCCAACTTCATAAGTTTTGGGATAAAATTTAAAATTGTAAAACAAAAACATAGTCTAATGTTTTATTTTACTTTTGTTTTTAGATTGAATAATATAAAAGGAAATGAGAAAGGTACTCTTTTCATGCAATCATGCAGTTCCAAGAACAAGCAAAAGCTAACTTACTCAATTTTGTTGTTGTCGAGTCATATATGATATTCACACCCAGAAATAGGAACAGAAATTAAGAAAGGCATGTGGATTGAAGGATGTATATATGGGAAAAAGAAGAAGTTCCAGAAAAGGGCAAGCAATATTACCCTCACAGGTTGGCCATTAGGGCTTGGCAATGAACTGAGACAAAGTTCTTCTTGCATACGTGTTGGTAAATTGGGTGTCAAAGGATGAAGAAAGCTTGAAGTCAATGAAGAGCCAGCATGTGGTGTTGACTCCAATTCATTGTGAAGGTCACCGATCCTTTGCAGAAGTTCCTTCAAATACTCTACTGCATCCCCAAGTATTGAAGCCCTATCCATCTTAGTTTTAAACCAAACTTGTCAAATAATTCAACAAATCCATACATATGAAAACCATGATATATATACATATATGTTGATTAGTTACCATAATCAGTTCTTATGTGTTGATTTATCAGTGAATATTATGAGTCATGTACAGCATATACCATGATTCGGTAACCCTAGTTCCCAACTGAAGAAAAAAGTAACAATAAAGTGGTGGTTATTCATTCCATCATGATATAAAACTCACATTTTTTTTTTCTTATTTTCTGTGTGTTTTGAACTAGTGGTGTACTGCAATATTTAGAATTGAAGTTTCTGCATTATAACATATGGTATCTATACTTAATTACACAAAGATTATATTGAGGTAAAAGTCTGACATGAAAAACAAAACTAAAGGTATTGAATGAATGCATCAAGTTTGGTGTAAAAGAAAATTTTGTCTTACTTTGCTAATGTTGGGAACAACGGATCTCAGCATATAGAGTCTATCATTGAGCTTCTTCCTTCGGCGGCGTTCAGCCATCAAATTCTTCGCAGGTATCCCTGTCTTCTTCTTGCCCTTTTGATCCACGCCGCCACTGACGGTGGTGCTATTCGCATTCGAGCTGTTTCCACCGTGCCTTCCACTCTCTTCCATCGTCTTATTCTCATCACTCTCGTCAGAATCATAATTCAACCCCGACCATTCAACACCTTCTCCATTATTACACGTCTTCCTCTTGTTACTATCACTATTCCCTTTACTCTTGCCTATGAGGTTATGTTCCAAGCTTTTCCTTAGTGCTGCTCGCTTCTGAAAAAGTGTTGGTTGTGCACCTGATGGAGGGAACGATTCAAGGGGTCTCAGTAAGGCCTTTCTTGAACCCTCCGCATGATCAGAGTCACCGATATTCTTGAATCCCGAAAATCCAAGACCATCTTGTAGGGGAGGCATTGCACACACGGTTGCTAAATTTGGAAGCTCTAACTGGTTATTGCCATTTGAGGTGAATAAGACACCGCCATGATGAACCTTGTTCAAAGGTTGAGGGTCAAGAAGTCCCACATCGGAAGCTGCGCGAAAGCCATGCTCCAAGGGGTAAAAGGAGGGTTTGGGAGTGAGGGAGTTGAGCCCTTGAGATAGGTCAAGGTTAGTGGAAGAAGAGAAAGTGTGCAATGGTTGGTGTTGTTGTAGTAACATGTTATCAGCAAAGTTGGTGGAGAAGGCCATGTTGTTGGGCACGTGCCATTCTTCATGGATCTCAGGAATGGGTTTGTAGGCACACAGTGAGAAGAAGCTTAGTTCGTTGGCGTTTGGGCTTGACCATGAAGCAGAGTTTTGTTCTTCTGTGTCTTGCATCCAACCAGACATCATTTGGTGTTGTTTTCTTTTGTTTTGACGAATGTTGGCTTGTGTTTTGGATGGGGTAGAAGAATTGAAGAAGAGAGCAAAGGACTAAGAGGTGAGAAAGAGAAGTTTGCAGAAGAAAAAGGGCATCACTATTGTACTTGATATAACTATGTATTCTCTTATAAACACAATATATACTTCCAACTAAATAACATCACTTTTGCTTAGTATTTATTAACATAGACTAATCCTAGGAAGCATGTTGCAGAAATCATTCTAGTGTCACTTTTCAAATCGAAAAAACCACTGTTGTTAATATTAATTTAAAATTTGTCGTGTGTGTGTGCATTTCTATCTATGTTACTTTATTGATATTATTCTGAGTACAGGGAAGATTGCAGAAAACAGAGGGAAATGGATTACAGTGAAAGTAATGTATGTAGAGTATGTATCATATGTGTCTTGTGAAGCCTTTAATTCATCTCAATCTAACCCTATCCTTATCTGTTAGAAGTTATATAACCCCATCAATATCATTCAATTCTTTTTCTTCATTCAAAATTTATTCAACATGAATAATCCAAATACTTCTGTTTTTTTTTCTGTTTTTTTTATCAGCAAGAAACCAAATACTTTTGTTTATAGCCCTTAAGATTAATTCTACTGGCAACTGAGCAAGTCCAATTCCTTATGTAGTTGCTTAAGAATTAGTTTCTTGACACAGTTACTTCATCTTAAAAAGTTTCATATTGTACAGAAAATTGTTTCTTTATCATAAAAAGATATTTCTTAAACTGAGTTTCTTATTATCGGAATAAAAATATGTAAGCTTTTTGAAGTTTCTTTATTATTATGAGTGATATGATACGACGTTATAAGGACCACTAGACACAATTTTTAATGCAGGAAGAAACTTAAATGAGTTTTCTTATGAAGGTGGGAGATTTCCCATGTAATAAAGATTATTATATAACTGGTAAGTGGATGGAGATATCATCTTATAAATCAGTTTTATAAACTTAAAATTCACTATTTAATATGATATTAGAGTTATTTATGAGTCTATCTTTGACTTATCATATTACTCACTATCAGGTCGTTATTGGAATACTCATAATGACGTGTGTCGTTATTGAACCATCCATAATAAGATCTCACGTCGATTAGATATTAGAACATTTCATAATATATAAGTGTGTCTAAACCTTATCTTATAAGTTAGTTTTATAAGATAAAGTTACACTTAAAGTTCACTTTTTAATAATGACCTTGTTATTTTATTTTTTATTTTTTTAAAATAAAATGACTTAAATATATTTTTAGTTGTAATGAAATGAATGAATTCTGATTTTTGTATTATTGTAAAGAATTTTTATAAAATGAATAAAGCTTATTTTAGGTTTTTTGATTGAGTATAGTTGGAGATTGAAAGTGTAGTTGTAGACTGTAATGGATAGAGGGAAAATGTTGTAACCCTGTGTGTTAGGACCCACTGAATGAAATGCATTTGCAACATGCATGTGTGATTGAGGGACAGAATTGAATGCAATGAATAGAAAAATTGAAATGATAGATATGCAGAATAGGTTTAGAAAGCAAAGAGGGACAAGAATCTTAAAGAGTGAAGGGAAAAGGAAGATACTCTTCACTTTATTGTTTCTCTACTAACCTCGTGAGAATGGGACATGCTTCTTAATTTCCCTTTTCCTTTCTCTTGTGGGACCTTCTTTCTTATTAAAATATCTATAAATGGTAAAAATAAATTATTTTTATTTTTTAATTATCTAAAATTATTCATATTTAATTCATACTAAACCATCAATTTAGTTGTTGAAATTGTACTAGCTAATCAAATTGGCCATTTCAACAACTTTTTTAAAATGTGCATCATCCATTAATTTAGTCATTCGAATTATATAATGTATTCTCAAATTGATATATTAAATAGACAAAAATATTTTAAAAAATAATTACTAATTATTTTAATTTTAAAAGTTTTAAAAATAAAACGGTGACAAAATTTTAAGATATCTAAAGTAAACTCTCGTTTCTTTTCACCTTTATTATGATATGAAACACGCACAATGAAGTGATTCTCTAATAATATTATTTTAATGTACTTTATATTGAAATAATAAAAAAATTATTTCCTAATTTTAGAAGATTTAAATAGTTCTAATTCATTAGAAAAACATAAAAATATATCTAGGTGAAAAAAAATGCAATCAAACATTTTTGTAATTAAGGTCGATTTGTTTTATTATTACATTTTTAAGGATTAATTTGATTGACAATTTATGATTTTAAGAACCATCTCGTCATTTTTTTTATTTTACGGATCACATAAATTGTCCATTATAATTTTAAGTACTAAATTGATTGATGATACGCAGCTTTAAAAACTATTTTGTCATTTTATTAATTTTAAAAAACCGCTTAAGTTGGTGGTTTACTCTTAAAGTTAAAATACACTTTGTACAAAGAAAAAAAAGTTAATATACACTAACTAAAAAATATTTTATTAATTTAAAACATTAATGTATTTATAAAATATATTTTGCTTAATTTTGTAAATTAATTTCTTTTCTTAGATTCACGAGACTTGGTTTTTTAATGCATATATAATGTAGAGTTGGGAATTCTATGTAAAATTTTAATTCAATGATGATAGTAAGTACTTAATTTAGTATACGTAAAATTTTGTGATTGAAAAAAATGATTTGTTTTTACTCATACGAACTAGTTAATCAACATTAATAAACATATTACGAAGTCATTTATTCCAATTAAAGAAATCATTGAACAATAAATATTACTAATAAAACATACATTACTAATAATGACTCTATTTTTTTCAATTTAATCAGCTTTTAGTTTTTTAAATTGATTTAACAGAAATTGTCATGGGTCCTGAGACTTATAGGCCTTTTCTTATTCTCACACCCCTTTTTTCTAAATTGACCTCCTCTTTTTTGAAAAAGAAATTGAAATAACAAATATAGTGCTTTGCAAGGCCAATAAAACAGTTTCTAAATTTTCTAGTAAAATTCTTTTTACACTCAACCTTTTTTAACCTGTTACCTACATATTTTTAAAATTTCAAAAATATTCTTTACTTTTGAAAATAAATATTTAGAATTAAAACAAAATACATTCTGAATGTTAATCTAAAATAGATTGGTGTGTTATAGAAATGAAAATTCAGAAACATTCAAAATCAAAATTTTATTCTGAAAAAGTTAATTCAGAATGTAAAAAATATATTATGAAAATAACTACAAATATATTTCGAAAAGGAGGGTTTAAAATGTATTTTTTTATCCAAATCCCTTTTTGTGAAAGAGCATTTTTATCATTTCATGTAAATTTGATGCATTTTTAAATTTGATTAAGTGCAGGAAGTAATTGCAAATTTTCTACTTTTGAATGTTTTTTTTTTTTTTTACATTTAAAACATAAACTTGAGATTCTAAAAGTTAAAGCAAACTTCTACCAAGTGAGATGAGCAAAGTTCATTTTCTTTTTTATTTGAGTTGAGTAATTTTAAAAAATACCAGTTCTTAAAAAAATACCTCAATAAATATTTTCATTGTTTCGTAATATTTATAAGATTATGATAACACATATACAAATAATAAAATTGTTAAGCAAGTACCTTTTTTATATATCCTATTTCCACTCCCATATAAAAGTGTGTAATTATTTTATATTTATATTTTTTTATTGATGAAATATATCTTATAAGTATTATAATTTTTGTTTTTACTTAATTTTAAACTATTGTAATGTATAAATATTCTGATTACATTTTTTACGTGGTAGGCTTAAAGCCCCCACGACTAGTTAAATGTTAATTTAATTACATTGATTACTTTTTTAATTGCTGTGTTATAATGTCATGTATTTATTATTAATTTTATACCATGTCTTATAATATTTATACTCAATTTTAAACTAAACTAAAAATAATTTGGCAAAACATTACACTTTCATTAATTTAACCTGCGTAGTGATTAAAATACTCCAAAATATAATAATGTCAAAACAATATATAATTCAAATACATATTTTACTATAAAAAATAATTGTATGAATGTCTTAAATTGTAATGTTGGAATACTAAAATAAATATTATAAATAATGTAATAGTCACAATAATGATTGTAATATAAAAAATACAAAATGATAGTACAAATATAAATAAAATATTTTTTTTATCATTATCATTATAAGATAACGTATAAAAAGAGTAAATATTTTTTAACAAAGTCTCAGCTTATATGAAAAGGCAAAATAAATAAAGTCTGAGTAGATAAAGAGATAAAAATATAATAAATTCATGCATTATAAACCATTCATTACTAATTACTAATGAAATCAAACAAGTTTCCACAAAATAAAAAAACCAGAAACTAATAAAATGTTTTAGGGAATATAATCATAGTTTCATATACTAAAGTCACATTAAATAAGAAAATTTTGGAATTAAAGTTTTATTTTAATTACGACACTTATATGCTTTTTAAGAAAGGTTTGCATAATTAATTTAAATAATCAACCCAATTTAATTTAAAACAAATACCCAATTTCACTTCATTTACTCTATAAAGTTCTTCTTCTTCTTCTTTTTCTTTTTCTTCTTCTTCTTCTTCTTTTCGTTCTCAGGGTTTATGCTTTCTTCTATTTGTTCACCAAGCGTTCGTTCCTGCGTTAGTGCTAAGCCCAGTCATCAATTGGTAAGATTACGCCCTTCTCATTCATTCAAGTTACTGTTTTTTTCTTCAAATGAATCTTTTTTCTTGCTCCTCATTTCTGCTGCTACTGCTATTCGTGTTTTTTTTTTTTTTTTTTTTTTTTTTTTTTTTTTTTTTTTTTTTTTTTTTTTTTTTTTTTTTTTTTTTTTTTTTTTTTTTTTTTTAAAAAATATTTATCCTCTTTTTTT
>Ga0123342_1006312_pt1 | contig 16531 bp, 6 predicted proteins | sample Turbeawhitnodule_FD_89960 | JGI IMG/M metagenome (GOLD analysis project Ga0123342, IMG submission 89960) | Root nodule microbial communities of legume samples collected from Mexico - Turtle bean Mexico white nodule | ecosystem: Host-associated > Plants > Roots > Nodule | place: Mexico: Nepantla... | reverse complement strand
GATAAATCTATAAATAAAAAATTTACCTACAATTTTTTAGTAAGATAAATAGAAGTATTACCTTATATTCCTATAATGTTTCCAAACATTTTTAATGAAAGGAGCATTAATATATTAATATATGTGCATCTTCTTCATCCTCACTTTTCATTTTTTTATTTTATTTTTCTTTCCTTATATTAGTATTTTGTATTTTTGTCTTAAACTTGTCTTATTTTTGTATCACTAAAATCTATATTCATGTTTTGTTGTTTATTTAAGTTTAAGTTATTTATTGTTTTTAATTTACTATTTTCTAACTTTAAAGAAAAAAAGAAAGTCTAAATAGAAGATCTGAATTAGAGTGGTTGGATGATTAAAAAAATGGAGAGAGCAAATGTGAAACATAACAAAATTGGCCAATATAATAGATTATCCACACATAATAACAAAATATGAATGAGACCTATTTATTTAGAAATAAGTAACAATTAATAAATCTATAAATAGATATTGTATCCACAATTTTAGGGACGATTAACAACACACATGTATTGCAATATAAATTCTTAAACACTTCTAAACATGACTAACCAAAGTGCAATTAATGTATGTGTATGCTCATCATTCTCACTTTCCTTTTTGTTGTTCTTTGTTTACTTATATTTTTTTATCTTATTTCTACATCACTAAAATCTAAATCTATGTCTATGTTTGTTCATCTAAGTTTAAGTTATTTTGTTGCATTCAATTTACTATTTTCTAACTTAAGAGAAAAAAAGAGAGTCTAAATAGAAGTTTTTGAATTAGAGTATTTAGATAATTAAAAAATGGAGAGAATAACTATGGAACATAATAAGATTGACCAATTATCTTAAACTAAAATCATCCCTTAAAAATATGTTTTAGACCAATAACATCAATTTATATAGGTGATGAGAGTAACACATATTTATATACTTTAGAAATAAGTAAAATATGACAAGTTTATAAATAGTAAATATAAACTTTACCTGCAATTTTATACACAAGAAAACATATGTATTACCTTATAAATAAATGATGTAACTCTTCCAAACAGGCTAATGAAAATACAATTAATGAATGTGTATGTTCTTCCTTCTCACTTTCCTTTTCTTTCTTTCTTTACTAGTATTTTATATCTTTTTCTTAAACTTGTCTTTTATTTCTACATCACTAAAATCTACATTTATGTTTGGTATACGTTTAAGTTTAAAAAATTATTTTATTATTTTCAATTTACTATTTTCTTCAAATGTTTATTTTTAATGTTCATCTTGATCCATTATTTTTCATTGTCAAAAGTGATTCAATATTTCTACTAAAATGGTAAATTTTAAAACTATATAAAGGAAAACTTAGGAAAATGATAACGATAAATTTACGTATATTTATTCAAAGAGGTATATACTAATTATAAAGGTTAATTTAATATTTCCAATAATAAATTAAATACTAAAATTAATTAGTTTCTATAAGTTTTCTTTATCATCATTTTAATTGAGAACTTTAAAAGTTGTAAGTCAAATAAAAAGAACTTGAACCAAGTTTCGTTCAAAACAAATTGACACATCTGGTGATGGACTATAATTGTATAAATATATTCATGTTTTATAGTATTAAAGTTGTCAAATATTTTATTCTGTCTAAAATGTTATAAAATAGTCATTGTCAAATATTAAATTTTAAAATATTCTTAAACTTCTTTTTTACCATAAATATCCTTTACAATTTATCAATTTCAATCACTATAATAAAATCATAAACAACAATAAAATCATAAACAACAGTTAAATTTCAAAAAATAACTATAATGACTAAAGTAGTGAGTAAGATTGGTATCTAAAATGATTTATATTATAAATAAAAAATTATAAAATAGTTTATTGGTATCTAAATTAATTATCAAAATTTTAATTACTAATATTTCAGATTTTAAATTCGTCTCTTAAAAACTAATAAAAACTAATTTAAAATATAAATTAGTTAGTAGTTAAAATCTGGGTAACGTTAGATACCAAATTAGAAACTACCTTATAAATTTTATTAATAATAGAAACTATTTTAAATACTAATAATTTTATTAGTTTATAAAATGATATATAATTTAATCAATATGCTAACTAATTATTTTGATATCTAGAATTAATTTTTATTTAATAGTTTTTGTAATGAATGATCCACAAAATACTATCAATTTAAGATTTGGATATATACATATATTATTTTTTCACCTAAATGTGTTTAACAGATGAATTACTTTAAAATTTATTTACTAAAAATAATGTTAAGTTATAAATAAAAGAGTGTTGTCTAAGCAAAAAGACAAAGACTACCATTTTAAAATGTTTTGAAATTGTTTTAATTGATGTTAAATTGAATGATGTTGAAATAGATATTTAGGGAGTAGGGCAGATCTAGTTGTTTAGTGTGGATATCTATAAAAGTCAATAGACATGATTGCTGAGAGTAGAGGTGCAACAAATGAGTATCTGCAGAACAAAACTATAACATTCAATATGTATCTAAACAAAGTAATCAACAAAAAGTATTTTCTGTAAATGGTTGTGGTATGCCATTTGTGACAAAGATCATGCCATGTTAGGTGAATTGTTTTTATGTCTAAATAAGAGGCTTATTTGCAACAAGTACTACAAAAAGGAAAGGAAACTTTATCTGCATAAGAACAATTATTTCTATTCTAGTAATATTGATACTCTTCCTTAATTCTTCTTCAAGATTCCTAGCTTTATCTTGAATAATTCTTTGTAATTGTTGAAACCTTGCTTACCTTTTCTTAGTTATAGCCATGGACATTGTAGTTATGCTTTAAATGTTATACTTTCATGAAAACATCATACATTTAAAAGTCCTACATCACAGCACTTATACTTAGAATAAACTAAGAGGGGTAAATTAGTTTTGTAGAACTTTTTTAAATTATTTTTACCCCTTTGTATACCCTTTTGAAAACAAAACTTATTAAAAACATAATGCAACTGAATCTGGAAACAAGATTGAACAAAATCACACAGTATATTCATAAACAGCAAGATAAATGTTTTATCTTCTTAGTCACAGACAATTTTAGTGACAATTTAATATTTTACCTTCTTTGTTGGACAAAATTCAATCATGAACAACATAAGGGAGTAATGGTTGTGGAGGTTATATATAGCAGAATATGCCATGCAATGGCTATATGATGTGTATTATAGTGAGGAACCCTTGTTACATGCACTTTGAACTACTTATTTTCTAATTATAAACTATCATTTTGAGCCATAGTATGAGTTATATCAATGAAATACAAAAGGTTTTTCATATAGATGGAAATCTGCACTTATTTCAATCCTTCTTACCTAAATTAAATTTTAATTTTAGGCCTGTTACAAACAATAATACTATCCTTATCAGAATCATCATATTGAACTATTTTTCCTTTTTTCACTTGTTCTTGTTCTGTTTATTTTTTCCATGCCAACATTTAGAGGAAAAATGACCTCATTTTTCATAGTTATAACATTGAATTTACCTTTTATCAAAACCTTCTTTCTTTCTTTTTACTTTTACCATTTCCTCCTCATCTTCTATTCAAGAATTCTGCAACTCTTATTTTTTTTATCCTGTGCTAATTTTTCTTTTGCTTTCCTTTACCCTTCTTCCCATCTTTCTTATCACCGTTACCTTTCTCAGAAGTTTAAGCTTGCAATGCTTGATCTATCTGTTGGTCCACTCAATGAATCTTTGTTCATCTGCTTTGAATGAATTCTGCAACTCCTAAACCTGTAACTCTACAAGATCTTTTGCTTTCTCAACTTCTTGGTGTTGTCTACTTTTCTATATGCTTTCTGCAACATGCTTCCTTTACAGTGTTAGATTTTGAAAAATCTTTTCTAATATAGAAGGTTCCACACATTGATGATCTTAGCTTATCTTATAAATGTTTTTTTTTACATTACAATATATCCTACAGACTTGCTTCTTCTCTAGGGAGGCTTTCAATTCCAAATTTTCTGCTTACTGAGTAACAATGGTATATTCTGTCATCATTTCACTCCTAAACCTTCTTCTGCATCGTTGTATATGTTATTAGTACAATTATCTAAGTTATGATTTACTTTTAAGATACATATATTAAAAGGAAAGAAGAAAATGTTTATGTGATGGTTCAAGTCTCAAATGAGATGGTTGAAGGCAATTCCATCTGATGAAGTTGCAGCCAAATCCATCAGTATGTGAGTTCAATCACAGCAATTATAAAAGGGAGTGCTTAGTTGGAGAATTTTGTTTAGAGATGTTGGAGATCCCACATTAAACAGAGATCAGAACATTGCATATTTTATAAGTGGATGCAATTCTTATTTTATAAGTTAGTGTTAGTGTATCAGATTTAGATAATGAACTTTTATTTAAGCAATAAGTCAAAAGATTTTGCATTTCTATTTCATTGTTTTTTACATCACCTTTTCTCTTTTCAACATATATAGCTTTATTAAAAAAAAAATACTTAGTATTTTAAATTTATTAGACAATAATTAGTATAGACTCTAGAGTTTCTTATATATAAAAGCAGAGAAGTAACTCTGGCATCATCATAACCCTTCATGAATTGTATTCATTAGTAGTGATTGAATCAATGATTGAATATTTTTTCATTTATTAATTGATTTGATAACTGGAGTTTCAGTAACAACAAATAATAACTAAATTGATTATTGATTTTAATTACATAATAGGTCACTAATTTCCATTACTCAATTGGTAATTAATTTCAATCACTGAATTGTGGTTACTAATTCTAGTTACTCAATCGATTAGTGAATTATGTCTAACGTTGTGATCCTACTTCTAACATTGTGACCCTACGTTTACTCACATTTGCAAAAACAATTTAGATTCAAGTTGGTTGGAGAATAGTTTTAGGAGAATTAATTTTCATGACTACTCAATACCTTTTTTCATCGGTCAAATTATAGAAATTAATTAATTTGATATAATATATAGTTATAACCCATTTTGTTGTTATTAAGGTGTGTTCAATTTAGATATAATGAAGAAAAATATTCTCATCTTCGTGATCAAATGTTGAGATCTCCTATTGTGTCCAATTTTACTTTCATTGTTCTATCCTTTTGTGTGTCGGGTAAACACACTAATAATATAACGACTAATGTTGATGACTCTTTTGCTTTAGTATCTCAATATAATGATCGTATTCGCCATTGTGACAAACTTGACCACAAAATTGACAAATGTTTATGTCTTACATGGTCGTCTTCCTAAATTTGTTACAATTGTCAAAACTACTATTCTGCAACCTTCTACCGTGGACCATACTTCATTTGATACCCTAGGCGACTATGCTATTTTCAATGAATTTCTTAAATGGTATGATGATCGTCAGAACCCTAGTTCCACTGCTGTTGCACATTCGGGTACATCTTTTGTTGGCCTCACTCATTCTACTACCCTTGGCCCTTGGATTCTAGATTCAAGTGTCATAGCTCACATTACTGGTAATTCAAATGCTCAATTAACAAATATTTTTACTAAACCCTTATGAGAGTCTAAGACAGATTACATTTGTAACAAGTTAGGTACATATGATCTATATGCACTAGCTTGAGGAGAGTGTTAGATATTATTAGATATAATTAGATATTACGAGATATTATAAATATTATTATATATTTTTTCTATATAAATATAATTCTATCGGTTCAATATACACAATAATTTTTATTTTTTTTTAGTAAATATAAAGAGAAGTGAGAGAGTATCATGCTACTTTCCGTATATACACCCCACACCACGCATGGGACTTCTGATAATTTACTTCACTTTTATTTTTATTTTAAATTGTAAATTTGATTTAAACGGTGAAAAGAGGTGGGACCCTAGAAACGTAAGGCATGGTGGCACATCTGTGTCCGGTGAGCACACGCGTCGGCGACGGCGTGGACAAAACCTGACGTCTCAAAATTAAAGAGTTGGTCGGTCAGATAGGGCGGCTCATCCTCCTTTAAATGCCTTCCCGTTTTGCCCTTTCTTCGTCAATGCTCGCGCTGTAACCATCCCAATCACTTTTCAAATTCTAAAATACACACATCTCAACGTCCTTTTAAACACTCTGCATAACTTATAAATAAAACAATCAAGTTTCTTTTACCTTCTAATATTATAAAACAAACATTCAACAACTTTTTTTATAATGAAATAATATTTTTTTTAATGTAAAGTGGATGGAATTAGTGTTAAAATATCGTTATCCTAAATAAAAATATAAAATAAATTATTCATAATATCTTACAATTTACTTTTCCATTTTTAACAATAATTTTAGCGGTTTGGGTTACTTTGGAAAACCTATTACCTAACTCAAAATAAATTTGGGTTTATTCTTTTTCATTTTATGTAAAATTCAATCCACTTTAGCTTAACCTACTTTTGATCACGTTGGATTAAGTTGTGTTAATTGAAATCAAGATTTTGAATTTTTTTTATTGTTAAAAGATATAGTTTTTAAGTATCAATTTAATTAAAAAAATAATATAATATTTTTAAAAAAATAAAATTTTGAGTAAGTCAAAAATGTAAGTTATAACAAGTTTATTCAAATTAATTCAACACACTAAACTAAAAACATAAAATAATTTGTTTATTACATAATTTTTCCAAAATAACAAGGTATAAAATATAATTTAAAGTTTAAATGAAAGTCATAATATTATAGTACATGAAGTCTTTTCAAAATATCAAATACTAAAAAAAAACAATAAAAATATAATCAATTGTTAGCAAGATAAAGTTTATCAATAAAATGTGAAAAGTTTAAAAAAATAAATTATACTTGTAGAATAGTACAAATTTTAATATTTTTAATTCCTATAAAGAATAGTCACAAGAGTAATAATATTTAATGACAAATCATATTAAACTCATCTCTCAAGTCAATTAATTTGGATTAGGTTAATCACTCAATCTATATAATTAATTTGTTTGGATTGAATTAAGTTGCACTCAATATAAACGAAACTTAATTCAATCTAATTAAAACGAAACTTAACTCAATCTAATTAAACTAGAATAAGTTAGATTGGGTCATTAGATAACTCAATCCAATAAATACCCCTAACTTTTAATTTTTTAATTATTCAATTCATAAATATATTCAGCTAACACTGATCTTCCTGAATAAAAGAAAAAAATTACATCAAATTTGTATTTTATCTATGAATAAATTAGTGTTATCAGTATTTTATTCATTCACAAGTTTAAACATGTTGAATCATCTAAATACACGATGAATATATTATAAGAAATGATGAAACCAATTACAAATAAGGCAAAATGTGCTTTCAATTACTATTTTTTTTATTAGATTTGATTTTAATCTCTATATTCACAACTTTAATGAATATTTGACAATTAAAAATGTATTTTACCATTGAAATTTAATTTTCATATATTTTATCAATAAATTTGTGAAAAACCAGTTAAATACATAAGAAGAAATGATTGAATTGGGTATTAGTTTTTTAAAAAAATTTACAAAGTTTGTATGATGCTGGCATACACAAATTTTTACGTGACAAACGGTGTATCATAAATTTGATAGATGCAATTTAAACAGGTTTAAGGAAAAAAATATTTATGTTTAAGATTTTATATTGGTTTGTCTATTTTCTTCTTTAAAGCTTTCATTACAAGAAAATTATTAAGTAATACTAATTTTAGATAAAAAAAATAATTAATTACTATATTGACTAAATTAGATATTATTTTATAAAAAATAAGTAATATATAAAGTAATTTTTTATTATTAATAAAAATTTATAAACTAGTATCTAAATTGATATCTTGTAATGAAAGTTTTAAACAAGAACATAGACAATATTTTGACAACCCTTGATCACTTGTTCTTTTTGGTAAAATTATTTTTCTATCTATTAAGAAACTTCACCTTCAAGCTTGTGTCTATCTACATTGAGATGTAAAAACGCATTAATTATGTTCCATGCAACATTAAAGACTTACATCTTCTTTAAGCAACATCATGATAACTAACGTGAGTTATCCGACATAGTTAAATTTTTCACCCAAACTAGAGTAAAGTAGTAGACCGTACGTACAAATGTCCATTCCAAATTTGACAAAGAGTGCGTTAAGATGAGTGTTGGCGTAGAACAACTTTAGTCCATCCTTCAAGATATCTTTAATGTTAACATAAGTTTTACAAGATATTTTATGTAGGCGTGAAGATGAAATAATCCCTACAATACATAATAAAGTTATAAAGAATTTTGTGATGTACAAAGTTAGCTTAACTGTATGTATCATCTTATACTAAAACTTTACTTATCATAAAAACAAAAGAGCATAACATTGTATGTATCATCTTATACTAAAACTTCACTTATCATAAAAACAAAATAGCATTTTTTTTATCAGCAATGAATAAATTGAATTAAAAGGGATACTTCAGGGGTATCCCAACCCGTATACAACACCCACAAGTGGCCTCCCATTTATAGTTGGATCATCCACAATTGAAATTTGTTGTAGAACCAACCATAAAGTGGAAAAAGCACACCCAAAAGAACCCCAGAATTACAACCTAATTCTTAGAAGTACCTAGCCCTCCGCAAGCATATAACACGTAGGATTTAGAGCAAGGAGTGTAAAGCTTTTAATTGGTTTACCATCATGGCAGGACAAGGTAAAAATGGTAGTAACCACCCCATCCATCAACTCAGAAAAACAACCCTGCAACAGTTAGATTTCCTGCCAAAATACTACTCTTTCGTGCCACCAGCTTCCCCATCTTCCTCTTGTTCCTTACAACCAACAAGCTACCTTAATCCAACATACAACTTTGCTGAGTCGCCCAAAATCAAAACCACACACACTATACCAACCACCCAGAAAACGTAGCAGCCTCACCCACTTCATACCAACAGTAACCATGTACCATAAAACACCATGAAAATGCCTCATTGCCCATAACCAGCTGCATGGGAGTTGGGTGTAGCGTGACTCCAACATCCCATACGTATCTGTCCAGAAGAATCAGTACTGCTCACCCGTCTCTGCCCTACAAACATCCTGTATTTCGGTAGTCATTGCAAAACCAAGTTGAGCACTTTCCATATTTCCCCCTTCGCAGCTCCAGAGCCGAGAGCCATCACAGTATTCAGTCCCCAACATTCCTTTGTTCAACTGCTCCCCTTAAGTGCCTACAACACAAACCAGCATGTATTGCCTAACCTCGCAACAGTAACCAACCCGGCACAGCCACATGCACCAACAAATCAGCTCGTACCTTCCGAGGCACTAACAGAGGCATTTTGCCTAGAATGCCAAAACCAGAGTACAGAGTCTTTTCCTTATGCAACCACACCCACATCAATACCATCCCTTTACAACAGAGCAGACCCCACTTCTCCCTAGTCCCCTCACAAGAACACCAACAAGACCTCCTCCTGATCCCCTTTACTTATAACTCTTGATACAGGACATTGGGTTCAAAATCCAGTCCACAAGGGAATAATCAAACCTTTGTGCCTTATGCTTCATCCATAGCCACGATTTTAGTTGGGCTTTTTGGAACACCTCTTCTGCATCCACTATTTCTTGCTTGAACACCACCGAGTTTCTGTGCTCCCATATGCACCTTATTATAGCTGCCCAGATACCTTTCCATACCATGTTTTGTTTATTGTTGGCCTGGATTAACTGAAAACTCTCGAAGTGGCTCTTTAGGGCATTATATTGTACAAACAAAATATCAATCCACCTAAAACACAGGCCCCATACGCGCATAGCCAACCCACACTCCATAAAAAGATGTTGGCTGGATTCGATCTTTTCTTGGCATAGCACACATAAGGTAGATTCCAACGCGACCCCTCTCCTGCTCAAGCACTCTCTAGTTGATAGTCTGTCCAGAAGAGCTCTCCATACAGTGATAATGACATTGGGGAAAGCCTTTGCCTTCCATAAAAGCTTAAACACTTCACTCTGGGGTCCATTACCACTCTTGGTTAAGCACAAATATGTTGATTTCACCGTGAAACACCCATTTTCTTCATTTCCCCATACCCGTAGGTCTGGCTCCTCCCTTTTAACAGTGGCCCTTGATATGAGAGTTGTAAGCTCTGTTACTAACTCCGATTCCCATTCGAATCTGTCACGCCTCCAGCTTAATGTCCATCGCCATATTGACCCTTCCCACACGCCTACCTCTTCCACCCTTTGTCCCTGGTTGTGCAATAGGGAGTGAAGTCTGGGGAATAGCATTTTGAGGTTAGTGTTCTCGATCCATACATCCTCCCAGAATCGTGCTCTGTCGCCCCTTCCTAGTTTCCATCCAATTTCTGCCTGGAACCATCCATCACCTTCTCCCTCCCTACACACTCTATGAAGGTCTCTCCACCACCATGGCTGCCTTTTGATAGGTGTTTGCACTGACTCGCTGTCTATTCCATATTTTGACTCCAACAACTCCTTCCGTTTCCCTCCCTCGTCTGATAACCATCGCCATCTCCACTTGGCCAATAATGCATAATTGAAATTGCGGATGTCAGTAAGACCCAACCCTCCTTCCTCTTTTGCTTTGCACATATTCTCCCAGCTTACCGATGAGATAGGCTTCGTGTCCTTCCCCCATCCCCACAAAAACCTCCTTTGGATGATGGTGATACTCTTGCACACTGAGTTCGGCGCTCTGAACAGAGATAAATAATACAGAGGTACAACAGTGAGTACAGACTTTATAACACATATTCTCCCAGCCATGGATAAGAACCTCCCTTTCCACACACTGAGCCTAGCTTTTAGCTTACTAAGGACTGGCTCCCAAAACTTCTTCTTCTGTGGATTGCCTCCCACCTCAAGACCCAGATACTTAAAAGGAACTTCCATCTGGTTACAGTTCAAGGTCTTCGTGTAGCAGAGGAGATCATTGCTATGGACATTAATGCCTGCTAACTTGGACTTATGAAAATTAATCTTCAGCCCTGATGCGACCTCGAAACCCCTAAGAATAGCCTTTAGGGTCGTCACATTCCTGAAGGAGTCCTCACAAACAAACAAGGTGTCATCAGCGAATTGGAGAATGCACAGCTGGAGCTCGTCCCTTCCAATCGTGAGACCTGATAATAGATCAGCCTTTACTGCTTGCCTTACTAACCCGGTCAACCCTTCAGCTACTACTAGGAATAGAAACGGGGCAAGCGGGTCACCTTGCCTCAGCCCCCTTTTAGGATAGAATTCTTCCGTTGGGCTTCCATTCACAAGTACGGACACAGTAGCACTCTCCATACAACCTCAGATCCATCTTATCCACTTGCTATGGAAGCCCAATTTATGCAGCATATCGTAGAGGAACTCCCACCAGACCGAATCGTAGGCCTTTTCGAAATCCACCTTTAGGCATAGCCCACTTCTCCCACCCTTTCTAAGATCCTCCACAACCTCATTAGCCATAAGCACACTGTCAAGGATACCTCTATCCTTCAAAAAAGCCGATTGGTAGTCGTCAATAACCGAGGGTAGAACCTTCTTAATCCTACCAGCCAACACTTTTGAAATAATTTTGTATATGGCGCCAACTAAGGATATGGGTCTGTATTGGTCGAGGTAGACGGGATTCTTAACTTTGGGTATTAGTGCTAAGAAAGACACATTACACCCCTTCGGTATATGGCCTGTTTCATGAAAAAGGCCCATCAGTGCCAAAACCTCTTCCTTCAAGAAATCCCAACTCTTCTTTATAAAATTGAAGTTGAATCCGTCGGGTCCTGGACTCTTTGAACCTTCACATTGCCATACCGCTTCCTTTATTTCCTCCTCAGAGAACCTTTCTAATAGACACATGTTATCAGAAGCAGATAAGGACTTGAATTCCACCACGTCCAGTCTAACGCCTAAGTCTTTAGTCGCTTCAAATCTGTTTTGAAACAACTTCTTCGCTTCCGCCCGAACGATGCTAGGCTCCTCGCTCCACAGGCCCACAACCTCCACTCCCTTCACTTCATTTCTGATTCTTCTCCATCTCAGTGAAGAGTGAAAGAATTTTGTGCATGAGTCTCCATTCTTGAACCAGCTAACTCTGGCCTTTTGGCGAATAAGTGATTCGAGCTTGATATTAGTTTCCTTCAGCCGACTGACCAGTTCCACCCATAACATATTATTATATCATCTGTTAGATGTTAAACGAAGTAATTGCGTCTCACATAATCTATTTGAAAATTATCGTCTTACAAACAAAACATATTCATATTTACACTTTATTATTTACCAATACTTAAATTAAAATAATAAGAATATATTGGACTTTACCTTCTTCTTTTTTACGCATTTTACTGTTATTTTTTTTCAATTTTGATGCATTCTATTATTATGTTAGTAACAAAACACGTTGATGTTGTTTTATAAGATAGATAAACACTTTGTTACATAATTAATAAATATGTAAAAATGTGTGTAAATAAAAAAAATGGTATAATGTGCTTTAAAAACTTAGGATGACAAAAAATTTCAAATACTAATAACTGACTAGTAGATTATGCAATTAAATCAATATTAATTTAAATGTAAATTATTTTAATAAATAATTTGAATAATGTTATCAAAGTTTGGAGTTGATTCTAAATAGAAAAAACATTTAGATAATATTTTTTACTAAAAATAACCAGACGTATTTTCTGAAAAAAATACCAAAATTAATGTATATTTTGTTTAATAACTTAACTATAAAAAGAAAATACTTTACGGAAAGTCCCAAGGTCATTCTTTTTATATATATATATATATATATATATATATATTTGAATAAAACAATACCATTGAAGTAAAAATATAAAGAAAGTTTAAATAACATTCACAGTAAATATATGATGACTAGTTAAATTACTAGCAATTTTATAAGTTCCAATAGGTAATAAATTCGATATTTTCAAACAATGTCTAAGATCGAGTATTTTAGACGAGAAAATTTAGTTGGGACAAAAGTTCCCACTAAAACTTGTCATCAACCAAGTTAGTGGATATTATGTATCAATAATATAATTATAAAAGTTACTATCTAAATTACTAAAATAATATTTAGTTATTATTACTTTAACCTTTATTTCATCTTTTAAATTTAAAATTAAAATAACTTTCCTTTGAAAATACTTATAAATTTGACACCCTATATAGGGTTTTAGTACAATTTGTAAATAGATGGTCCTCGACATAACGCATTGCCTTATGGTTGGAGACAACTTTTTTCTTGATAACTGTATAAAATTATTGATATATAAACAACATAGAGAAAAGTATCAAATTGGTGAATTATTAAAGTTCAACACTGTTGGGGCACAATATTATTTAATTAATGCTACATGTACACCATTTATCAACTCCATGATATTATATGTGGCTCTCTGAAGGTAAACATTTTATTCCTAATTTCGCCCAAAAATTTAATAAAATGTACATTTCATTAATTTAATTTGAAAACGACTTATGAATAATAAATTAATAGGATTTAATAGACGACTTGCTTCTGCTTTCATTTAATAATATTCTATATTCAAATTCTAGTTGTTTTTTATCGGAAAACTCTTGAAAATAGTGTTATTTCTGGAAAGGTAATATTGACCCTTTAAGATTAATTGTAAAGTTGTTGAAAACTAAAAAGTTTACTTGAAAAAAAAAAATCGATATTTAAGTTAGCAAGAGTAAGAGTTAGTAAGAATTAAAGAAAATTGTAGAATATAAGTAAAAGTGACTATGAGAATTAAGCATGTACTTGTGGAATTGATTTTGTATTTATAGATTTTTGAATTTAGGTTAAAATATTTCAAAAGATATTTAAAATAAATAAAAAATATGTTTATTAGTGAATATTTGACTATTCAATCAGTTATAATCATATATATATTTGAGTTTTTCTAGTGCACCTTATCTAATTTGATTTAATTATATATATATATATATATATATATATATATATATTCAAGTTGAGATTTGATATTATTATGTTGATACATTTCTGAATATTTCAGATACGAATATGTACATTAAACCTTTCAAATGTAAAATTCATGAATGAGGTGCACGTGGATTCATTTGAGGATGAACGACTTTTAGTGTTTCAACTTTAAGTAACTAAATTTAATGTTGTATTTTTACAACCATCTTTTTGAGGTTGGTATTTTGCGACTCTCATGGGTTGAGTTTATTTAGTTTTTTCTAGTCAGTATGATGTGTTTTTACAATGATGTATTTCTCAATATGCATTAATCAGGACTTTTCAATATTAATAATGTGTTTGTGCCTCTTTGAGACATTTCATCATTTGACGGCAGTCATTTCAATTTCCATGTCATATTGTCCCATGGCACAATGTTTCAAATGTCGTTGTTTCATGCAAACATTTGAAATTTTTTATTGCTTTATATTCGAACATGTCTTCCTTTGTTATTACTTTGTTTCATTACTCTCCCTCCATCTCTCCTTATTCTTTGAAGCCTTTGTGAGAGTGTTTAACATTTTTCGTCGTTGTTCACTACCATTTATGTCTAGTTACGTCTCTAATGACTTATTCTTATTCATTTTCTTATTCTTCCATCACAAATAGTCCTTAGTAATTAGATAATTTGTTATCATTGAAGATGAATTGTCCTCAAGTCATATTGACTATTTTTCTTTGGATGGGATGCTAGATAACACTTCTCAACTTTAATATATATATATATATATATTATCATTTAAAAGTTTGCTTGAGTACCTTGCTAGAGAAATCCAACCTTGCTATGAGAGACTAGATTCATAAACCAAACATATGAACTTAGAATTAGTAGAGATTTCGTCTTTTTCAATTTGATTACAAATGCATTGCACTGAGTCCTTACATGCAAGATGAACCAACAATTGGAACTGAAGATTTGCAGGAAAAAGAAAAAACTTGTTCAAAACTAAAATTTGATTGCTTCATATTGTCCTAAACCAAAATTATAATCTAAATAATTGGTAGTTAAAACCTTGATAGCTAATTAGATACCAATTTATAAACTATTTATCAATAATAGAAACTAATTTAGAAACCAATAATTTTTTTAGTTTCTAAAATGGTTTCTAATTCAGTAATTATAGCAACTAATTATTTTTTGTCTATAAAATTGGTTTCTATTTAGTGATTTTTTTTGTAGTGCAGAGGTGCTGGTGTGTCTTCTACCAACTTATCCTTCTTTTGTTTTTGTTACTTTTAAAGACTAATTTCATATTTTTGAAATTAAAATTGGTGGTGATCAATGTTTTATATATAATTTTATTTACATCATTTTTTTATACATAACTTTATTTATATTGTTGATATTTACTTTATTTTGTTAGATATTAATTATTTTTTTAATTAGAATACTAAAGTTTGATTCAATTTTATTGTTATTTCTTGTATATCCAAAACAAAATAATTAAAAAAAAAGTGACGGACAATCCGTCAACCCGCGGGTTACTAACCATAATTAGGTGTAAAAAAAATAACCATAATTAGGGTGTAAAAAAGAATGAAGGCAAATTCTTCGTGCACCATATCATTTTCAACTTGCATTGACAAAACTGACCATAAGTGAAAGAAGGGTGTGGATAAAATCCATATTTAAATTTTCATAACACATTTCTGAATTTCAAAAATTCTTTTTCAAAATGCATTTCTAGAATTTATGTTTCGAATTTTCTTTTTCAAAATGTTTTTTTTTCATTATGAAATTATTTTTCTATTTTCTAGAATAATATTTTTGATTTTTGAATTTTATTTTTTAAATTTCATATTTTCAAATTCAAAATAGAAATAATTTTAGAAAATTTAATAAATATATGATACAGGTTCAAAATTATATGGTGCAGAAGTTGCCAAGAATGAAAGATTAGTTTAAAAGAGAAAGTGAATGAAAGATGAGGAGGTTGATTTAATGGAAGGATATTGAATTTAAATAAAAAGTTGACGTATATATATATAATAAGGGTTGGTAAGTTATTTTATAATGTAATATTAAAATTGTCTTTAGATATATTTTTAAAATATAAATATTTTTGTTTAAAATTTAATTGAGAAAATAAAAATATTATTTATTAATCACCAATAATAATTATAAAAAGTTAAAAAAATCAATAAATAATTATTTTAAAGAAAATAAAGCATTAAGTATAAAGTTAAATTAATGATTCATTAACCATTCTAGTAGTTTGCACTTTTACTCCATATTCCTTTTCAAAACTTTTCAGATAAATTACTAGAAATTAGTTAAACTAAACAGATAAGATTTTCATGTATCATGTATCAATCCCTGTAAATAATAATTTATCCATAACAAATAATACATAACCTGTGTCTGCAACCAGGAACAAACCAGTTCTCCAGGAACAGGAATATATATATATATATATATATATATATATATATATATATATATATATATATATATATATATATATATATATATTTATATATATATATATTTTTTTATATATACACTCT
>Ga0123342_1006311_pt1 | contig 16533 bp, 11 predicted proteins | sample Turbeawhitnodule_FD_89960 | JGI IMG/M metagenome (GOLD analysis project Ga0123342, IMG submission 89960) | Root nodule microbial communities of legume samples collected from Mexico - Turtle bean Mexico white nodule | ecosystem: Host-associated > Plants > Roots > Nodule | place: Mexico: Nepantla... | reverse complement strand
TTTAACTACCAATTATTTAGTTTTTAAATTTGGTAGCAAAAACCTTGGTTGCTAATTAGATACCAATTTAGAAATTATTTAACAATAATAGAAAATAATATAAATTAATTTAGAAACCAAATTTCTTTTTAGTTTCTAAAATGGTTTCTAATTTATTTACTATTGTAACTAATTAGTTTGGTTTCTATTTCATGATTTTCTTGTAGTGCTTATGGTGAAAAGAACAATTGTTTCGGATACTCTGGAGATGAAATGCAAATTCTGAAGAAAATATGACTAAATGATATAATTACTAGAGATAACCTCAGAAAAATTGTGATGAATTGCAAGTTATGTTCATTTTGTAAAAAAAAAAATTCCAACACTTATTTTTAAATGGTAAGATGGTTTGAATTTTATGTAACAAATGGATTAGTTTCACATCAACTTCTCCTATAATAATATTACCAACATTTCCATGAATTTTACATGTTTGACCTAAATAACAATGGAAACATAATATAGAAATATAAAAATAATGTGATTTTTAGAAATGTTGTAAACAGAGGAAAAAATATTAAAAAATGCTTAGTTAAAAGCTTAAGTATGGATTAAAAATAACACTAAACAAACCAAGTTTTTCCTTCTTATTGCGTATCATGTATCAAAAGTATATAATAGTAAACTCTACCAAGTAGGTCAAATGTAAGAAATAGTAATATTAGGACTTTAATTTATTTTTGTATAGTTGTTTTGTTTAGAAGGGTTAGAGTTTTTTTTCTCAATATAAAAAAACTTGAGGTGATTAAATGGTAGAACAACCACCTATAAAGAATAATAGTTATCGTAATTTTAATTGGAACAAAAAGATACAAATTTATAATAAATATTATTATAAGAGAATATTGAACATAAAAATACTTGAGTTACTTTAATATGAATGAAAAATACGGAGTAGAAATATTATTATTGCAGCAGTCTCGTACAAATAGAATAATGAGCAAAAATAATAATAATAAATTGGTTTGCGTGCCTTATTTTTCAAACAGTGTGAACATTCTCCACTGTTATTGTCAATTTTAATTTTCTACATGACTCAATTGCACGAACACAGTTCTTTTAATCCTTATTATTTCATATTTCGCATATATGTTTATATTTTCATAATATTAAAATAATATAACTTTAAAAAAATTAATAAATAAAAATTGAAAAATTATAGAATACTTTTAATTAAAAAAATTATGTAACTCTATAAGTAGTATATGTTTATCTGTTTTGTATATATAATATATTATCAAATATAGATAAAAATAGGGATGTTTTTAATAACGTTAAAATTATGAAGAATCAGCCGTATTCTGTATTTCCTTTTCATTTCTAAACATAACCATTCCTTGCCCTCTTTAAATTTGTTGCATTTTATCTTATTTTCTTTTTGCTAATTTACTGGTTTTCATTATGTTATTCCCACCCCAACTGTCGCTAAGTTCATCGTTACACTTTTGAATTTTTTTAACGAAAAAGTGATCCATTCTGATATACAGGTGTTGCGTACAATAATATGACGAAGTCATTTCAAATAAGACTAAAAAATAAATGTTGGCAAAAATATTGAAAAATGGTGATCCAATATTAAGATTAAATTTATAAAGTCAATTATATTTGTAATTTTTTAACTATTTATATTTCTCAAATTTAGTTTTATCATGATGGCCTATAAAGTTGACGTTCATTATTATAATTAATCTATCACGTAAGCTACCATATTAGTTTATTCCGACAGTAATTTTTCTATTTTCTTTAATATAAAGCCTCCCTTGAATTCAAAAGATGTAGTAAATAGTCAACTAAATAGAAAAATCACCGCCAAAAAAAAAAAAAAACACTAAAAAAAACATTCAATAAAATATATTCAATACCTTATTTCTGAGCTTAATTACTTATATAAGCTAGGTCAGCAACACTCTCAGCCTAATTCATTCTTCTAGTTTTCAACCAGTTACATTGAATACATATATCATCACATCCATGGTTGTGGAACTTCCACTTTCTTCGGCTAATGAACTTTGAATTCATTAGAAAAGAAAACGTAAACCAGAAAATATAAACCAGACATGGTGTATTATATATGAATATTATTGGAAGCATACTGCATGATAAAACAAATGAAAGCGTGAAGGGACTCATTCCAAAAGGTTTATTATTTTTTTTTTCCATGACATCCATATAAGATTTAAAGTGTGGTGTTCTACACTCGTTCATTGTAACAATGGCTATCAGCCAAAGTATACTATGCTTCATCACTTTCACTTGTTTCATGCACGTAACGAAACCTTCAAACTTGAACACAGACGAGTTACTACAGGGTCATGAGTTCACAACAAGTGACCGTTTGATTTCACCTACAGGTTGGTATACAATGAGTTTCTTTCAGAATAAAGGCTCTGAAGATTTCTACCTTGGAATTGGAAAATCAGCTGAAAATTCAACTGATCAGAATTTCTGGATTGCTAATAGAGACATGCCAATCCAGGATCCTGCAACGTTTCTCATAATTGATGAATTTGGTAACTTGAAAATTATTTCCAACCGGGAAAGAAATTCCAGTATCATGCTCTATTCTTCTGATGCTGGAAGAGAAGTTAACAGCAATACTACCTTCAACGCCATATTGCAAGATACTGGCAACCTTATGCTTCGTGAAGTGAACCAAAATGGATCTGTGAAGAGGATATTATGGCAAAGCTTTGATCATCTCTCACACGTTCTTATGATGGGGATGAGACTAGGGTTTAACAGAAAAACAGGTCAAAATTGGTCTATAACATCACGGAGAAGTGAAAAGACTCTTTTGTCAGGGTCTTTCACCCTTGGCCTTGAGCCCAAAACGAAGCAATTGATGATATGGTGGCGGGGGAACATTTTTTGGAGTAGTGGGCAATGGAGCAATGGAAGCTTTGCCAATCTAAAGTCTCCACTTTATGAGAAGGACTTCGAATTCGATTACTGCTCAAATGAAAATGAAACCTATGTGTCATATCTTCCTAGTTATATCTACTTAGAGCCTTCAGGTTCAATATATGGCGGCATATCTGGTGTTTCTTACTCATGCGTCAATAACTACTTTCTATCTGGTTGTTCAATGCCAAGTGTTCCCAAATGTAGAGATCATGAAAGTTTGTACCGGGGTAGCAGGAATAGCTATGGAGTAATGCAAGGGACAGGTTTCAAATTTGATGAAAGTGAGAACCTGACAAGTTTTGATTGCTGGATGAAGTGCTTGAACAATTGCAGTTGTGAGGCCTACTCTTACGTTAACGAGGATGAAACTGGGTGTGAGATATGGAGCAGGGACTCAGCAAACTTTGTGGCCACTACTAATTTGACTGCTAGAGGGCGTCAGATATACTTCCTTGTTGGTAGAAAAAAAGGTAAAAAGTGCATAAACTATGATACTCCTCTTACTTCTATGATTACTGTGCTAATTAATATATATAGCAGTGCTATAAATGTATATGGACATTTGTTTCTGAAAAGTGTATAGATATAAGAGATTCAAATTTCAAATCATTGTTGAAAGTGTAGCAGCAGCCGCAGCTCCACCGGGGCTACATAAGGCTACATAATACTAATGGTTCCAATTTCAATGCAGGCAACACTCAGATATGGATCATAAGCACAATAGTTGGAAGTCTCTCCCTAATCATCTTATGCTTCACATGCAATAAGTTGTGGAAAAAACTAAAACTAAAAGGTAATTATATTAACAACATATCAGGTTTGGTCTCTTATTTATTTTATCCTAAAAGAAATCTTAAATATAAGCCAATTGGTAATAATATACTAAAACTATTATGATTTTATTTGAAATTTAAGGATATCTTTAGGTGGTGACTTTATTCAACCAAAGATATAACATAAATCACTGACTTTAGTTAAGCTTCATGCATGATATTGAAATATGCAGCTGATGATCGCAAGAAGCGAACAAAATTATTGTCTGAAATCGGAGGAAATACTGCAATTTCCATTGCTTACAATGAAAGAAACGAACAAAAGAAAAAGGGAAAGACCAGTGATGATATGTATATTTTCAATTTTCAAACTATTCTTGAGGCAACTGCCAATTTTTCTTCCACAAATAAGATAGGAGAGGGTGGTTTTGGACCTGTCTACAAGGTAATTCTTATGATGATTTCTTTAGCTAATAGAAAATTTGCAAGTTTGTATTCAGAACTGAATATGAAGTTTTAATGTTTTCTAAAAGGGGAAGTTACCAAGTGGACAAGAAGTAGCCATAAAGAGACTTTCAAAAAGCTCGGGACAAGGGCTGATAGAGTTTAAGAATGAAGCGATGCTAATTGTCAAACTCCAACACACCAACTCGGTGAAACTGCTTGGTTTTTGTATTGACAAAGAAGAAAGGATATTAGTTTATGAGTACCTTCCCAACAAAAGTTTGAATTTGTACCTCTTTGGTATGCAATTTCATACATTAGATCGTTTAACACATTTACTTTATATTTGAAAAATGTTTTTCTACTCTATTTACTAATTCTTACTTTGAAGTAGGTTCTAACCAAGACACTACAATGGAATGGAACACACGATGCAAAATTATTGAAGGAGTTGCACAAGGACTTGTATATTTACATCAATATTCAAGATTAAAAGTGGTACATAGAGACTTGAAAGCGAGCAACATTTTATTAGACAATCAATTAAATCCAAAAATATCTGATTTTGGTACGGCTAGAATATTTGGATTGACAGAATCTGAAGAACGAACTAACAGAATTGTTGGAACATTGTAAGTATATATTATTTTTTAAATATATTAATAATTTTTATAATTAAATTCTTTATCTTTAATTAGTATTATCATTTCAGTGGTTATATGTCTCCGGAATATGCTATGATGGGTGTTATCTCAACTAAATTAGACGTTTACAGCTTTGGCATCCTTCTGTTAGAGATTTTAAGTGGAAAGAAGAATAGTACTGATTATCCATTTAATCTTGTTTTTAATGTAAGTGTTTTCAAATCTTTCAACATGTGAATGCTAAAATTGTGTGTCATTGGTTTTACATTTAACAAAGTGTGTTTACTTTAGGCATGGAAATTATGGAATGAAGGTGAAGCTCTAAATCTAATGGACTCAAACATGAATGGATCATACTCACCTAACCAAGTGTTAAGATACATTCATATTGGTCTCTTGTGCACACAAGATCAAGCAAGAAACAGACCCACTATGCTTGAGGTTGTTTCTTTTCTTTCAAATGAAATTACACATTTACCTAAACCTACACAACCAGGATTTTGTGTCACTGGAGGAGTGGAAAATAGAGATGTGCACTACACTTGTTCCATAAAGGAGACAACACATTCATTGACTTCAGGTAGATAATTAAAATACTCTTGGAAAAATTCAAAATCTGTAATAATTGTAAATAACTATAAATTAGTGATGACAAGTGCTCAAGTCTCCAATGTATTGATGTTGAGGTTGGAAGTGACAAGATTTATTAGAAAGCTAAGATCTATAAATGGAAAACAAATAAGCTGCTTAATATTTCAAATGATACCGACAACTAAATTTATGGGCTTATGAAATAGGCCTTACACAATGTCACTTAGGCTTTTTCTTTATGCACCCCGTAATTTCTAACTGCATTACATAATTTTTAAAATGATTATTTTAGTCTTTGTAAAAGTGACTTTCGAATTCTCTATAATGAAAATCTTCTGGAACAAACTTTCTTAAATTTCCAGAACATGATTTGTAGAATAAAATTTCTTGAACGGGATTTTTGGAATAATATTTTCAAAACAAGCTTTCCATAAAACATGAAATATATTTCAGAACGAACTTTTCAAACATAATTTTTGGAATTTTTTTTTCTAGAACATAGATACCTTCCAAAAGAAGCTTTCAAGAATGAGTTTTTCATAACAATTTTGGCTTAGTGAGTTTGAGGCTGAGAACACCCCCAAAACTGCATTTCAAATTCGTTTAGTGTAGGAAAATTTTGTTGAGCAAATTTGAGATTGAGACTCCCCTAACTCTGCATGTAAAATCTACCTAAGCACAGATGAAAAATATTGGGCGGTTTTGGGGTCGAGAACATCCCAAATATGCATGTCCAAATCTACTTATCACATGGATATTCTACTGAGCAAAGTTGAGACTGAGAGCCTGTATACTTCCTTTTAAAACTCAATTTGTTAAGTAAAAACCAAGATTAAACTTCATAATTCATATCATAATCAATTTAAATCATTAACCACTTATCATTTTCATAAATTTACATTCATTTCAGTAAACAAATCACACCCTGCAATAAAACTTTGGGATTTGTGACCATGTTACCTTCACATCCAGGTCTTGAAAACAATAACTTCCCTCACCTGAAATTTCTTATTCCAAAGCAACCTTCCAAAAATCTAAATAAAAAATGTTATACAAAAAATCTAATTTTGTGAAGCAAGTTATTCAAACATCTCCAATTTTAATATAGGATTTATCATGTTGAGATGAACACTTTTCTCAACTGATCCACCCAAATTAATGACAAAATTATGTGATAAAACAAATAAGAATAAATCTTTAGAGTAAATAAGAGGTTAATTGTTTTAAATTCTTATCGAATATGATTAATCTATGATTCTTCACCTATTGCGAATTACAATCGGATTCTAAAATATATATGAGATTTAGAGAAGAAAATTTAGAGACGGGTGAGGAGATATATAGAGAGAGGAAAGATTAGGCAAAGAAAGAAAATGGGAGAGGCTGGCTTTTGGTGTTACAAATTTTAGTTTAAAAATATGGATATAACGAGTTTCCATCCGTGAACCTGATAATGCAATCTAACTCAACTATATTTTAATTGATTTCATCATTGAATTGAGTTTAAATTAGCGTACTTAATATACACAATCCGAAATTAATCTAATTGTAATTGGATCAACCAAAGTAAACACAGTATAATCAATAACTTATAGCATTTATCGTGCCTACCATAACATGCTCCCTTTTGAAACATTATTATTTTTATTTAGTTTCTATGTTTATTTATGATTCTAAATCTCATTGACCTTGTCTTCATTGTGTCCCGTGGCTTTCAATGGGTCCAATTCTTGGTAGATATACCAACTACCCACAACACTGTAGTTATAATTTAAGAATCCTGCGTTGGTCACACTAAAGAAAGAAACAAGAAGAAACATATTTTTTTTTTATTAGCAACTAAATAATTAATTAATTCGAATATTTTAGGAATATTTCAACTCTACTACCAATTATCTTTCATCCATATAGAAAAAACACCTATACCGGGATATTATCCCTAACACATAACTTCTTTTCTAATAATAATAATGTCAAACAACATATTAGTGTGTTGATTATAATTTCATCAAAATACAAACTATTTATTAACATTATTCTTCGAATATAACATTTCGTTATATTATGTCTTAACGATGTCTTATACAATTATTACAACATTACTTCGTCAAATTATTTTCATTTGTATTTTATGTTGTTGTATCTCTTGTTGTCTTTCTTTTCACTTTTCATCATTTGTGTAATGAATTTCATCATCGTTATAAAATCGATAAAATGAATGAGTATAAAAAAGAGGTTTCCAAGTACAATTTTTAAGTAGACAAGTACTATGATTCATCCAACCTCTCTCATAAATATTTTTATAAAAGAAAAAAAAAAGAATAAATATGTTTGCAATTAAAATTAATTATACTCTGTGGATTTTTGACCCGTCTATCTATATATATGTGGTAAATTCAGATAGTGTTAAGTGCAACTTTCTACAAAAATGGTTCTCACTTTGAGCAAGAGAGTGCTATGCTTCATCGTCACTTTGACCTGTCTCTTGCAGCTTACAAAGCCTTCAAACTTGAGGGAAAACACGTTGGTCCAAGGCCATCCCCTTGCAGCAACGAACCGTTTGATTTCGCCTTCAGGTTTATACACACTGCGTTTCTTTCAGCTTGATGGTGGCTCTGAAGCTAACACCAAATTCTACCTTGGCATATCAGATAATAACATCTCTTACTATGTTTGGCTTGCCAACAGGGACAATCCAATCCATGATGACCCTGGAGTTCTCACAATTGATGAATATGGCAACCTTAAAATTGTGTCAAGTTCTACCACTACGATACTATATTCAGTTGAAGCAGAAAGTAACAAAAGTGTTAGAGCCTCTTTGCTAGATACAGGAAACTTTGTGCTTCATGAATTGAACTCAGATGGATCTGTGAAGAGGGTGTTATGGCAGAGCTTTGATTACCCCACAGACACAATTTTACCACGGATGAAAATTGGCTATGACAAGCACAGTGGCCACAGGTGGTCTCTAACAGCAAGGAGAAGTTACAGAACTCTTTGGTCAGGGTCTTTCTCCTTAAGCCTTGACCCCAAAACTAACCAATTGATTACTAGATGGAGAGGGGCCATTATTTGGAGCAGTGGAGTGTGGAGAAATGGAAGTTTTGGCAATCTGAATTCTTCATCACTCGAGAGAGAGAACTTCAATTTCACTTTCTTTTCAAATGAAAGTTTGACATACTTTGAATATGCTTCAGTTTCTGGTTTTCTCATCATGGGACCATTGGGTATAATCAATGCTAGTGGTGTCCCTTACTCATGTACTGGTAGTGAGATTGTGCATGGTTGTGCAATGCCACAGCCTCCCAAATGTAGGAAAGATAGTGATTTGTACTTGCCAAGTTGGAATAGCTTTGGAGAAATGTCAAGGAAAGGATACATCTTTGATGAAACAGAGAACTTGACCATTTCTGATTGCTGGATGAGGTGCTTGAAAAATTGCTCCTGTGAGGCTTACACTTATGCATTCAAGGATGCAACTGGCTGTGAAATATGGAGCAGAGACACATCAGACTTTCTTGAGAGTAATTCCGGTGTTGGTCGTCCAATTTTCTTCTTTCCCAGCCAAACCAAAACCAGTAAGTTCATACACACAACAGAACATTTTCTTCTTTATAACCTAAAATTTAGCTCTATCTAAGAAAAAACTAGTTTTACCAAGAACTTTAAATCATTGAAGTTATTCAAAAAGTTTATTATATTTTACTGTATACAAAATTAGATTTTTGTGTACAGCATGTGTTGATTAATTTACAACAACTTACTTCTAAATTTGAATATAATTTGCATGCATGGATGTTAAAGAATTATTTTTGTTATAGTATGTATGTATGAATTAGCACTCTTCTTCTCATGCAGAAGGCAAGAAGAGGAGAATATGGATTGAAGGTGCTGCGGTTGGAGTTCTTCTTCTGATAGTCTCATTCATTGCATCCTTTATCATGTTGTGGAGAAAACAAAAAGAAAGAGGTTAATCTACATCATTTGGAAATTCAGAAGTTTAAGCATAATTCTTTCAAGACATTAGTTTGACTAATTAATACAAATAAAACAGTACACCTGAGATTCAAAATGGAGCTATTATCTTATATTTATCTTTGAAAGTTCTTATGATTTTTTTATGTATGATCATATATGCAGTTGAAAAGCGTAAGAAGCGAGCAAATATATTCTCTGACATTGGAGAAAATACTGAAATTTCTGATGCATGCGATGAGGGAAGAGAACAATGGAATGATAAGACAGGCAATGATACACATAAATTCGAGTTTATAACCATTCTTGAGGCAACAGACAATTTCTCTTCCACAAATAAGATTGGAGAGGGTGGCTTTGGACCTGTTTACAAGGTAATAAATTCTTATTAATATATATTTTTATTTTGGATTAACTGCATATTCACAAATAAATAAGGAGAATTATGTTTTTAGGGTAAATTGCCAAATGGTCAAGAAATAGCTATAAAAAGACTTTCAAAAAGCTCAGGACAAGGATTGGTAGAGTTCAGAAATGAAGCTATGCTGATTGTGAAACTGCAGCACACTAACCTAGTGAGGCTTTTAGGATTTTGCATTGACAGAGAAGAAAGAATATTAGTCTATGAATACATGGCCAACAAAAGTTTGAATTTATACCTTTTCGGTAGGAAAATATTCTCATCTAATATGCTTACTTGTTCAATATTTCATCTATATATTCAAGACTTGTCTTTTTAATTAATTGTTCATTGTTGTTTTCTTCTAAATAGATGTCACCAATAGAACTGAGTTAGATTGGAAGATAAGGTACAAAATTATCCAGGGAATTGCTCAAGGACTTGTATATTTACATCATTATTCAAGGTTAAAAGTTTTACACAGAGATTTGAAGGCTAGCAACATTTTATTAGACAATGAGTTAAATCCAAAAATATCAGATTTTGGAATGGCTCGGATACTTACATTGACACTGGTGGAAGAAAAAACAAATAAAATTGTTGGAACATAGTAAGTATTTATATGATAAAATTTTAGATGATAATATTAGGTTCAGTGCAACAAATTTTAGTTTTGTTTGAATTTCATTAATGTACAATTAATCTTGAAGGAACTACAAATTAAAAAGCAAAAAACAAAGAGTAGAAGACCTCCTTCAAGATTAATTGCATATTAATATTAGTTTTTCTTTTAATAAATACATGTGACAATTACTAAAGAGCAAAAACATGTTCAATTACGTTAACCACAAAGAGAGTTCAACCAAAATTAATCAAATTAAAGTTTTTGTACTAACACTATACTTATTTTTCTTATTATATTAAAAGCAAAATATGTCAATATTTACTTTAAAAATTTCTATGTATACTCTTTTAAGTATTTAATATTTGTGCAGTGGTTATATGTCTCCAGAGTATGTTATGAGTGGAGTTATCTCAAGCAAAATTGATGTATACAGCTTTGGCGTGCTACTCTTAGAGATTGTGAGTGGAAAGAAGAATATTAGTGATAGTTTTTCACTCAATCTTATAGGATATGTAAGTTACCTTAAATGAAGAAAAATAAATTAAAATTCAATTGATGTTATCAAAACTAAGTGAATGTATTAATTTGTTTCAGGCATGGCAATTATGGATTCAAGGGGAAGCTCTAAAGCTAATTGACACATTGTTGAATGGTTCATGCCCCCACATCCAAGTTATAAGATGCATTCATATAGGTCTCTTGTGCACTCAAGACAAAGCAAATGATAGACCCACTATGCTTGAGGTCATTTCTTTTCTTTCAAATGAAAATACCCAATTGCCTTCCCCTCTACAACCTTCACTTTATACCATCAAAAGTGTGAAGGAGGAATCTTGTTCTAACAATGAGTTAACATTGTCAGTGACATCAGGCAGATAACTTAATGACACATTGTGAAACTCAAACTTCTATCTATAATTTGTCATTGTCATATGTTGATATTGTCATTTTCATACAATGTGATCACATTACAGGAATGTTAGGCACATTAAAGTTCATGTGAAACAAACTGTTTCACATTATACTTTATTTTGTATTTAACATCTCAAATTATATTACTATCCACTTTCAACGTATAGGTTTATTAATCATTTACCTATTAAAAACTATCATATCTAACATAGAGTTTATGAAAAATAATTATCTCTAAATTTACATAAAGCATATATATTTATATATGTATAATGTTCATACATTAGGTGTTTTAGAATATTTTCAGTAACATACAACATATTCTCCTCCTATAATAAGTGTAGAATACCACATAACAATTATAAAAAAGGTAAGCTAGAAAATAATTTTGTATTATATTAACATATTGCAACCACATTTCATTAAATCAATATATACTTATTTGAATGATATGATCATGTACAATAAGATATTATCTCAAACCAAAAACCACTCAAGTCATGTTTATTCAATCCACATATTAACACACTAAATTTACAGATGAATTTAATTCAAAATTGGATACAAGATACAAGTCTATTCAATCCACATATTAACATGTTAAAATTACAAATGAATCTAATTCAAAATTGGATACAAGATATTAAGTATTACGCATACACGTTTCATAAGACTTATAAAAAATATGTCCTATCAGAGATTTACACATGACCTAATACAATATTGATCAAAATGTGGATCACAAAATAAAGAATCAAGGTAAGTTCATTGCATCCAAAGTTCGTGCATCAATAAATATCAGGATGGGCAAAAATATCCCCTTAACTTTTCACTTATATCAGCGATGCAAGGGGATCTTTGTTAATCATAGGTTCACATACTCAATCCATGCAAATCACAAATTGGCTCAACATTTTGGGTGCAAAACAGGTTAGGTCACCAACTCGCCAATAAATTTGCAAGACAAGATTGGTAATTTTATCCCACCAACCTGTTTTAACCTAGCTCATGCCGCCTCACCCACAAACCTAGTAAGTGGGATGGGAGAAGGAGTTTATTGTCAACCCATTTTGTCACCCTACTTAATGTATTATCCTAGTATTATCCTAGGTATGAATAATTCAATTTAATATAAAACTCATCATACCATTCACACTTATAACCTATTATTATTAATCGAATCAATTTGTCCACTCAAACGCTTAACATGTTCATAGAATAAAATATTTAAATTTATATAACATACATGAACTATACTTATACATATGTATGCATTTTAAACTAATTTAAATCATGTTTTCTGAAAGTAGGGAATGTCGCTTGAGTAAGGATTACCTCATTTAGGTGATATTCTCAAATAATGGATCTCCCTAACTTAAGCGGTATATATATCAATTTGGGACTTAACTACTATTCTAGAGTTTTACTTAAAACATTGGGACTCAAGTAATGCAAACTGAATGGAGAGAAAATGAATTGTCCATCTTGATCAAGTGTCCATAGTCCAATATTTTATTTTCTATATTTTAAGTTGGAAATTTTTTTTATCATTTTAGTTTAATAAACATATAACAATACAACAGATATATATATATATATATATATAATTGACCATTTCCCACCATCTTTAATTGATACATATAGCTGTTTTTTTAAAGCATTAATCCCTAGTGCACTCACATTCAAGCAATTTGACATTTGGAAACATCAAACTGTTCTACGAAAATTCTATGTGACAGAATAAAAATAATAATCGAAGGCAGTAGCAATTTAATATAGTTGGCATGATGGCAGTTGAACATTAAGAAGGTTATTGAAAAACGGGACATATAACTATAATAGGGTAGTTATTATTAAATCAAAAATTGGTTGAACCATGATCATCATGCATCCATTTTCTGTCTCCCCATCACCACCATCGTTTCAATCACAGTAACTTGACTAAAAATGTGGATCAACTTCTCTCAAATAATGTTAAAAAATAAATAAATAAGGTAAAATAGTTTTTATAAATTAAAACTAATTTCTATACAAGTTAAAAAATTAGAATAGTTACATAAAAAAATTAAAAATTAATTCTTATATAAAATACTAATTGTTCTCGTATGTTAATATAGTTTCACATCGCTCAGGAATCGAGGCCAATGGCAGTTTATATGTTTCCTCTTCCCTTCACCTTTTGAGACATCTTTTAAGGACAAAACTGTGATGGAACACCAACCTCCAAAGCAGACAATACCTCAAAACACTAATTTATAAATAAGTTAATTTAAATTTTATTTATTTTTTATATATGTTTATAAGAAGAATTGTGAAAACATATTAATATGCAAAATTTGGGTAAACTTAAGACATGCCTAAATAACTAGTTCAGAAAATCGTTGAACGCCTTATGTCATACTTAATTCAAGATTAACATTGATAGTTGTGTTAATTAAAAACAATATCTCAAAAGCTTAATTTCATTCCATAAATAATATTATAATAAAATCATTAAAAATAACTATTTTAGATATTAATAAAAAAAAGTTTTTAAAAATTATATCTAATTTAAATAATACAATAGTTAATTATTTTTTTCTAAACAAATACTACCTTTTTCTAACCCGTCTAAATATATATAATTTAATTGGATTGAGGTGGTTGGAATTTTAACATCTTAAACAAATGCATTAACTTCATTCCAAGTCAACCCATACCATTCCAAGTCAACCCATCAAAATGCATTTCGCAGTCAAATTATTACTACCACTACTTCATCTCATGCCTTTGATCCTTTAATATATAATACATGTTTTCTTTAAGTTATTAGTTACACTAATTTGAATACATTCACTTTTTTCAAATATATATTTATTAGAAGAGTTAAAATAAGGTTAAAGTCCTCAAAAGTATCCTTAGCATTACTAGTCCACTTCACCATGATTTTATTGCATATCCAACATAATATTTGATAAAATATTTCTATTGATAGTTATTCAATTAGTATTATGCTAATTACTTGTAAATAAAGATAGATGTATATTGTTAAGGAGGTGAAGTGGTATTTAAAAAAAATTATTCATGAATAAATTTTCAGAAATTTTGTTTTCGAACACTTGATTGAGGGGTTTAAAATATATTAAAAAAATCACATATAAAAAGGTCAAACTAGAAAGAGTAAAGAAGAAAAAGTTAATCATATATTTTTTAGATTATTTTATTATCTTCAAAATTTGATTAGAAGCATACTTCACATGTATAATATGAGTGAATGACATTAACTATGTTGGAACTTGTGAAAGAAATAATTAGGAACACTAAAAAAATTATTAAATAAAAACTAATTTTAGATATAATATTACAAGAAAATCATGAAATAAAACTAATTTTTAGTGACAAAAAATAATTAGTTGTTATAATGACTAAATTAGAGATCATCTTAGTAACTAATTTTTTTGTTTCTAAATTAGTTTATATTATTGTTAAATGGTTTTTAAATTGATATCTAATTAGTAACCAAGGTTTTTGCTACTAAATTTAAAAACTAAATAATTGGTTGTTAATTAGATATCAATTTAGAAACCACAATTTCAAAGACTAAAGAAATTATTGTTTCCTAAATTAGTTTCTATCACTGATAAATAGTTTATAAATTGGTTTCTAATTAGCTATCAAGGTTTTTGCTACCAAATTTAAAATATAAATAATTGGTAGTTAAAACATTGGTAACTAATTATTATATTGATTAAATTATATATTATTTTAAAAAATTAAAAAATTATTGATATATGAATTAGTTGTTATTACTAGTAAATAGTTTTAAAATTCGTATTTAACTAACTACCAACTTTAAAATCTAAATAAGTAATAATTAAAATCTTAATAATTAACTAGATATAATTTAAAAATTATTTATTAATAATATATATTAATTTAGATATTAATAAACAAATTCTTTTTAAATTAGTATTTAATTTAATTAATATAAAAATTAATTATTTTTAATCTTTAAAATTGATTTTTATTGAATAATTATGTAGTAGTGGATTGGAAGAGTTTTAAAATGGTTATTGTAAAAGAATTGAATATCAATACAGTATTAGAGATTTTAATTGTCTTTTTCACTTATTGGGCGTGCAAGTCTCGTGGATTTAACATGCTGGTGTTGGTTTTCATTAGTGTCATATTTCTATTAAATTTTTCAGTTTTATAGTCAAATTTCATGTTATCTTTCTTTTGCTTTATTCTTCTCTCTTTCTTTCTTTCTTTGTTTTTATTTTATTTTATTTCTTATTGTGACTTACTTCATCATTTATACGGGTAATGAAAGAGATTGATCAATTAAACAAAAAAGTTACAAGTGGTTGAAATTAAGAGACATGATATTCATGATATAATAATAAAGAACAAGGAGAAATTCAACAAAACAAAAACACAAGTAGTGTGACTATTGGTGGAGATTCATGGTATAATAAATAACAAGGAGAAATTAAAAAAAAAGTATTATGTTTTCAACCTTTTGAAATATGAAGTGAATTTTTTTTTTTATAGTTGTCATATTACTTTGTTATTAGTGATCTTGTAAACTTGAACATTTCTAAGTGTGAACTTGTAAAAAAAATTTGAAAAATGGAAAGATATATTAGTAGAATACAAATTTTATTTTTGGCCCATCAAATATTGTAACTGTGTGATTTTAATTTCTTAAATTTCAATAATTTTAACTAGGTCTTCGAAATATTATAAATATGCTATTTTAAAATATCATAAATATATAGTTATAATCTCTCAAAAAAGTTAATTAACATCAATTAGATTCTATTGCACTGATTCAATTTTAATCTCCTAATACGTCAGTATATTCCAACCGTTGGAAGGCTAAATCACATGTGATAAAACTAAAAATCACAAGTTTATCATAAATGAGACTAAAATCTCAAATTGCAATAAATTATAAACAATAGATGAACTTAGTAAAAAGAGGTGTGTAAATATCAGTTCCTTGTAAATACCAATCTCAGGTATGTGTTTTAGTGTGGTCTGGGCCAATACTTGTAGGCCTTTTTTTGTTGCTTGGGCCGATATCAATGATATTGGGCAATTTCTCCCTCCACCATATCAATTTCAGCATGCACCCAATCACTCTAGAAAATGACAAAAATATCCCTCCTAAATGACGAAAATAACCTTACACAAAAATAGAAAAATTATTTTTAAAACTTTTATTTGAAATATTTTGGA
>Ga0123342_1006310_pt1 | contig 16534 bp, 7 predicted proteins | sample Turbeawhitnodule_FD_89960 | JGI IMG/M metagenome (GOLD analysis project Ga0123342, IMG submission 89960) | Root nodule microbial communities of legume samples collected from Mexico - Turtle bean Mexico white nodule | ecosystem: Host-associated > Plants > Roots > Nodule | place: Mexico: Nepantla... | reverse complement strand
ACAGTAACAATAGAAACCTGGATAAAGGAAGGCGCCACAAACAAAGTTTGATAAGCCTAAGGATGATCGCCACAAGAATTGGTGGATTCTTGATAAGATCGCAAGATACATGGAAAAACCCTAGCAGATAAACACTCTCTAAAATTGTCAAAATATTCGTCCCTATTATGAGTTTCAACAATGTATAAATTACAAAGGTCTTTTCTTGTTTGTAAGAAAATAAGATGATACTACAATCCTTATATTTCAAGAATGATCTTTTGTCCCAGTGGTTAGGTTGATACTTTGTACTTGGTCCTGAGTTCAAATCCTAACTCCAAATAAAATAATAATGTTTAGGGTCGAATTGTAACTCTAGTTAGACTCTTTCTTTTTCTATTTACACCCTACTCTTATTGGCCCAATACATGGCTCATGAAAATATGCCCAATACATGGCCCAAATAAATCCCACACTACTCTTTACAAGATTTACAAGGAAAAAAAGGAAAAAAGAGTTTACAATCTCTTCAGTAAATCTCGATCTTCGTCTATCTTCTTAGCCGAAAGTTTTGGGGCCGGAGGATTTTCACTTGGGCTAAGAAGATTTGAAACATTTGGCTAAGAAGATTCGAAGTAGAAAAAAGATCTTAGAAGACTCTCATCTCAGGGAGAATTAATGTTTCTGCTCTTCCATTTTTATCTAGTTCTATAAACATTATACAAAATAGTATATGCTTTATTTTGGGCTTGTATTTGGGGCATTTTCTTGGGCCATGTTTTAGGCCAATTTTCATGGGCCATGTATTGGGTCAATTAGAGTAGGGTGTAAATATAAAAAGAAAAAGTCTAGCTAGAGTTACAATTCAACCTCCTTCAACCCAATGCAACTCTAGACCATCTGGAGAGTTTTTAGGGTTAAAGCATGCACCTTGGCTGCCCATAGCACTATAAATACAAGTGTTAGCCCCCTTGTAAATCAGATTTGAATTGATAATGAAATGCTGCCCAAGTTGCTAGCTCATTTGTCTTCAAATTCTCACTCTCAAGTTTGCACTTCTACTAGTGTTTTGCTTGAATCTTCTTAGGAGTTGGCATAACCTCTCTTAAGCTTCATTATCATTATCCATACACTATACTTCACAATTTTTTTCACTCATTTTAGCCAACCAATACCACCAAATTCCACACTCCAAAATACAAAACAAATGATTCATAACAATGCAATCTAGGATTGCATCATTTGGTATCAAGAACTTAGGTCTTCAAGAGAGAAGTTGTTCTAACTTTTTTTCTTCCATTTCTTTGTTGTTCCTCACTTTTTAGTATGTCTTGAATCTGTTTAAAATGTGTTTCAACTGTTTGAATGTGTTTTTGTTTAGTTTAATCGGTTCGAATAGTTTGTTCTTTCTTGAACCATCTATATTGGTGTTTAGGAGTTCTTTTTTAATGTATCTTGTGTGCTTTTTTTGTTGAGTCTTATTTCATTTTCTTTTGGTAAAAACAATTTATGTTGGTTTCATTTTTATTTTATGATCCATTTCTTGTTGTCTAAAGTCATGCTGTTTCCATATATGTTATAAAATAAGTAGTCCTTTTTTTTATTTTTTGTTTCTTGTTTTTACAATGAATATCCATGTGATTTGAGTCATTTTGTGCCTTTTGTGTGCTATTCTTTTTATGTTTTAGAGTCACTTATCTTATTATTATATCATTAAAAAGTTCATTAGAGTTAGGTTTCTATTATGATTTGAGTTTCATTTTTTTTTAAATCCCTTAAGTTTCTTTTTTTTCCAATTTTTTTGAAATTGTCTCTGTTGTGAGAATTTATGGTGGGTTTGTATTTTGGTTAAAAAAGCTGAAAAAATCACATAACCCTATTGAGATGTCTTTGGTATCCAGTTAGAACAGAACGTCCAAAAACAAAATAGAAAAAAAGTTATGAACCGTAAAAGTCAGGATATTTTCAGCCCAGAAAAATACAATTTCAGTATGGTGTTGCTCTCAGTATAAACTTTACTACACCTTATTCATTGGGCTTTTTGACCTGAAATTTTTACCACACTTTTCTTGATGTGTTTTAGAGTTGGGATAAAATTTTGAGATTAAAATTCATTATAATATTTCTCCAGTAAATTTTTGAATCATCTCTGCCAATGCTGAAAAACAGTTTCAATCTCTGAATACTGATACTACACTGTTTGATTTATTTCTCTCAGAATACACATATGTTTGACCTAAAATTTGTTTCATTCGATCAAATATTGTGTTTATATTCTCACAAAAAAAAATTATACACAAAATGTTTCTTGATGTAGTTTCACAAATTTTGGAAGTTTCAGTGTCAGTTTCATTCTAGAATTATTTTTTCGTGCTCACTGTTTTTGTTAGCTTTAATTGTTTATTTGTGTCTTAAAATTCTCCTTGCAGTTGTCAAAATAATCTATTTGAGTTTAGAAATTTTAATTGAGTTTTTCTTGATTTTTTACTTGTTGGCCTCATAAGGTGAAATTCATATTGAGTGGAAGTTTGGTTTTGAAGTTGTGAAGCTAACTTTTACTTGATGATTCATAGCTAAAGGTTAAAAACAGTGATTATTTGGATAGGGCAGAAATTGAAGACAAGAATCAAATTCATATAAAGAGAAGGAAGATTTGACAATTTGAAGAAAAGAAATTCATAAAAAAAAGTTTTATTTTTAGCTTTGTATCACGAAACCTTTGTGCACAAGTTTAATTTTTTTGCTTTTCATCTTGCTTATTTTAGTTGGTGGGGAAAATGCTTTCAAAGCAAACTCATTAAAAATATTGTAATAGCTAAATTCATTCATTAGTAGTGAAAGTGTGTCAAGGGGCTCCAAGTGTCACTTGCACTTTCACATAGGACACATCTAGTTTATTTTTCTGTCTTTCCTTCTTTATTTTCTTTGCCTTTAATTCCTTCTTGTTTAATTTCTTGCTTTCTTTTATTTTTCTAATTCTCCGTAATACCTAGGTGATTGTTCTCTGTTTGTAGTTGATCTTCCTTTGATCACTAGGACGCCTTGCATGCATCACATTTAGGGAAAATTTGTTTTGAAGTTTCTTTTGAGGAAAAACTTTGTTAAGACTATCTGAGGTAAGCTCTGGCTAAGGGAAGACTTGGTACTTAAGTAGTCCTAATGACTCACATCTCTTTCCTGGGAGTGAACTTGGAGACAGTTTGACTTGTTGACCTTGATTGAAACTTCACCAACTCTAAAACCTATTTGTGGAAATATTTTTATCACTCATTTGGAATATAAAAAAAATTGTGAAAATTATTTCTTTCTAATTTCAAAATGAGTGATCATAATCATGCATCTACTATTCAAGGTAGAAATAAGAACACAAAAGATGACTATGGGTAGAAAGAAGAGGTTAGGTTATTAAGAACAAAATTAGAAAAACATAGAGAGAATACAAATAAAAAACTGGATGAGATGATATGAGAGAAATGTTTGGACAATTAGTTCTCAATCAAAACATGGGAAAAAGGCATGGGGAAGAAAGGCATAGGAGTAGAAGACATATGGACTTTTATGAGCAATCTAAGAAAGAGTTTTTGTATCAGCTCCACAGACTTCAACAAAGAGATAAAATTGTGGAAGAATACAGACAAAAAATGGAGTTACTTATGTTGAGGGCAGGAATAAGGGAAAAGCTTAGAAAAACCATTGGTAAATTCAAGAGTGGTTCAAACCTTGAAATCCAGGATAGGGTTGAACTTTTTCCCTTTAATTACTTTAAAATTTTGAATGAAATAGTTCAAGAATGTGTTATGATAGAAGAAGGAATTACAAGAATTACTACCACTAGGGAAGACTATCTTAACACATCCTATTCCAGAAGGGAATTTAAAAGGGAGGATCACCCCTCCAAATCCAGGTATGAAAGGTCACACGAGGAAGAAAGAGAAAGAAAAATAGAAAAGTCTTTGTCTGGAGCTAAACCGGATATTGATAACATTTTACCTTCTATAAACAAACATTGTGAGGATATGCTTGAAGAAAAATTTGTGTCTGACGCTGAACCAGATATAGATATAAATTGTTCCTTCACATAAAATACAAATGAATGTTTGATTCAAAAGGAAGAAGAAGAGGAAACCCACAAAGAAAAAGAGTTTCTTATGACTCCCTTGCCAGCATAGTTGAGAAAGAATACTTAAATGGGGATTGCAATACTTTGAACTCTTCTTTTCAATTATATAATGCTCTTTCTTCTTCACAAAAATCACAAAAACAACACTTTGTGATGTTGTTTCCTGGCTCGGGCAATAAACAACACAAAGTGAACAAAAATATTTTTGAAAAAGGTCTTATGTTTTTTTTTAAAAATAATTTAAAAAATAAAGGACCTTATTTCTGTTTTCTTTTATTTTGTTTTAATTTTCTTTAATAAAGAAATTATCTCATATTTTTATGATGTCTATTATAGATTGGCATTTGATCAAGGAGGAAAATAACAAATAAATAGAGGTTGTTGTCATTGAACATCATTAAGGATCTGATGACACATCCTTCTCAAAAGGGAGGAAATGATGAAAACACATCCAACCTCGAAACATTTGGAAGAAAAAAGGATCTTAGAAGACTCTCATCTCATGTAGAATTAATGTTGTCTGCTCTTCCATTTTTATCTAGTTTTATAAACATTATACAAAATAGTATAGGCTTTATTTTGGGTTTGTATTTGGGGCATTTTTTTGGACCATGTTTTAGGCCAACTTTCATGAGTCATGTATTGGGCCAATTAGAGTAGGGTGTAAATAGAAAAAAGAAAGAGTCCAGCTAGAGTTACAATTGGACCTTCTTCGACCCAATGCAACTCTAGACCATTTGAATAGTTTTTAGGATTAAAGCTTGCACCTTGCCTGCCCATAGCACTATAAATACAAGTGTTAGCCCCCTTATCAATCAGATTTGAATTGATAATGAAATGTTTTGCTAGCTCATTTGTCTTCAAATTTTCACTCTCAAGTTTGCACTTTTATTAGTGTTTTGCTTGAATCTTCTTAGGAGTTAGCCTAACCTCTCTTAAGCTTCATTATCATTCTTCATACACCAATACTTTACAATTTATTTCACTCATTTTAGCCACCCAATCCCACCAAATTTCGCACCCCAAAATACAAAACAAAAGACTCATAACAATGCAAGCTAGGACTGCATCATAAAGTTATTATTTTTCACAAGCTATTATATTTTAAATTATAAGTATAATTTGTTCTAGTTTAAATTGTTATGTTGGAATTGTCAGGTTATAATTATTAATTAATTAGATTATTAGTTATATTCGTAAATTACAATTGATTAGTTTATATTTGATGTGATGTATTTTAATGAATTGTATGATACATGTTGGTATTGAGTCCAGGGTTTTGATCAAGAGTGATCAAAGGCTTTGAAAAATCCAAATCCAAGTGTTTGGTGCAAGGCTGGAGTTGTTGTTGTGTTTAGGATAGGATATGGGTAGTTTAAATGTATAATCCACTCTTTGTTGAATCTAAAGCTAATGTCTTTTAAAACCTTTTTAAGTTTAAAGTGTTTTTCAAACTAAGTGAAAAACAACCTGTTGTTTTGTCGAAACAACCGATTGTTGTACTCTTAGGTGTTTTTGAAAAGGTTAAAAACTGTTTTGGTTGGTTGACTTGTTGTCAAACCAAAACAATCGATTGTTTCGTGGTTTCAATCGATTGTTTTTTTGAAAATCCTAACAGAATTATGTTTTGTTAGTTGAGTGTGCTTTAAATGTTTTTCAACTAAATACGCTCCTCTATTAAATGCTTTGACCAATCTTTTAAAGGTATAAATAGTTTGTTTATGTTTTATAACAAACGAGAGAAAAACAGATTTGAGTTTTTCAGTGTGAAAGATTGCTTTCAAGTTTTGAACATTCACATCAAGCTTTAGGTTTTTCTCAAGAGAGAGTGGAATAGGATTACATCTGTATTGATTTCAGATTGTTTTGTAAACAAGTGTAATTCGTTCTGAATATTTTGTAATTTCTGGTGTTGCAACCAAGGAGTGTTGTGTGCTCTTGAGGTGGTCAAGATCAACATTCTTGGTGTGTGTTGTGCCAAAGTGAGTGTGTTTCTTGAAGGGTTCAAGGTCACTACTTTGATGGTTTGTGTGTAATCTGTTTTGATTGCTTAGTGGATTGCCCAGTGGCTTCTGGGGACTGGATGTAGCTCTTGGTTTAAGAGTGAACTAGTATAAATTGTTTGTGTATCTTTTTCTTCCCTTAAACTCCTTTAAATTCAATTGTTATTACTTTATTGATATAAACAACCGATTGTTTTGCAGAAACAATCGATTGTTTTCCTGGTGCTTTGCTGTATTGTGCTTAAATTCTTGGCTAACTGAATTCTTGTTTTAATTACATTCAAAGATTTTTGTTTCTACGAAAAAAGTTTTAAAAGACCCCCCTAAAAAATTTCCCCCCCCCCCCCCCCCCCTCTCGTTTAAGGTCACACTTCTAACACAGTTCGGATGGACATGGTCTAATGTGCCTTCATCTTATGCAACCTTGTTGAAAAGATCCTCCCACACTACTTCTAATCCATATAGTGTTCATAAAATGACAAAGTCTCCACCCTTTAAGTACCTAGCAAACACTCGTTTGGACATCATGTTGAACCCTCTAGTTGACATGTATCCTAAACACATGTGCCAAATTATTACCATAAATGCTTCAACAAACATTCCTTCAACAAACATTCCTTGAAGGAAATACAATTACCTTCCCTTGAGCCTTGCATCATTATATCATTGCTCTTCCCCTTGAACTACATCACTTCACCCTCCATACTGCATTTGAGGCCCTCCATATTTAAGGCTCCAATGGATATGAGGATCTTATACATGCTCGACTTAACTTCCTCTAACATGATGCAATCCTTCCTTACACTCAAAGAACTTATCAAGTTCTCATAGGAAGGTGGGATAGGCCAACATAATCATTATTGCATCTTCATCTACCTTAACATTTATGTTCCGGAGCTCCATCAAAATTTAATTTAGCTTCTCAAGATGAGCTTTTAATGGCATACCTTCCTTCTTACGAAGTCTAAAAAACATTCTCTTTAAGAGAAGCTTATTGGAAATTGATTCTATCATAAAGGGCTTCTCCAATTTTAACCACAACATCATAAATGTCTTCTTCTCCACAATCTCATAAAAAAAACCTCATCTAACAATAATAAAATGGTTATTCAATGAGTCTTTTCCTCCATTTGCTCCATCACATGCCTCTATATGTGGGACATAAATACGATGGCCACACCCTTTGCTCCTTGGCTAAGACTCTCATCTTGAATCTCCAAAAGTTGAAACTATTATTTCCATTGAACTTCTCAATCTTAGAAGTGATAACCATTTTATCATGTAAGAATCTTGATCACCAACATGGACAAAGATCGACGAAAGTGACTCTGATACTAGTTTGTTGTGCATAGAGTGTTAGAATGATCCCATCAACAATCGAAGATTGAGTGCAACATTGTTTACAAAACACACTTAGTGTAGGTGACAAACAAAGAATACAAAAATCAAGATAACAAAAAAGATTGTCTCATATTATCACGTTGTGCTAAAACTTTTGTTGGAAATCTCACATCAACTAGAGATAAGACTAATTCATAGTATATAAGTGGGTGCAAACCTCACCTTACAAATCGATTTTATAAGATTGAGTTAGATTTAAAATTCACTTCTTAAAAGTCTTCCCTACAAGAGAAGTAGATACTCTCTTATAAAGAGTGCTACAAAACTTAAAAATTAGTTATAAACACTCAATAACTTCTAACTAATTGAAAAAAAAAACAACTATATGATAAATGATAACTAATACACCAATTAAAATAAATGAAGACAGTTTAACCCAAACGACACTAGTGATAAACAATACGCTGTATTAAACAATATAAGCTATTAAACCTAAGATGTTTTTGTTTTAAAAAGTAGCACATAAGATCCTACATTATTGTTTTTTTCTTGATTTTTCATGACAATTTGTTGACTGATCTACATAATAATATATTTACGCGGTGTTGAATAAAAGATGAACTTGTTTTATGATAACAAATGTTCGAAACCGGATATTAACAAAGAAGAAAAAGGCACTTGCTAATCAAGTAGGTAGATGTAAACAATAAAGAAAAATATTTGGCTTCATAGTTTTTCCCTTTAAATACATTATCATAAATTGTTAACCGTAAAACATAAAAATACTAACTTGAAAGAAAAATAGTGAGTGGTTGAGCTTTATGTTTCATTTTTAAATGACATAATTGCCCCCTCTCTATAGGTAGGACAATTGATTTGCTTAATAAGCTTATTCCGTTTTATAAAGGTTGATATAATGTAAACAGTTAAACTTCTTTCAGTATAATTTTGACACGCTTTTTTATTCTACATTTACTTCACAACTCAAACAAATATTATTTTATTATTATAATATAATATTTATTAGAAAAAACAGTTGTAAAATAGAAGTAATTTATGAACAGTGGTGTTAAAATAATTTTTTCCTTCTTAATATGGAAGTTTAGATATTCAAGCTCTAATTCTCTCAAATCCAATGTTTAAATGCAGTTTCCTTAATTCCTTTATGGGATTGAAGATACAAGGTGTGAATTTGTATAAAGAAATAATTGATAGAGATCATGATATCAGCATAGATCAGAGAAGAACTTTAATTAAGAACAAGTTGCCAACTCAAATAACAATCTGCAAAATGAATTTAGTTCAGCCTTCAATAATGACATGACTTGTGGTTTTTCTTCATCTTTTGTAAACACTTGAAAAATAGAACATAATTGATGGAATTGTTCTCTCTGGCATCAATTTTTCTTCTACTCGTTTTACAAAACTACTTGTTAACTAAAAATACATGATGATTCTTGGTGATCCATCCTCAGCTCTTAACTCTTTAGCTGAGTGATATATGAAGCATGGCATGAATCAGAGCAAGGTGCTTGTATGCTTCTTGAATACTTCAATGAAGTGAAATGTTTCACACTATAAGTATTGAGAAGAAGCTCTTAAGTAAGATGGCAATGCTCTTTCACATTGGTATATTCACCTGTTCTTACAGGGCTAAGGCTGCTAAATCATAAAAAGCATGAACTAGACAAGAGGCAATTAGTTTTATCACAATAAAATAGGAAACAGAATAACCAAAAGAAATTGTCAGTAAAAAATGATCAAATTGTCATGAAAGTAAGATACTTGAGCTGATTAATACCATTAAGCAGACTTGGTTTTCTCACATCCAGATTCTTACCCTTCAGAAAGATTCACAGCATTCAGAAAGTGGAGCCTTTTTCTTCACTGATCATCAATTTTGCTTCATCTTCTTCCCTATTCACCTATTTCAAGCCACTAACATCCAATATTGAAATGGAACTAAGCGCCACGTTTTGCTTGCTTGCTACTTTTCTCTTTATTATTCTAATCAAGTAACTGCTCTGATCTTTCCCCTGCAAACACCAGGAGCAGTTTCTCCTTCCCGATTCCACAGGTGGACCTTACATAGGAGAAACCTTTCAAATGTATTCTCAAGACCCAAACATTTTCTTTCCCACAAAAATACAAAACATGTCAAATTTTCAGTTAAGTACCATTTTATCTAGAATCCCTCCAATCCAATTTCTCAAGTAGTTCATGTGATGATCATGAAAAAGAAATTACTAAACAAAGCATATTTCATTTTTTTTTTGGCTAGGTAGAATATGCAAGTGAACATCAAATGAACTGACAAGCAAAGATTTGTAAGTGAAAGCAATGATATGAACCTTTTTTATTTGTGTGGCAAAAAAGATTGTTTGAGTGAAGGGAACACATTTGAAAGGTTTCACCAATGTAAGAACAACCAATGCAACCGAGAGGGAGTAACTATTCCTAGCGTTTGGAAGTGATGGAAGTGAGCAATGACTTGAAGAGAAGCATGAAGAGAAAAGAAACAAATATACAAAACATGGTGCTGAATTCCATGTCCACATTAAGAGAATGGTCTGTGATAGGTGAATAGAAAAGAAGAAGAAGAAGAAGAAGAAATGTGAAAGAAACAAATTGCAGAGTTTGGATTTATAGAGTTGTTAGGAGTGAAATGAGAGTGAAATAGAGGGAAACAGAAGAAGGGTGTGAATTACAGCTCAATTTCCACACACGGAATCTCCCTCCAGCTCATAACACAGTCACATGTGTATGTGGTCTAATTTACTTCTATCTACAATTTATGACTTTATTTCAGTGCAGTCAGTGTACTGAACCATAAGCATGCTCACAAACAACTGTCTCACCACCTAATGGTCCAAAACTCCAAGGTTCATTCAGTAATTATCATTTCAATATGACGCTAGTCAACATTGGCTCCTCCATATAGTGGATATGGTTACATATTATATATATATATATATAAAATGGGTTATGAATTTTTGTTTTTAAAGGATTTGAAGTTTTTTTTTTCTCAATAAGATTATAAAATTCTTTAATATTGTAACAATATATGGTGAAAGAAAGAATTTTTTTTCTTCTAATTATGTATTATTACAATAAAAATGATTGATTTCCATGTACATAAGATGATTGCTATGTCGGTAAAAATAAAATAAAAAATTCATAAATTAACAAAATTAAATTTAAAATTTAAAAGGTAGTTTCTCTCATGTAAAGAAATAAGCACTTAGTAGGTTAAGTTCATTAATATGTAAACTTGAATTATGTTTTTATGCATAGACATGTTAGGTAACTTAGAAGCACTTAGTTAGATACATACAACCGAATTGCTTTCCTTTCATCCTGGAGGAATGGTTGCGCTATATTTATTATGTATATTTAACTATATGTTTTATATTTTTATTTTATTATCGAAATTTTTATTTTTTTTCACATATTTTACTAATCCATTAGACTTTTAATGAAGAGATATCAAGTTACAAAAAAAATATTTTAGAAAAATTAAAATATATAATGTGATTTTATTAAACCAATATTTATAAAACAATTGTTTTTATCTTATTTCTTTTTCTTAAAAAAATTATGATAAATTATTACTTATTTATAAATTTAATATATGGGTACATAAGACCTAAAAAGTTTGATGATAAAATAAAAAGTTGGGTGATAAAATTTATAAAAAGTATAAAACCTAAGTGGTAAGATATTAAATTAAGTCTTATATATAAAATACTTTGATCATTTAACCAACACACATGTATGTACATTTGTTTGGTGTAAAAAGAGAATATAATTTACTTATTTTTCTGTAATTATTTTTTTAACTTGTTACCTATTATATTATATGTTGGTTAAATATATATCTTATAATAGGAAAAAACTAAATTAGAAGGTGACAGGTTAGAATAATCTTTCTTTTCTTACCACCTCCACTTTCACTAGTATTCCACTACTAAATATACTCTAAATAATTAATAATAATTATAGTATATTTTTTTATCCAAATAGTTTCTGAGACATTATTAATGTAAAAGGTTAAATAGACAATTTTAAAACCAAAAATATTTTTAAAAATTTACAAATAAATTATTTTAATTTAACACATTTAAATTCAAAGATTATATTCATCTTAAAAAATGGATTTAACAGCTAATTAATTAATTAATTTTTTAAAAATACTTACTATGAAGAATATATATATATATAGAATTAGAATTATAAAAATATTTCTGGAAACTCATAAAAATATATAAAAAAATTGATAAAAATAAAAACATTCCAAATATTTAATCTAATATCTCCTAGTTAATCATTTACAAATTAATTTTACCATCTAATGATAATAAAAAATAAATTAAAAATATTTTACATCAACCAATCAGGTGCCATGAAATTGGTCACATGGGATAAGATAAAATAAACAAAATGAATATTATAATGGATTTTATTACAAAAATCTTATCCATTCTGTTTTTCGAGTACACACTATCACCTTATACACTATTCACACTCCGTGGATATCACTTTTCTTTTTTCTATAATCACTTTATTTCCTCTCGCCACTAAAGGCATATTTGGAAAACAGTTACAAACGGACTTTTTTTATGCAAAAAAAAAGCATTTTTTGTTGCTTCTGTACATGATAAGTGGATATCTCATTAAATGCTCACTAAGCTTTATTAGGATGAGGCTAAATTCCTTTACATGTACTCGATTAATAAGTTATATTTCTACCAACTTCTCTGTTAATTTCATGTTTATTTATATTTATCGTGATTTATTTTTCTAATGTCTTGTTTATATTGTTATTTCCTTTGTGTTGTTATTTATTATGTTAAATTGTTGCTTTAATTCTTATTTTAATTTCCTCTATTATTTATTTTATAGTATATTTAGTTGTTTCTTAAACACACTCATCTACTTTATGATGTTATTTTTTTGTTTCAATTCTTATATTTGTTTCATTTTATTATTTATTATGCTTTTACTTAATTTTTTTCAGCACAATTTTTTTGCGTTGTTTAAGTTTCTCTAATTTCTTGCAATTTTATTTTTCTCTTAATAGTCTCTTTTATTTTTGCCAATTAAATTTTCAGAATTTACATTCTGCTTATTGTATATTTAATTTTTTTTCTTAAGTTCAATGTTTATTCATTTAACTTTGATCATCTCTTGAAAACAAATATATAATAACTGTTGTAAACATTTATTTACTTATATATAATGGAAATGTACCCATGAGAGTCGTACGACCGATACCATGTATCGGTCTTCATCAATGAGTCGACTGACACCACAAATCAATTACGCTTAAACAGAGTTAGTGAAGTTAATCAACAATCAAGAGCTAGGTAATACACTTCTAAACATGAGTCAAGCTCTCTAATCTGGCCCAGTAAGAAAGACCCACTAAAATAATATAAATAACACAAATTCCAAGAATTAGGTACGTCATCATACAATGCTCTGGCTACCGAGTGTCGAATACTAAAATTGACTTGAGCGTCGGAGTGCCTTCTGCAGGTACCATCTGAGTCTGGGTTACGAGAAGACCGAGAGGTGGAATGAGTAAAGAGGAGGAATGAGCTTGCAGGGAGAGGACTTGAGGTACACACTGACCGACCGACCAAGGAAGGAGAGGAGCAGTCTTAATAGTTCTCTAGGACCCAACCTCGTTCGAGAACAATTGGCACCCACCGTACGGCCGAAAGAATTCGTTTTAAGAAGAAAGTAGATGATATCAACTGAAGCATGGCCAGTGAGAGAATGTCTGAAGCTGAGCAGATGACACTACTAATGTCGCTACAGAGGGAGATGAGATAAAAAAGGAGGAATGAGGAAATCACACGGAAGAATGAGGATGAGATCCTAGCTCTCCGAAAGGAGAATGAAAAGATGAAGAAGAAGCTCGGGGAAGGGGGATCGTCTGTTGGTAGGTCCTTCACCACCCCATGATTGTTGAGGAGCCGAAGGACAAGATCCACACCCAAGAGGTGGATGGTGAGTCCTACCCGAACAAGTCAGACCCAACGACCGAAACCCTCGGTTTAGTTCGCCAGCATCCTTTTAACGATTCCATAATCGAGGTACCACTGCCAGACAAGTGAAAAGGTTCCAACAGGGAGCACTACGATGGCACGACCAACCCGAACGAGCACATGGATGGGTACATCACGCACATGAGCCTTTACACCTCGGAAGACGCGGTCCTATATTGAGTGTTCCCCATGTCGTTGAAGGGAGGAGCCCTGAGTTGGTTTACCAAACTCCCTCCCAACTATGTTGATAGCTTCATAGTGTTGGTGTCCATGTTTGAGACACAGATTTTCACCAGTCGGTCGCACCACCTGATCTTTGTTGCGCTGGCTGGTATCCACCAGTAGAAGGGAGAGTCCCTAAGAAAGTTTATCAACAGGTTCAGAAAGGTAGTTATGAACATCCAAAACCTGATCCCGAATGTGGTTACGCTACACATGCTAACCGCCTTGCGACCAGGATTGTTTGCCGACAACCTCTGCGTGCAACTTGTCGCCAACTTGGACGAGTTTAGGAGAAGAGCCGCCAAGTTCATGCAGTTAGAGGAGCTGAGAGAGTTCTGCAACCAAGCCCGAGCGAAGGCAGTGGAGAAAAAAGGAAAGGAAGAGAGAGCGCCAAGACCGATCAACTTCAGGTCGAGGAGATAGACGCAGAGACAACCAGGGGAGTCAGTTCACAAGATACACCCCCTGACTGCCGAGTTGATTCCACCACCGAGGAAGGCAGGAAGCCCTGATAATGCCGACCGTGCCCGCATGTGTCGGTATCATCAGAACAACGGACACACCACCGAGGAATGTCAGGCTCTAAAGGATACAATTGAGGAACTAATTCAGGTCAGGCATCTTCGTCGATTCGTGTAGGGGGGCGAGGGGCAAAGCGGTCCCCGTGAAGAGAAGAACCAGCAAGAAGAAGATACTACACCCCCCTAAGGGTATAGAAGAATGACCGTCGCCCGAGCGTTGACCGAGGAGAGATGACCCTCCCAGAAGGGATGACCCTCCAAGGAGGAAAGGAAGAAGAGGTGACTGCAATGTCATCAACACAATAGCTGGAGGGTTTGTAGGAGGAGGGAGCTCCAACAGTGCCCGGAAGAAACACTTGAGAGTGGTGCATGAGGTGAACACGGTATCATTCTAGGTGAGGATGTCACCCATCACCTTCATAGATGAAGACTTCAAGGGTGTTGACCCTTCACAGGATGACCCCATGGTGATATCGGTCGACATCGATAAGTTCAACATCATGAAGACGTTGGTGAACCAGGGGAGCTCAGTGGACATCCTTTACTGTAAAACCTTCCAGCAGATGAGAATACCTGAGGAGGAGATGAGGTCGTTTGATGATCACGTGTTCGGCTTCTCAGGTAAGAGGGTGGGCACCAGGGGATACATAGATCTCTACACTACCTACGGCGAGGAGATGGCAAACAAAACGATCAAGATTCAATACCTAGTGATCAACGCCAATACCTCCTACAATATCTGATAAGTGCCTAATTTCAGTAATATTTCATATTAAAATATAGGCACTTATGAGGATTTATTGTTAATTTACATATAAAATAATCCTTAATTTATGAATTCATACCTTTTTACATTTTTTATGAGTTTTATTTGAATAAGAGGATTTTGTTGAATCAAGTGTGTTCAAGCTTTGAAGAATCCAAATCCTAGAGTTTGATGGAAAGCTAGAGTTGCTTGATGTTGCCGATGTGCTTTACAATAGGATCTGGGGTATATTATCTTTGTAATCCACTCTTTGTTGAATCTAAACCTTAAGTGTTTTCAAATCTTTTAAGTTTAAAGTGTTTTTCAAAATAAGTGAAAAACAACCTGTTGTTTTGTCGAAACAACCGATTGTTTTATACTTAGGTGTTTTTGAAAAATTTTGAAAACTATTTTGGATGGTTGACTTGCTGTCAAACCAAAACAATCGATTGATTCGCTATTTCAACCGATTGTTTGTTTGAAATCCTAACAGAAACAGTTTTGTTAGTTAAATGAGTTTTAATTGATTTCATAACCGAATACGCTCCTGCTTTAAATGCTTTGACCAAGTTTTGAATACTATAAAAAGTTTGTTAATGTTTTATAACAAATAACAAGAAAGAAAAACAAATTTGAGTTTTTCAAAGAGCTTTGAAGCATTTGAGTTTTCACTTTGAGCTTTGGTTATTCAAGAGAGAAGTGGAATAGGATTACTCTGTATTGATTTCAGTTGATTCTGTAACAATGTAATTCATTCTGTAAATTGTGTATATTCTGGTGTTGTAAAGCCAATAAGGGTAGTGTGCTCTTGAGGTTGTCAAGATCAACATTCTTGGTGTGTGTGTGATGAGCCAAAGGAAATGTGTTTCTTGAGGGGATCAAGGTCACTTCTTTGGTGGTGTGTGTATGTAATCTGGATTTGATTACCTAGTGGATTCCCCAGTGGTTTATGGGAAACTGGATGTAGCTCTTGGTTTAAGAGTGAATCAGTATAAACTGTTTGTGCATCTCTCTCTTCCTTAAACTCTTTAATTTCAGTTGTTGTTTTATTTACTGGTATAAACAACCGATTGTTTCTGCGAAACAACCGATTATTTTTCTGGTGCTTTACTATTTTGAGCTTTGTTCTTGGCAAACTGAATTCTTAATCTGGTGAATTTCATTTTATCTTAAAAATTTTGCGAAAACCTTCTTTAAACCATTCACCTCCCCCCCCCATCTAGTTTAAAGCCATACATTCTAAGAATTGGTATCAGAGCTTGGTACTTGAAAAATACTCAAGTTAGATCCGAAAAACTTTTTTAATGGCTGGAAAACTATCTTTTGAGGAAGGTGCTTCAATTAACAAACCACCTTTGTTCTGTGGTTTGAATTATAAGTATTGGGAGGCTAGAATGAAAATCTTTGTTGAATCTATTGATCAAGGAATTTGGGATTCAATTGAAAATGACCCTTTCATTCCAAAGCTTAAAAAGAATGGATCTTTTATTAAAAAACCTTGGTCCCAATGGACCAATGAAGAATGTAAGATGGCCAAGCTTGATTGTATT
>Ga0123342_1006309_pt1 | contig 16538 bp, 7 predicted proteins | sample Turbeawhitnodule_FD_89960 | JGI IMG/M metagenome (GOLD analysis project Ga0123342, IMG submission 89960) | Root nodule microbial communities of legume samples collected from Mexico - Turtle bean Mexico white nodule | ecosystem: Host-associated > Plants > Roots > Nodule | place: Mexico: Nepantla... | reverse complement strand
TCTTGAGGGGATCAAGATCAGCAATCTTAGTGTTGGTGTGTTGGCCAAGGAGAGTGTGTTTCTTGAGGTGTTCAAGGTCATTCTCTTGGTTGTTGTGTAAGTGATCAAGGTGTGATTGCTTAGAGGATTTCCTCAGGGTTCTGAGAAGACTGGATGTAGCTCTGGGTTTGGAGTGAACCAGTATAAACAACTGTGTACAATCTCTCTATCTCTATCTCTTTAAATTCAGTTTTGTTATTTGATAACTGGTATAAACAACCGATTATTTCGGTAAAACAACCGATTGTTTTTCCAGTATTGTGTTTTTGCTTAATTTTTTGGAAAAATTGATTTCTTAATCAAGGTTTTCTTGAAGTATTTTCATTCTAAGCTTAAGAGTTTCTGAAAATCTTTCTTAAACAATTCAACCCCCCCCCCCGGTCTCGTTTAAGGCCATATATTCTAACACTTTAAGGTAAGCTTCTCAAACTCACTTGGAATTTGTGTCTAATAGCAATAACAAAACACCCATAGCATATAAAAATATTACACCAAAACAAATCTTAGTGTTAAATTGTTAACTTTAAAGATAACTTCAAAATCTATATACAAACACTTAATACAAAGAAATGTATTCCACTATAATCAAACATATGTTCATCTCAAATTACACACAATATACAAATAGTCATTAAAAAATACATATGTTCAACATCAAATTACACACAATATACAAATAATCATTAAAAAATACTTTAACATGTATTCCAAACTTTCATAAATAAGATATCTTAATTTAGTTATGAGTATGCACCCTCGTTACTTTATCAAAAAAATTCTTTTCTAACACTTTTATTTTCAATCATAATAATCATTTAACTCAAATACAAATGTAATATCAAAATTGTCAAAACATTAAACTATAAAATTCTAATTATATATTTAAACTAGACTTAAACAAATATCTAGACACAAAATAAATACAACAAACTCACTACCCTCATGTCATCTTAAGGGCAAACAGATGAACTATCTTTAGTTCTTTCTCAAATAAAATTTAAAACATATACCTACTTTTGCTCATGTACATAGTACAACCATCATAGATCATTACACAAACAATAAGTACTAGGGTAAACTATTGGAATAAATTTTCAACATAAGTCAAATGTATATAAAAGAAAACATTTTAATTGGAAATTCACAAACTGATTCAGTACATAATCATCCCATAAATGCAAACATATCAATCCATACATATTACAAATGAGTTTATGTAGCAAAGGATATTCAACACAAAAAAATCAAATAACACCTTCTAGAATATTCGTATTAAGTATGTTCACTAGAGACTAACATCTTATACAAACCAAGACTTAGATTAACAAGCAAATCTAAAAGTAGTGGATCAGGGAAAATTTATTACAACCAGAGACACATCTGCACATGTCACGGTGTGCAAAACCTCCCCATTCTCACCATTTGATATCTTAGTCCATGTGACTTAGATTATTAGTGAAGCAAGGGAATATTTGTTATAACATTAATGTTTTCACTTAATACACAACTCAAACAATGGTTCACATATCATCCCAGATTTGTGACCCCAAATTCATACAATTCTTATCATTTATTAACAACTATTTTAATGCAACATAACTCATTGAACAAAACTACAAATCAATTAAATATACAAATTATTATATTTACATTTATATTTATTAGCTTGAGCAAATACTGTTTGACTTTAGTGGAATTTTTTCGGTTTAAATGAAAATAAAGCCAAGAGTAATGTTTGGGTTTCAACTCTATTTTCATTTGAGTCGCTTGAGCAAAAATATCAAAAATCAATTTCATGCAGCAAAACCAAATTTATTTTTCAAAGTTTTATCCAAAACTTATTTAACAAATACAAATTTAAAAAAGAAATCAAAATAATGAGTATAACCATAATTTGCTTAAATGTCATCCTTTACTCATTTCAATTCAACCTTGATCATTTAAACTCTATATATATTTTCATTCACATAAAACTCAGACTAGTATATGAAAAGTTATAGGAAACTAACTTTACTTATCCAAACCATATTTAAAAATTTAGTTTAGGAAACTTATACTTTAACATGCATAATCTAACCACTATATCCACATCTCAATAATAGTATCAAATTCAAAGCATTCTAAAAGGTCCTTTATTGACCAAAAAATTAGATAATATTCTCACTCAATTTGAAACATTCAATTTGTTTTCAAGCAAAACATAATCTTTGCATAGAAATCTAGATATTATGACCAAGTCACTTTCATATCCAAATAATCTAAACTAAGGTACTACTAAAAACATAAATATCCACACACAAAAAAACTTTTTTACCTGTAAATTCTTGCTCTAAAAAAAGTTTCAACCCTTCAAAATTTATAGACTTAACAAAATATATAAATACAAAAAAAATTGAGTATAACCTTAACCAAGTTTAGAGGATCATTTTTCTCAACTAACCCTACTAGGATTGATGGAAAAAAATAATAAAAAACTTCAAATTATGAAAAGGATTAAGTTTGGAGGGGTGAAATTGAAAAAAGTGAGTGGGAAAGTGTTCTGGTTCAAGAGTGTTTATGGGTACTCGCTTGAGTACAACGAACTTTCTAGCTTTATAAGTGAACCAAGCACAAAAATATGAAAAATGTCATCCCTATTTTGTTCTAGTTTTTTCCTACTTATAGGCCTATTTTTTCTTGATAAACAGGGCAACAGAAAAACGATTTCGAAAATTTAGGAATTTTCTAATTAGTTTGCGAGAATTTAGCCAAGAATATAGGTTAGTTGAAAAGGATTGTTGCCATGTGGGTCTAGGGGATTGATTGTCTTATATCCGACCTGAAGATTAGTCTCCTATGTCCAACCTTAAGGCATCAAAGAACTAATTCACCTCAACAATATTTCGAGACTACTTACCAAGCATTATGCCCTGTCATGAACCTCTAAGTTATATTAATTGGGGTTAGGACGACACAAAAAGAATGAGAAAATTTATAAAGGGTAAAAAAAAGAAGAGTGAAGTGAAAGTTTGATTTTGGGTTTTATACAACTCACTAATTTCAAGTAACTAAATTCAAACCAAACCTTTTGACAAAGTTAGTGTTTCAACATATTAAAATTAGTTAGATGTTATATCTCTTAAAATTAATATAAACTATTTTATCTTAATTATCTGTTTAGTCCCTACATTAAGGGTCAACTTAGTCCCAAATTTTTTAAAATGTTCAAATAATTTCAAATTTATTTAAAATATTCAATGTGATTCTTTTATTAGATTGTCATAATTAGAACAAATTTACCTGAACAATTCTACCACTTTTAAGTATGTATTTTTATCATATGGAATTGTTTTTAAAAAGTTAGGATCACATTGAATGGTTTAAAAAAAATTAGAATTATATTAAGCTTTTTAAAAAATTTGAGATCAAATTAAAATTATTTAAAAAGTTGGAACAGGATTGAATCTTGTGAAATCTGAAAGATAAAATAAACTAAAAGTGTAATTAAGTCAATATTTTTATAAAATTGTTTTAAAATAGTATTTGAAAGTTGATAAATTATTTAGTAATATAAAAATTAATTCTTGAATTAGTAGTTAAATCCTATGTCTATAAAGTAGACTAAAAAGCTATATTCTAAAAATATATAATTCTAGAAATTATAGAAAAGTTAAATTTGGTATTTTATTTTTTATAATTAAAATACCCAATTAAAAAAGTTGTAATAGTTCCGAAATAATTTAAGAAGATATAATACACATGCATGTCTTAGGACTTTTACATTTTAAAAAACTTTCCAAACTAAAAAAAGCAAAAATAGAAAGAAAACTAACCCCAAAGGCTCAACCTCTTCCTCGTCTTCCATTTCTCACTTCTCAGTGTTCCTTTCCCTCACTCACATGCTGTGATTCTCTTCATCGTAATATCCTCTTCTTCTTCTTCTTCTTCTCCTTCTTCCCAATGCCACCGCTCCACATTATCCCCGCCGCCACCTCCTTCCCCAACCCCCTCCTCCGCCACCCCTCCAAAACCCTAACCCCCAAACCCCGCCCCCTCTCCGCTCTCCTCCAGTGGAACCGGAAGCCCGAGCTTTCGGGATCCACCCCACGCGTCACCGTCATCACCTCCGGCAAGGGCGGTGTGGGAAAGACCACCACCACGGCCAACATCGGCCTCTCCCTTGCTCGCTTAGGCTTCTCCGTGGTGGCCATTGACGCTGACGTGGGTCTCCGCAACCTCGACCTCCTCCTCGGCCTCGAGAATCGCGTCAACTACACCGTGATCGAGGTTCTCAACGGCGACTGTCGCTTAGACCAAGCCCTCGTTCGCGACAAGCGCTGGTCCAACTTCGAGCTCCTCTGCATCTCGAAGCCCCGCTCCAAGCTCCCCCTCGGCTTCGGCGGCAAGGCCCTCACTTGGCTCGTCGACGCGCTCAAGGCGCGTCCCGGCGGCTCCCCCGACTTCATCCTCATCGATTGCCCTGCCGGCATAGACGCCGGCTTCATCACCGCCATCACGCCCGCCAACGAGGCCGTCCTCATCACCACGCCCGACATCACCAGCCTCCGCGACGCCGACCGCGTCACCGGCCTCCTCGAGTGCGACGGCATCAGGGACATCAAGATGGTTGTGAACCGGGTTCGCACCGACATGATTAAGGGCGAGGACATGATGTCGGTGTTGGATGTGCAAGAGATGCTGGGGTTGCCTCTTCTTGGGGTTATACCCGAGGACAGTGAGGTTATCAGGAGCACCAATAGAGGGTACCCTCTTGTGCTCAACAAGCCTCCAACTCTGGCTGGCTTGGCCTTTGAGCAAGCAGCGTGGAGGCTCGTGGAGCAGGATAGCATGCAGGCCGTGGTGGTGGAGGAGCAACCTAAACGTGGGTTCTTCTCCTTTTTTGGTGGGTAGGATTCTTTTTTTATTTTGTGGTGTCTAGGGTGTATAGTTAGCTAGTCGAGATTATTTGTTTTTGCTTAATTGATCAGTTGAGTAATGAGTAAATTTGTTTTGTTGGTGTCTATAGAGAACGGAATTTGAGTTTTTTCCCCTATATTTCCTTATGATGTTGATGGATTAATGAGAGTTCTTCTGAACAAATGGACTGTTGGGATGTTGGAGCTCTAATGCAATGAACGTTTTTTTTTGCTTTGTTGACGAGTGATATGATATGATGATAGCCAATGAATGGAAATGAAGTTTGTTAAGTTGTTTATAGGGGTTATTATGCCGTGTCTCTGATGGATTTCCATATGATTGGTGTCACTGTGTTCGCTGAGTGATTGATCTACCACTTTTTGGGTTGGTTTGATTGCAACCGAATTCGTATAAGTTCCATCCTTTGGTGTTTGCTAATTCCCAGGTGGTTACTGTATTATTTTATGATTAGAAATGAAATCTCTTTTCAATAATTTAGATTGAATTAATGTAGGATGACTGCTGAGTTGAAATGCTGGGTTAGTAGGAACAAAGCTTAGATGCAGTTCGTTAGGTGTTTTTAGTCCTATTCTCTATCTAGAATATGAGTTTCAATTGGTAATCTATATTGATTTTCAATGAAACCTTTATTAGGATGATTGCTGAAGTGAAACTTGAATTCTCACTGTGAACACACCACCCAAAACATCTAAAGAAATCAATTTGCCTTTTCTCCTAATTATAAATGGCAGGATAAACTTGATATAGTGTCTGTAGTTATGAAAGTGTTTCTGCTCCAGTGCTTGTTCTTGATGGAGGAGGCAACTGTATAAAGTGAGATTTTTAATTTTAAGTTTATTTTGTTAATTCAATTTGGCATTGCAAGTGCATTTCTGTGATTGGATTAATGTCTCTATTGTTTGGCTCTAAACGTGGGGTTTTCTCCTTTTTTAGAAGGTAGGATTTTTCTTTTTGTGGTGTTTAAGGTTATCCATAGTCTGTATGTACAGCTAGTTGGTTGGGTTAATTAGTAAAGGTTGTCTGTTTATTGTTTAATTGATTGGTTGAGTAGTGAGTAAATCTGTTTCGTTAGAGTCTTTAATGGGCAGTATTTGAGTTTTGTTTATGCCCTAGATGGTTTAATGAGAGTTATGACCTAATTGTAGAACGTGCTGTAGTTTTTGGAGAAGTGTTGGGACGTTGGAGCCCTGCTGTGGTTCATGAGTGAAGTTACACTATAGTAATATACAAATGAAAATGAACTTTCTTAAGTTGTTTATAAAGGATAAGCTGTTACACCACAGTACATGAACGAAAATGAACTTTGTTAAGTTGTTTATAATAGAGGATATGTTGTGTTCCCTATGTTTTCTGTTTGGTTGGTGTTACTGTGTTTGTTCATTGAATGACGATCTTCTTTTTGGTTGAGTTATAGGAACAAAATTTAGATGCGGATTATTAAGTGTTTTTGTCCTATTCTCTAATTAGAATGTGTTTCACCTTGCTAATCTATGATAATCTTCAATGCAAACCTTTATTAGGATGGTTATTGTAACAACGTGACTTCTGATTAAAAAATAACACCAAAACCATCAGAAGAACCGAGTTTAAGTTTTAATTGGCACGATAAACATCTGCTGCAATGAATTTTATTGTTTTGCCTATCTTATTAGTGAAGTTATGCTATAGTAAAATACGATCTTTGTTTTGTTGTTAATGGAGGGATATGCTGGGTCCCTGATATTTTCCCTTTGGCTGTTTTCTGAATGAAGATTTTCTTTTTGGGTTGGGTTGATTGGTTTAAAAATTTGATGTAAGTTCTTAGATATTCTTGGTGCTATTTTTTTCATCGGAATTGATGTTTAATTTTGATAACCTATATTCACCTTTGATGTAAATATTTTTAAGGATGGTTAGTGTGTCAAAACTCTAATTTTGATTGGGAAATAATGCTAAGTGTCTAAAGAATTGCATTTTAAGTTATATCCTTATGAATATATTTGTAAATGGTAGGCTAAACTTGCAATAGATTTTGAGGTTGTCGAAATATGTCAGTTGCAAGTGCTTTCTCTGGATGAAGGAGGCAATTGCATACAGTGAGTTTTTAGTGTATTCTGTTTATTCCATTCAGCATTGCTGGTAGGTTTACGAGATTGGATTAATGTCTGTATCATTTGGTTGATATCAGCCTATTTGAACTATAGCTGTCTAGGTTCATTTTGTTGCGAAGACAGCATATGGTGAATTGCTCTGATAAATTTCTGCCTAATCTGATACATTGGTATTCTCCCCTGCACTCATTTTATATCATAGTGAACTATTGATAGTATCATTCAAAGATTTCCTCAATACTCATGGATGGCCCTTCATTTATTTCTTTTCTTTCTTTATTTATTTCATGTTTTAAGCTAAACGAGCAAAAAGTGTTCAAGAAATGAGAGCACGGATTTATGGAAAGTTTGGTCTTTTGTGAAACTGAAATTGCGTTGTCTACACTCCAAATATAAAAGCATGTAACCAAAACCAAGTTTTACAGGATCACTCAAGCTACGTCTGCTTTGAAAAGTGTTTCAGTGAATTTCAGTCCATCCAATGAAGAAAGGAAATATTAATTATTGGTTTCAGAGTAAAAGTATTTTTGGACTCTTCTTATTGCTTGTTGGGATTAAAGATGGAAAAGTTCAAAAGTACTTTTATTTGAGAAGTAATAAGTCCTTTCTCTTCTCAGTTTATTCCAATTTCAAGCATGTACTTATTTTGTCACTGCCTTTTCAGTAGGGTCTAGGTTAAATCTGAATGTGGGGCACTAAAGATATTTTTATTATTTCAATGATTTTTATTTGCTTTTTTATATTTTTCATGTAGGTTTTATTTAAAATTTTCAATATTTGAGAGATAGAATTTAAGTAAATTATAATATTTGTTTTTTTTAACTAAAAGAAGTTACTCAAATTCTTTGTTCAGAGGTATATCTAGCTGGTGTAAGAACAACTTGGAGCTATGGCTCAGTCAAACAGCCTAAAAGCAGAAAGATAGACATGGCATTACAATTACTATTATAATAATAATAATAATAATAAAATAGGGGCTTTTGGTAATTATTTAACATAATATAAACAGGTTTTCGTCATAGATATTTTTCTTAATTTTTTCTTATGATGTTAGGGGTGGACCTAAGAAACAGAGGAGTGAGAATAGCAAGGCCTTGTACTTTTGCTACGAGGCCGAATGCTAGGTCCAGAAAGCCCATTCATACACTGTTTCACATATTTCACAAAAGCCAACAGAAATTAAATGGCAAATTCTTCCTACATCCAATTCTTTTAACCTACAGCCTATACAATTTTGAAATCCAGAATTAAAAAATAAATTTTGAAAAATCAAAATTGAAATAGATTACTGTATTCCAAACATAAAATTCTGAAATGGAATTTGAAAATCAAAATTTCTGAAAAAGCAATTATGAAATGCAGAAAAGTACTTTTGAATAAAATTCTGGAAAATAAAATCTGGGAAACGTATTCTATAAAAGAATTTTTGAAATCCAAAACAATATTCTAAAAATCCAAATTCATAAACGTAAAAGAAATTTCGAAATTTTGATTTGCACTCCTTTTATTTAAGGGTCTTTTTATCATTAAACATAAAAATTGGATGTAGTTCAAATTTTATCGGGGTGCATAAGTAATTGCCAAATTAAATTTGCACGGTACTTCATAGATTAACATATTTACCCATATAAACATAATTAACAACAATTATTTCAAAACTAACAAAAAACCAAAATAAAAATTATATTTGAAATTTAAATAGTTTACAGTCCAATCCTCTCTCTCTCTATCTCTCTCGATAAAAAAAAAATTATTTGAGAGAAATATGATTGAAAATTGTGAAAAAATATAGAAATTTATTTTCACTTTGTTTGGTTTAATAAGAAAAGAAAAGTGAGAAATAAGATTATAAATAATAAGAATTGATGGTCTAACCATGAAAATTGATTCTCAATAATGGAATAACGTTTGTGTTAACTAAAAATAATCAATTATAGTTGAAACAAAAATTGATTATGTTCACAATTACTAAGTGATGGTTTTTTAGTAAAACTCTGAAACTTAAAATAATATGTTTTTATGCAAGGGAATTCATGGTCAATGTATATCATGATTATATAGCAAACAGTGGTCAATTTGGAAATATTTCCTTTAAGTCTCACAATTTTCATCCTATTTTCTTCCTTCTTATGGCAAATATTTCTTATTTAATTTTTTTTCTGTGTTCCTTATCAAACAAATTCGAATTAAAATTTTCCTCTCCCCTCTAAATATTTTCACTAAAAAAAATTAACAAAAATTTTACTTTATTCAAATATCTTGTTTTAAGTTTTGATTTTAAAATAATTTAAATAAAATATAATCAAAACACAGTCAATATGTTAATTACTAGATTTCTCTTTATTATTAGTGTATATATGGTAGTCTTGTTTTCTGTTTTTATAAATTTATTGATGAAAGCCTAATCACATATTAAATGGATTTTTTTAAACATTTATTTTTCAATATTATGTAACATAGACATCGACACGGAAATTGATACGACATTGATACCGACATAAGATGTGTATAATCTCTAAAATGTAGGACACAGAGACACGGATCTATATATTATATAATTATAAATTATATAAATTGACAATAAAAATTTATATGTGCAAGTATGTTTCAATTTTTGTTTTTAGCAGAAAGATGTTTCTCATAGATAGTTCAAAATAGTTCAAAATGATTTGTTCTTTATTTTTATAATCATAATAAAATTTGAGTTTTTAGAAAACTAATGTATTTCTCCCTTTTAAAATTATGTTAGAACTATGATAAAATTGTCATAAATCCAACAAATACTTTTTGAATTGAACATTTTATCGATATGTGTTCCACGAGTGTCGTACGAGTGTTGGTGTCCGATGTATCTGACACGGACACGTACAAACATTTAAGAGGCGTGTCCAAACCTCATAGATATCAATTACTAATAATAAAAGGTTCTTCACAATAATTTAAGAAAGTTTCTCTCACTCATAAAAAATATGTACAAAATTATTAAAAAAGTGAAAAGATAATTCTTTATATATATGAACTAATTAACTCTATTAAGCTCATATAACTAATTAGATTCATTATCTGATTACTCAAATAATAAATAATGTTGTAAGACAATTTCTAATTACAGAAATATAAAAAAAGAATACCATTTCTAATTTACGTAAAATCCTAAATCTTGTTATTGATAATTTATTTTAGTCTATCCACTCATCATCAATGAATTAATAATTAATCAAAGTGTTTCCTTTTTCTTATTATATCACAACATAATCCTTATTATCGATCACCCATTCATGATTCTTCTACACATACAAAGCAATAATTTGTTTAGCTTTTCAACTTTTTGACTTTTTTCATTTATATATATGAACACGTGTTACGTAAACATAGGTATGAAATCCAGTGCCAAATCATATAAAAAAAAGTGATTAAAACAATATTAATATGAAGAGGCAATGCTTTATGACAATGCATGTGCAAAGCCATGGAAGAAGAATAAACACAATTTTTTTATTTGGTAGTGACCAAGAATGCTTCCTACCACCAACCATGGAAGAATGCTACAATTTATCATTAAAAATTGGTACCTGAAATTAACTACCAAAATCTGGCAATTGCAACACCTATGTATAACTGTTGTGGCTGGTATCAGTCGTTATCATTGTTTCAAAATTGACCAACATTCACATTTAATCATCTATAGTTTTTTTATAAGCCACTCTCAACATTTTATGCTACTTTCCTTTTTATAATTTTTTAATTTAACCTTAATAAATAAGTATTGTTAGATTCTAGACTTGGTATTAGGGTCTAACTCAGTTGTTTAAACATGATACGTGAATTTTTATAAACTTTGTAATGTGTTAAATTTTGCTACTGGCCATTTTCTGTTTTTTTTCTTAATGTTGAGTTGTTTATCTTAAACTTATGAGTTTATCATCTTGTATATAATTTGACAAAATAATTCATTAAATATAGTTAAAGTATATATTTAACTATTATTTTTAAATTTCTATTATTCTTGGTATGAAAGACATGCTTTTTATTAATAAAAAAATAGTTAAAACACTGCTTATTATGAGAAAAAACTTCTTGAACAATAATTTTTGTCATCAAAACTTTTAAACAATAGATTTTAAACCTAATTAAATCTTACCAAATGAATTTTAACGAATTTTAACATGAGATTTGTTCTCATTTATATAATATGAGTTTTATATCTAATTAATGTAAAATCTCCAACACAAGACATTTTCAACTCATGTTCAAAAAAAAATATTTAATTAGGATGAGAGTTCAGAAAACTTCTTAGACTAGCCATATATATTTTTAATGTTTAATTTAGATAAAATATAAAAAAAAATACTGTTAATATACCATAACTATTTAATTAATAAAATAGTATTTTGCGTAAAGTTATTAATAATGTAATAATCTTATATCTTATAAATATATAATAGAGAGAGAAAGGGAAGAGGGAAGTGATTGATGGTTTACCACTGTAATAATCTTAAACATAACTTTTAAGTAACTATTATAAACTTATATGATAAAGTGTAAGCAAAAGTATGCTTATAAATTGGAATTCACTATAATATGAAATTCACATCTTATATTGTAACATATTATTATGAGATGTATGTGTATAAAATGATATCCTTCTTAGAAACATATTTCTTATAGTATTTTTCATATATACCTAGGTTACTGTTTGGAGGGTGTTGATTAATTCAAATGCAACGAAGGTTAACCTGAAAAAGCGTGGGGTTTTGATTGATACTAATCTATGTAGTTTTTGCAAGATGACAGTGGAGCCGACAAAAACACATGATTTTTAAATGTAGGATTGCTTGACGAATCTAGAATGAGTGTTGTGCATGGATGGGGATAGCGTCGGTTGATCATGTTGATCCTGGTTCTCAGTTCTTACATTTTAATCTGATTAATGCTCCTGTCAAGGTTAATGTTATTTGGAGTAGTGTTTGGATTGCTATAGTTAATGAAATCTGGAAGCACATGAATAAACATATTTTCCAAGGTGGAGTGATCAACCTTTCGGAAGTGTTCACTTTGGCACAATTAAGGGCTTGGTCTTGGATAACTTCAAAATCTGTTTCTGCTAGTTTTTCTTACCAATTGATCATGTGGCTTGTATATTTTCGATTAAGTGAGCTTTTGTAAGGTTTATTCTTTTAGTTGGGTTGTTTGTTATTCTAAGATTGTGAGGGTTAGGTTATTTGGAAGGGGTATGAGGATTTATTGTGTTATGATTTATATAAGGGTTTGACTACCCCTAAAGTGATTCATATTTATTTATTTTTTCTTATCGATAAAAAAAATTCCTTTCCCTTTATACTTTTAAATTTTTAAATGAAATATTGGTTTATTAGCTTGCATGATGTATGTCTCTATCATATATATGTTTGTATTGTTAGTTTATGTTTCCTTGTCGTGTATGTTTTGTATGTTGAACATAACTGATATGGTAATTTACAATGTTATAAAATAAAATATTATTGGATTAATTATTTAATTAATCCATTTTATTAATTTAGAATTAATCCATATTTAAAAATATTCTATTGATAACATATTATGTTTAATAATTATTATTATAACTTGCTGATAAAAAAATATTATTATAACAAATAATTATACGATGAAAGATGTATTAGGATTTTGTGTTAAGCTGTTTATGATAGATTGAATCATTCAATTAATGTTGCATAAAAACAAATGAAATATTTTTTTTATAAATTCAATTAGTTTATAAACTAATTAATCTAAGTTTACTCATATAATTTTTCTAAGAAAATTAACTAAGGTATAAGTTAATTTAACCTACCAAAAAAATATTTTATTTCATTAAAAAAAATACGTATACAAAGTTTATCCAAACAGTTTTAAATTATATAATTATCATTAGAAGCTGATTAATTGTAGTCTTGAGCTTGGTTTAATAATCACGTTATACAAAGTTGAAGATATCGTGTAAGCAATTTCCTGAATGTTTATAAATTTGACAGGTTTGGATTAGCAGGAAAACAGCACCAAACATTTTAGGAAAAGTTGGTCTATTTTTCTATGCTTTTTTCGTTGCATTGTAACCATTTTTTCTTTTGCTTTGTCGACCATTATGTAACAGTGGACCATTGAGAAAGGTGATACGCATAATGTTGCTGTTTTTCTTATTGAACAAAGACAAACAGAGAAACCAGATAGGTGCAAGCTATATATAGCTTGCACGTTTCTTAGTTCTTAAAGAACCAAACAAACAAAAAGGTTAGGTTTGAGTGAAAGAGCCAAAAAAATAAAATAAAATGGTGTCACTTTAATAACACCCTAGGTGAAAGTAACTTACAGTGACCTTGCATGTGATTCAGTTGACTGGTTTACAATATTTTGTTTTTTTTTTTCTAACTTTCATGGTGAATGAGATCAATCCTAATCAGTGAATAGAATTTTTTTTTTAAAAAAACATTACGTTACTAAAGAAAAGAATGCATAATAAGCGGATGTAATTCTTATTTTACATATCAATTTTATTAGTTGAAATATATTTAAATTTAATTTTTAATATGATATTATTTATTTTAGCAGTTTTATTAGGTTTATTATATCATCAATTATTAGTTAATATTGAACTATGTTGGAAAAATCGGGTAATTTTTCACTAAAACAACACAACTAGTGAAATTAACCAATTTAGAACAAATGAATCGAACAGAACACTAACAGAACTACCCGACAAATAATATTGAATATTATACTACAACAAAAAATAAAGCAGCATAATACCAATAAATAGAGCAGAATAATAAAAGAGATAAAGAGGAAAAGTACACCTGAAACTTGTTAACGGAGTTCGGCCAATTTAGCCTAATCTCCGAGCACAATTGAAACAACACGCTTTTATTAATGTGGGAGAAGATATTACAAATTAGGATATCAACAATGAAGGAATAGAGGTTAATTTATAACCCTCAAACCCCCTCCCCAAATAATTCCCACCGATGTGGGATTTGGGATTAAGCAAAAAAAATCAACAAATCTCCACCTTGGCTTAATTTCAAGTCCCACCTAATACAAATCTTCTCAAACAAACATAACAAAACCAATCTTTTCGGTGCTTCAAATTTGCGCCTCCGGGCGCCAACTTCAAATGCGCAAGATATTAACCAAGTCTAAACAGTGTTCAAACTTGGCTCTTGTAACCACCTTGGTGAGGCTATCTGCAGGATTCTCCGTAGCGTGAATTTTCTGGAGAACAATCTCCTCTTCTTTGAGAATCTCACGCACAAAGTGATAGCAAACATCAATGTGTTTCGTTCGTACATGAAAGAATTGATTCTTTGCTAAACGAATAACACTCTGACTGTCAGAATATACCTCAAGTTGTTTCTGACCAACTCCTCTTTAAGCAACCCATGAAGCCAAGTTGCTTCCTTCACATCCTCTATAATCGCCATATACTCTACCTTTGCCGTAGACAACCATCGTAGACTGCAAGGTAGACTTGCAACTAACTGGCGCTTTTGCTAAAGTGAACAAATAGTCAGTTGTAGATCGTCATTTATCCAAATCACCTGCACAATCACAATCACAATATCCAACTATGCATTGGCCAAGTGATTCATCTTGCTCAAATGCCAATCCATCATCTACGATATTTTGGAGGTACTGTAGAATCCATTTCACAGCTTGCAAATAACCCTTGCCCGGATCATGCATGTACCTACTAACAACACTAACAGCCTGTGAAATATTTGGTTTCGTACACACCATTACATACATCAAGCTTCCAATTGCATTTGCATATGGGACTTTCGCCATGTATTCTTGTTCTTCATCGGTCGTCAGAGATAAACGACTACTCAATTTCAAATGTGGAGCAAGTGGGGTACTTAGAGGTTTTGTATCTTCGTGCATACCAAAATGTTGTAGTACCTTCTGCAAATATTGCTTGTGTGACAGCCAAAGTTTCCCCCTCTCTTTGTACCTGTTTATCTCCATGTCGAGAATCTTTTTGGCTTCCTCCAAGTCCTTCATCTCGAACTCTTTACTTAATTGAGCCTTTAACCTATCAATATCAATTTGGCTCTTTGCTGCAATTAGCATATCATCAACATATAAGAGTAAGTAAATGTAAGAACCATCTTGAAATTTGCACAAATAGACACAGTGATCGTATTTGCTTCTCTTGTACTTCTGACCCTTCATGAACTTATTAAATCGTTTCAATCCACTGTCTCGGAGATTGTTTCAGTCCGTACAACGATTTGCTAAGTTTACAAACTCAATCTTCTTTACCAGCAACCTTGTATTCTTATGGCTGAGTCATATAGATTTCCTCCTTCAAATCACCATGTAGGAACACGATCTTCACATCAAGTTGAACTAGCTCCAAATTCAATTGTGCTACCAAGGCCAACAAAATTCAAATGGATGAATGTTTAACAAGTGGAGAAAATATCTCATTATAATCAATTCACTCCCTCTGAGCAAAGCCTTTAGCAACCAACCTTACCCTGTAGCGAACATCTTCTTTATTAGGAAATCCTTCTTTCTTTGCAAATACCCATTTGCACCCAATTGCCTTCTTTCCTTTTGGTAACTGTACCAGCTTTCACGTCTTGTTCTTCTTCAAAGACTGCATCTCCTCTTCCATCGCACCTGCTCAATTACCACTCTCTGAAATCAGAATGGCTTTTGGGTAAGTGGATGGAATGTCATCAACAACTGGAAGTGCATAGGCAACCATATCCATGAAACGAGCAGGCTTCTGAATATCTCGTATCTGTCTTATAACTGCAATTGGCGTCGATTGTTGTTGAGGTTCTTGGGTAGAAATGTCTTCCTTATCTGACTCTTTGTCTGGCATAGGAGAATCACTAGTAGTGTTTCGTGTTGGGATCACCATTGTCTGCTCAAACTCCACCTACTTCGGAGCACACTCCACCTACTGCAGAGTACTATAAGTTCCTTTTTGATTTACCTTCTTTAACATGGCAGATTCATCAAAGGTAACATCTCTGCTGATAATCGTCTTCTTTGCCTCTAGACATCACAAATGGTATCCCTTCACTCCAGGACTAAAACCCATGAAAAGAACCTTCTTTTCCCGTGGATCCAACTTTGATTCAATCACATGATAATATGCAATAGAACCAAATACATGCAAAGAATCATAATCAGTTGCAGGTTTTCCAGACCATACCTCTAACGGGGTTTTGCCATCTATAGTAGATGATGGAAAACGATTGTCGAGATGTTGAGCGTATGTCACAGCCTCAACCCAAAACTTTATGCCTAACTCAGCATTAGACAACATACAACGAACTTTCTAAGTGTCTTGTTCTTACACTCCGACACCCCATTTTGCTATCACTACAAAAAAACGTGTATATAGTGGCGGTTATAATATGGCGGTTATTAAAAACCGCCACAATTAGCTGTATAATACGGCAGCTTCATAGACGCCATAATCTTCCTTCGAAATGTGACATG
>Ga0123342_1006308_pt1 | contig 16538 bp, 1 predicted proteins | sample Turbeawhitnodule_FD_89960 | JGI IMG/M metagenome (GOLD analysis project Ga0123342, IMG submission 89960) | Root nodule microbial communities of legume samples collected from Mexico - Turtle bean Mexico white nodule | ecosystem: Host-associated > Plants > Roots > Nodule | place: Mexico: Nepantla... | reverse complement strand
GATAAAGAAAATGAATGTTCTAAGAGTGTTATGAATGAATAAATACATAGATAAAGAAAATGAGGAAATTAATAATCAAACTTGAATTGAATTTTATTATTAAGCTTGTATATGCGGACAATTATGACGTGGCAGAAGTCATGCCAAGTTGGCACGACTTCAGTATGACGAGGCAGAAGTCGTGCCAAGTTGGCACGACTTCAGTATGACAGGGCAGAAGTCGTGCCAAGTTGGCACGACTTTAGTATGACATGGCAGAAGTTGTGCCTAATTGGGACGACTTCTGCATATGAAGTCGTACCAAATTGGCACGACTTGCCTAAATTTGTAATCGTTTTTAAACGGACCCCATTTTGGTAAAAACAAAAAAAATAACCCCATCATGGTAAAAAAACCTCGTAGGTAATAAAGATTCGTGGGTAATAGTTGGTAGGTAATAGAGATCCGTAGGTAAATGTTGGTAGGTAATAAGATCCGTGGGTAATAGTTGGTAGGTAATGCTAAATTTACCTACGGATTCAAAATCTGTGGGTAATGTCCGTAGGTAATGCTGTTCGTAGGTAATATCCGTAGATAATGCTGAATTTACCTACGGACTGAGATCCGTGGGTAAAAATTCGTAGATAATACTAATTTTTTTTGTAGTGAATAAAATCTCAGTAGGTAGACACCCTGAACAACAAATAGAAATTTGTATCTTGTATACTTATATTATTACTTGATTGTTCTTGTTTTTATCTTTGTCTTGGAGTCCGTGATATAGCTTCTTGAATTTGAACGTCAGAGCTTGAAACTGCAAGAATTCCTATTAAGAAATAAATCATTATACCATTGGCAATAAAGACATTTTTAAATTCTAAATAATATAATTGTCAATGAAAATCATTTATAGAATTTATATATTCCTAGAAAATCACTTGGTCATTGTGCTTTCAATTGATTAATTACCTTATATAAATATCTGGTATGATAAATCGTGTAATGTGTAAATGTTGGTGGTGTTATCTAGTTCGATAGACTTTCTAATGTGTAACATGTTATAAACACTATCTGGTTTGATAGATTGTCTAACTTATAACATGTTAAAGATGTGGGATGGTCTCTTATGTACTGTAGTTGTACAGAACATTTGTTAGAACGTAAACACATTTCAAATCCTCAAATGACATATATATAAAGTTCTTAGAGTGTTTTTCTTATCATCAAAACTTCCACATAAGTCTACACATCATCTGACTGTCTAGTGGGATATAGATAGTCTATAAGGTCTTTACACCATCTAGGGTCTTAATAGACTATACCAAGCCCAAAATAAATTATGCCCGACAGGGTATGGTTCTTTATAAATTTTGGATATTTTTAAAAATAATATTGGTTTTAGCTTCAAACAAAAACCTGAAATATAAAAAAATCCCAATAACAGTAAATAAATGTTTTAACTAAAAACTCTATACAAAATCATATAATTTAACCTAAATTTTTATCAATAAAAAAAATTATACTATCTATGTTGGAGAAGGAAAGTAACTCATTGTTCTCTCACATTTTGACATCATCATTGTAGACCTAAAACATTTCACCCACTTGATTATAGCATGTTCATAAAGGTAAAATAGAAATATAATATATATGTCACATTTATCTAGGAGTCAATGACACCTAACCAAATAATGGCTCTCATCCAATACGCTCTCATCCAATACATCACGTAGTAGCCACATTCAAACAAGTTTATTTGTCTATTACACTAAAATAAGAAAGAAGTGACAAAAATTAATTTCATACATCTTAGACATAAAATAATTTTATACGTATTACAATATGCCTACCCTTAAGGTAGATGAATTATAGTAACCTTGCTCTGCTCCTTAAATTTAAAACGCTAGTATCAGCCACAACTCCGCCACAACTCCAATTAAAACAAAGACATATGTTAGTTCAAAATACATTTATACTTGCAACATAATAAAAAAATGTAAAATTTTACCCTTATAATAAATTTTTCATTTCCTGTCTGGAGTTTTTTTTGGAGTGAAAAAAAACCACAATACTATGTAATCCTTTGGAATAATTGCAATCAATTGTCAATGGAACCTATAGTCAATGATAAACAGTTAGTTATATAATTACCATAATTTTAAAAGGTAAAAGTTAGAATACTAGTCCTTCAATACATGGAGCCATGTAAATATGTCTCTCAGAGTCACTCATCCCTATTTGCATGTATCATTGGATTTGAACCTTTATGTTTCCAAATTTCTGGATGCTCAAGAAATCCATGTTTTTCTTATTTGTCTTAGTCCACACTTAATTTGTCCATGTACCTAACATAATGAATTATAAGTTAAATGTAATTATTATAATATGAAAAATATAGACAACATTAAATGACTTACATGGCCCATAAATGAAATGTTTAACATGGAGGTTCCCCAAACAACCTCCAATGCATCTAGTAAGGATATGTACATAGTAACAACAGTATTATCAATGCCAAATAATGTTAGAATTAGAGGGCTAATGTTGTGAGTTGATTTTAGGATTGCACATTTTATTGGTTGCTTTTTTGTTTAAGATTTTTGATTTAGTAGTTATGGTAAGAATCCTAAGAAGATTCCCACTGGAAACGAACTTAACCAAGTGGTTAAGTAAGTGTGAAGGTTCACTTCAGAAGGGCAAAGAGAAAATACAATTATAAGGTGACAATGATGCATCGAAAAATAGAGACAAGGAACAATTAAAGAAAAAGAACAAAGTAAAGAACAAATTAAAGAGTAGAATAAGATGAATATGGAAGGGAGGATGGCGCAAAATAAAGAGTAAAGAGGAAGGGATGAAGAGAGCTTATGGGAAGAAATGAAGACACGCCACTTGGAGTAGAGAGACTCCAAGATGAGTGATACAAAAGCCACCACTTGAGATATTACCCACCCAAGATAAGACCCTACATGAGAGCTCACAAGTCTCACAAAATCACTTATGCAGAGTTTCTTTACTTCCAATTCAAGTTTAAAAAGCATAAGGCAAGACACCCTAATTATAGGAAGGGGTGCCTTGGTGGGCAAGATAGGTGAAGGGTAGAAATGGCAAGGGAGAGGAGCTTCCTAGGGTGTTGCCATGGTCAAAACCGCACCTTTAGACATAACTTCTAGAAGGTAGGTTAAACACCCTAATTCTAGGTGCCTTGTCTTGAAAAATTGGGCTTGGTACAAACCCATTCCGCTAAGTACACTCCCTTTTATGCTATGTGAATCTACTCTAGCCTATTTTGCAATTTGGACCCCAAAAGTGAGCCCAAATTATTTACAAACATGTTTTTGTCTTTTAAGAAGACCAGAAGAAAGAACAATTGATGTGCTGGTCTATGCCAAGTTCTTTTTCTAATGAGGTTCGTCTGATATTTGGTGGGGCCTTGACTTGATTGCTGAGATGACTGCTCATAGTGTGAATTGTCTGTTGAGTCCTTGGTCATCTTCTTGGCTACTTGGATGATCGTATCGAGTAAACAAGAGAGGGGGGGGGGGGGGGGCTGAATTGTTTTTTAAAGATTTTCACAAAGATTGAAGGTAGAGTGAAAAACTATGAAGAGTGAATCAATTGAAAATTTTGTTCAACCAATAAAAAACTATTTTAAGTTTGATTCCAGAAAATCAACTCGTTGTTTATACCAATAGAATTGAAAAACAATGTTAAAACGATTTATGAGTGTAAGGATAGAGACAATCACACAAGATGTTTATATTGGTTCACTCTTAACCAAGAGCTACATCCAGTCCTCGGCTAACCACTGAGAATTCACTATGTAATCAAACCTAGATTACAAAACACACACCAAAAGTGATGATCTTGAACCCCTTAAGAACATACACCACTCTTTGGAAAACACCATAGTTTCCAGAAACACCTTCTGAAACTGCCTCACACAAGAACACATAAATACAATGTTCAAATTTAGAAGGGAATAGAATACACCTAGGTAAATCAAAACTTAAAGTTCATAAGTATAAAACTCAATCCTATTCCACACATTTGAGATGATCCAAAGCTTTTGAAATATTGAAAACTGTTTTTAATAAACTTTCTTCCTTAGTTAATGCATGGAGCGTAAAATTATCTTTTTATACCCCAATCAAATGGTCAAAGCAGTTAAATCAAAAACCAAAAGTTGTTGGAATCATTTAAAATAGATTAAAACCATTTAACAAAATTCTCTTAAGGTTTTCACAAAAACAACCAGTTGATTTATCGAAATAACCAGTTGAATTTGTTTGACAACAAAGCCAAAACAAAGCTAAGCTTTTCCAAACCATTTTAAAAACCACAGTGTCAAACAACCAGTTGAATCAACATTTCAACTTGTTTAAATTTCACACCCTTTTAGAAAACCCATCTTTTAAAAAAGATTAAGATTCAAATGAACATGGATCATCTTAAGGAGTGAATTGACAAATTCAAAAAATACTTGACAACACACATAACCAACAACAAAGTCTTCAAGCTTTCCTTATAGATTTGAAGACATCAAAACATCTTGTTCAATAAATATTTTATTGTCTCAATGTATGACTACTACAGTGGTTTCGTCCTCAACTTGGATAATATGATTAGAAGTCGAGATATTGGATCATCCTCAACTTGAGTAATGTTGGGTATTAAAAAAATTATTGTTATTTATTGGGTGTTAGGATGAATTTAAAGAGTTTTTTTTTTTTTTTTTGTGGGGGGTGTGTTTTAGAGGCAAAGTTGCAATTGCATGTTAAGGTAACTTGTGTATTAACATCATTTTCCAAAGTAATATTTAAAACCAACAATGTTTATGTATGCATAGTTATAGCCTTTTGCTCGTATGGACACGTAAAGCAAGTTGGATTTTAAACAATTGAATTCTTAAGAGAATTTTGTTTAGAACCCTAAACACAATTTGGTCTAGCGAAGATTAAATGCTTAAGAAAATTGTGTTAAAGTCTAAAGGGATGATTGAATGCTTAAGTGGTTGGTGCTTAAGCGTGTTTTAACCTACATTTAAGTGAGTCAATAGGTAGAAAAATGTTAAGTTTTTCTCACTTCATGCTTGTTAGTTTGCATTTGACAATGATGTAAGAAATTTTGGACAAGGGGAGATAATGTGACTTTGTAATGTGTATAAAAGTAGGAAATATGACGATCCCGATATATTGAAGGTTCACCGTTTAAAAAAAGTTTTGTGTAATTCTTATTATTACTCCAATCATGAGGGAAGAGATTGAAGTAATTCCTTTTGTGTGTGAGGTCGACCAATCATACTTCGTTCAACTAATGATAAGTGTTGAACAATTGATAATGGATGTTAAACCCGAAATAAACATATGTACTGAATAGACTAATTTTGGATTTAGGTATGTTAGTTTCTTGTACAAAAGTATCACATTTTATATAATTTATCCAATGAATGGGAATACGCTCAGCGAATTTCATCCACAGAGTAAAAGATTAATTTATGGATAATATTTTACTTGGCAAATCTCAATATAAGAACGATAAACAATTTCATTAATTAATTTTTCTTATGTTATTATAAGTTGTATACGGGTTAGAACATTCATAAATACTTGATTTAACTTATCAAAACAAAAAATAATAATTTATTCAACAAAATTAGTTTATAAAAGAACAAGGCATGTCTAATATACATTTAATTTAAACTTAATAGACTCGTTTTCCTTAACACTCTTTATCCAAAATTTAAGAAAAATTAAAATTGATTGAATATTGATTATGCTAATATTCATATTTATTATATGAAGTAAATTGAAATATATTATAAGGTTAATAAGTAAAGACATACTTATGTTATTGGGATGATATATATTGTACCGGTGAGGGTCGCATGACCGATATAACGTCCCTGATCCCAACGTCAAGCCGACCGATAGCTCAAGTCTAGTTACGCTCAACCAAGATCAGCAAGGTCAACCCATGATTAGGAGTTAGGTAATGCAACCCTAATCACGGTCCAACTCTTTAATCAGGCCCAGCAAGGTAAGACCCATGATAGTGAAATAAATAGCACACATTTCAAGAATCAGGTACGTCATTATCTACAGTACTCTAACAACCGAGTGTCAACCCCTTTTGCTGACTTGAGCGTCAGATCTGAGTGCCTTCTGCAGGTATACCCCCAGTTCGGAAATCACTAGGAGACCGAGATTCGAGGCTAGAAAGGAACAAGGGAGGAAGTTGAAGAGCAGTACGACCGACCGATAGGAGAGAAGAAGGCGTATCCTCTCAATAGTTCTCTGGCCCCTACCCTCACGAGAACATATATATGTATATGTGTGTGTGTTTGCATATGTGTATCTGTGTATATGTCTATGTATATGCCTATGTATATGTATCTTATGTATATGTATCTCAAGTTAAAAATTTGATAAAAATATCAAGTTTCTAATTATATATCTAGTTAGATAGGTAAATGTATTGTGTCCCGAGATTTAATGACTGTTTTTAACATTAAGTTGAGTGAAAAGTCATTGATATTCATCCAAAAAGACAAGAAATGATTTTATCATAAGAGATTTTAGATAAGATCTACATTTGAGTGATTAAATTATTAAACAAATCAGATATCATAACAAGTATTCTAGTGTACTAAAATAGTTTAACATAATTAATATATTCAAAATTTGATAAAATATCAAGTTTTTAATTATATATCTAGTTAGATATGCAAATGTATTGTGTCCTAATATTTAATGAATGTTTTTAACATTATGTTGAGTGAAAAGTGATTGATGTTCATCCAATATTCAGAAAGATAAGAAATGATTCTATAATAAGAGATTGTTAGATGATATCGAGTGATTAAATTATTAAACAAATCAATATCATGACAGACATTATAGTGTTCTAAAAATAGTTTAACATAATATATATATATATATATATATATATATATATATGAAAATTTTCATTATTATGTATATCTTAAATTAAATAGTTAGTTGATACTTAAATTTTATTTATGATATGTTCTTCTCTTTTGACAAGTAGCACATAATTATATAGATCCTAGAATGAAAAATGTACGAGACTTTCTTCCGTTTACCATCTTTTATCTCTCTCTATATATATAATATGTACCTATAGACGGAATATGTAAGTAAAAAATTTATATACATTTTACATTTTATATGTTTTAAATTAAAATATTTTACAATTGTTAACCAAAATTACTTAATACTTTTTTTAATTTTTTTATCATTAAAAAAATAAATTAAATAAAAATATTTTAGAAATATCTGTCTTATATAAAACATAATTTCAATCTATCAATACTCTAAATACTAAAAAAAATCCTACATTATATTACCCCTTAATACTCTTTTCATTATATTTATAGTTTGATAAGGTTATTGTTATTATCCAATATCACCATCTGTAATATGTTATGAGCTCACAAATTCTAGAATGATATAACAACGATCAATCAAAATGATACGAATAAATTAAACACGAGATGTATAAATATCTATATATGATGCTCAATTCTCTTGGAATACCATGTTCTTTCCAATAAAAAAAAACAGTAAATTAGTAAGTTTTTGTGCAACAAACCTAAAAGAACTACAGAAAGGAGGAAAAAGAAAAGACGCGAGAGAACTAAAAATAATAATTTGAAACATATATATGTGTGTGTTTGATATGAAAATAATTCAAACGTGCATGCGTAAATTATAAAATCTTCCTTTTTCTTGCAAAAAGGAATACTTACCATCCTTGTTTAAAGATACGACGTTTTTTATCAGCAAAAACACACATGCAAGGAATAATTTAGAAAAAAAATGTTATAGTAAGTATATATGAACAAAAAGCGTATACTGAAAATAAATCATTATAAAATATATCGAAAAGTCATTTTCTGAGTGGCAAAATATAAGTGCATTGAGTTGTTGATTCATTGAAGGCTGAAAATAAGGATCAACTTGAATTAATATAGTCATGTCATTATGTTGTTGTTTCATATCCAATTTATCAGATGCAGATGCAGTGCATTTCCTTGTGACTGTTCTTGGTATTTTATAAGGCCATGATTTACGCCTCAGTTTGTGCTTATTGTCAAGCTGCTTGCGATGGCAACCTGAAATTGAGGTAACTAATTACAATATTTTTTTTTAATTATTGGTTCAGGATATGTTTTTTAAAAATTGATTTATAAATTCGTTAATTAGATAAGTTGGAGGCTAAGAATTGAATAAGACAGAAGTTATAAGCTAAAAACTAACTCAACTTCTACTCTGACTTTGAGGCTGATATAGATTAAGTAGTACAAGCAAATTTGTTTTTTGCATTAATTATAGTTTACTTTGGTGCTAATCAATATTATAACTTAACATTTTTTACATTAGTTTGTAGTTTACAAGATGTTGATGTTAATCAACCATATAACTTAACCTACACAACTATGTAAGCTTAAATTAAATTAGAAGGGTCAATAAATACTAATGTTAATGTTTATGTGACAGTAAAATTGCTTAAAACATGGATGGATACTATTAAAATTGGCTTGAACCATCAATTATATAGATGCAAAAATTTAAGTTAACATCGCCCTTTTTTTGAATCTTACTATCACTTTGTTTATTTATTACTCACATATAGCCTAGATATATAAATTAATAAAAGCATAACAAAGTAATAATATCAATAATAATAATATAATAGTAAATAATAATAATAATAAAAGTAATAATAATAATAAAATAATGATAATAATAATAATACGCAACTATTCTTGTTTTCTTGTTATCATTGATTATCTATAGCATTTACTCTAAAACGGTAACATATTGCAAATTTTTAAAAAATTCTCTTTTTTTCTCCAAAAAAAACATCAACCTTTCTTTGAAATAGAAATTTTATTAATGAATCAATCATATTATTTATTTATTTATTTAGAAAAAAAGAGAATTATTATTATTATTATTATTATTTTATTATTATAATTATCTTTTTCAAGTTTTTTGAATTGATAAGGATGGAATGTTATTTTGATTGGCAAAAAATAAATAAATAGATTTAGAGTATTTAAGAGATGCTTCAACCCTTAAACAAAAGAGTTAGCTGCATGTAATAGCTTACAAAAAATCAAACAAAAAAACAAACATGAACAAGGTTACAAACATCCAACTTGTCAAAATCTGTAGTCGATCTCTTTGTTCTACACTACTATATTAAGTAGAAAACAACTTTAGAGACAAAAAATAATTAGTTATTATATTGACTAAATTAGATACTATTTTATACACTAAAAGATTATTGATATCTAAAATAGTTTCTATATTTATAAATTATTTTCTAAATTGATATCCAATTAGCTACCAATGTTTTAACTACTTTTTTTAGAATCTAAAGTAGTTGATAGGTAAACCCTTGGTAGCTAATTAGATACCAATTTAAAAATTACTTTATAAATTTTATTAATAATAGAAACTACTTTTAGATACCAATAAATTTTTTAGTCTCTAAAATAATATCTAATTTAGTCAATATAGTGACTGATTATTTTGTTGTCTCTAAAATTATTTTTTATTTGATGATTTTCTTGTAGTGTATTTTAAATGTTGTTAAACTTAAATTTTGGTAACTAATTAGATACAAATTTAGAAACTAATTATTAATAATAGAAACTACTTTAGATACCAATAATTTTTTAGTGTCTAAAATAATATTTAATTTAGTCAATATAGTGACTAATTATTTTCTGTTTATAAAATTAGTCTCTATCAAATGATTTTCTTTTGGTGATAGACCTTGAACAATGATTTCAGACACGTCAATAATAACGTCATTATTGTAAAAACTAGAGTTCTAATAATGGTTTGGATTGTCATTGCAAGATAGAGTTTTAATGATGATTTATAACAAATTTGTTGTTGTAGATATATTCAATAATGATAAATAGCACTAAAAATATTGTCGAAATAAAAAATGGAAATAATGACGATTGCTAAATAATTGTCATTAAAAATGTCGATAGTTATTGATAAACCGTCACTATATCTTCTTTTATAATTTTGGCTTATTGTGAATATTTTTTGAAACCTGGAAACAGTCATCACAAATAAATATATTGGCACAAAATATATGGAGCAGATTTTTCTAACATATTTCATTGCTTCTGATTCCAAAAATTATGTGTCATTGAAAAATTGTAAGATTTTGAAATTAAGTTAACATAAGTTCATAACTAATTATACAAATTATCAGTAAATTGGTGAGTTATATTATATTAATTTCAACCTCTATCAATACCAGGTCATACAATAGTTGTCATGCACTGCATCACGTAGTAGCTGCACTCATAAATTATATTTTGTTTATTACACTACAACTCAAAATAAACTAGATTAGATCAATGAATGAGAAGGAAAAATTGAAGGTGAAGTGCAACAAAGTGAGCTTTTGTGATCTTGCACTTGACCTACCACTTAATATGTTATACTTAGAGTAAGCACTAAAATATCAAGATTTGATGTTAGAATACATAACATTATGTCAATGTAGTAATAGATGTTAAATGTGTTGGATTTATTAATGTCTAAGTTCAAGAGGAGGGTGAATTGGACTTATAAATTCTTCGCAAAGAAAATTGTTTTAAGAAAGACTAGCAGAAAAGAACAGATTGATTTAGGGAAAAACAAATTTATTTTTTGATTCCAAGAAGCAGTTTCAGAAATACAACAGATTGGTTTTAGAAACAACAAATTTGATTTTGACTTAACAATTTTAAACACACGCAAATCAAAACAATCAGAGACAAAGATATTAAGAGTAAACCTTAATTCTGAAAAGCAATTTTCAAAACCTTTGAAAGCAATTTCAAAAAGATAAGGATCCTGAACAAGATTGCTTTATTGAGCACCCGTTTTACTCAGTCAAAGATTACAAATTCCATGAATGTTAAGCAAGATCAAAGCCTTATCAGAATCTTGAAAAAAGAGAATATGATTTAACCCAGCAACAGTTAAAACAACAAATTCATTTTATCACAGATTATTAGACTTCAGATTTAAAGAAGTGATCAAGAAGAGAGAAAGGCACACACAATTTTATACTGGTTCACTCAGCAAGAGCTACATCCAGTCCCACCTTATACCAAGATGGATTTCACTAATGCAAAATAATCTTTATAAACACTATTTGGTTCTTGAACCCTCCAAGAACAAGATTACAAGATGAAATACTCTATTTTAGCAGCATACACACCTCTAGAAACACTATCAAGAGACACAAATACAACCACTATTACAAAAGAAAAATGTAAGAAGGAAAACACCTGGACTGCAGATACAAAAAGTTTGAAACATGACCCTCATAGCTGTAGCACAAGAGCACTTGAAGGTTTTCATAAAAACTTTTAAAACTAAAGCTCACTTTAAATCTCAATGAAAGCACTTGGAAACTATATGCAAATCGTGAATGCAAGTTGTGTTTTAACCTAAGATCAACCCCTCCTTTTACAGGTTTCAGATCAAAACAGATTTTCAAAAAATAGTTAAGAACTGTTATAAAAATAACATATTAAAGTTCAAAAGAACATATTGTTTTTTGAAAATACTCATAGTGGTAACATAACCACTTTTAGATCAATTGAAAACTGAAATGTGAACAAAACAGAATTTCGAAAAAGGCAAGCAGTTTTGATGCAGTACCAAAAGAATCCACTTGTTTTGTCAAATAACAAATTAAAATTTGTGCAGAAAACAAGTTTTTGAAAAACTGAAAATAGCTTTTGAAAACACTTTTTAGGAAACCCTTGTGCTTGAGCTGATTATTGTGGCTATGAGATATATGGTAGAATTACAATGGAAAAGGCTATTTAAAACAATTATAACCTAACAAGGCTCATGAAAAACATCTTTCATAAACCTTCAAGCAAATTTTCTTCATCAAACACCTCCTTATCCAAGTTGAGTAGAGTCTTCAACTATCTTCAACAAAATGAAATTGACTTACTTCTCTAATATTTGTTTAAAGCATTTAAGAGGTTTCTTATGCAAGAAGCATAACCATGCAACAATATGATCTTGGACTGGTATAATTAGTAACTGCCAATGACACATGCATTGCATTACAAATTAGTTACTACAACATATTTAAATCATGTACTATATGTTATTGAATAAAGATGAATTTACTTGTAGATATATGGAGAAAATTAAATTTGTTTTCATCCCTTTATTAAGGCATTGGTGGGTACGTTTGTGTTTCTACTCTTTTATTATTCATTGGATGAATGAGTTGATGGTCCAAAAACCCATATATGTCATGTTTCCCCTTACCCAAACACAAATCATACATATGCCTAAATTGTAATAAATTATTAATATAACACACACACACACACACATATATATATATATATATATATATATATATATATATAATAAGTAAGGAATATGAAGGTTTTAAATGTTTCACTTACATAATCCATAATTGCACAATAAATATATTGAACTCCGGATTGCTCGATGCAATCTCCAACAAATTAGATATGTGTATGTACTATGGTACATCACTATCCTTGCAAAAACATTTTCATCCCATGGCACCTATGCGGGAATTGTATCAATGGTCATAACAACCTTCGCTACTGCTTCCATAGGATTAGTGGCATATGCTTAGGTCGTCTAATAGTAGTAGCAAGAATATCATCTTGACCATGAGAAACAAAAGTACTTTGGATTCTCTGCTCAACAAGAGAATCCTACAACAAACCAAAACAAATTATGAGATTTTATATTAAATATAAATTAAAAGTAATACAAGTGAAGCATATTTACTTACAATTTGCTCAGTTTTTCAGTGTGATTCATTAGAAGTTCATGTCCAGACTTTTTAGACGAGCTTACTTCCATTTTTCATGGCGAGAAGGTGGAGATGGAAGATTAATAGAATATCCACTAATTCTATCCTCAATAGAAGCAAACCATGCTTTAAGATTTTCTCTAATCATTTTCTACTATAGCTTTGGATAACCACCACGAGACAATAATTGGGGATCTCATTATGAACCTAGATGGCCTGTGCTTTCTTTCGAACATTCTATCAATATTCAAATGAATTCTATCTAGTAATTAATAATACATGTAATACAAACTATATTCCTAAACAAAACAAGTGATATTAACCTCTCATCTCTTAAATCGAAGGTTTTGTACGAACTACTATCAAGTTTATTCGTCAATACAAAGCATTTGGTATAAGAATTTTTACATTTCTTTGGATCAAATACATAAGTTGTTGTGAGCTTTGATTAAAAAGACAAAATTTTATTGTCACCAAAGATAGAACGATCGATCTCAACGTTCCTACATTTGGAATATCATATTACATCTAAATTGCAATAAAGTTAATTAGTTCATAAATAATGTAAACAAGTTAAAGTCGACAAATTAACTATACTCATTTACCAAAACATCTTATCAAATCATGTTCCTGTCATGTTGAGTAACATGATCCCAAGAGAGAGTCAAGATAGAAATCTTTTCACTAGAAAATGCTCCGAGATAATTGTTGAAAGATTCAAAAGTTGGCTAGTAAACACGTTAGTGTCGACATTAATAGTTAATCTTAACCTATCACCATCAACTCTCTTCATATATAAAGACCTTAATTTGGTAGTCCATACCAGATATTGAAGAACATGTCAAAGAAAACATTACAAGAAAATCATGAAATAGAAACCAATTTTAGAGACCAAAAATAATTAATTGCTATAGTGTTTAATTAGAGAAATTTTAGATACTAAATTTTTTTTTGGTTTCTAAATTAGTTTCTATTATGGTTAAATAGTTTCTAAATTGGTATCTAATTAGCTACAAAGGTTTTAACTACGAATTATTTAGATTCTAAAAAAAGTCTACAAAGGTTTTAACTACCAATTATTTAGATTCTAAAAAAAGTTCTAAAAAAGTTTTAATTAGTTTCTATTATGGTTAAATAGTTTCTAAATTGATATCTAATTAACTACCAAGGTTTTAACTACCAATTATTTAGATTCTAAATTTGGTAGCAAAAACCTTAGTAGCTAATTAGATATCAATTTAAAAATCATTTAACAATAATAGAAACTAATTTAGAAACCAATTTTTTTTTAATTTTTAAAATAATTTCTAATTTAATCACTATGACAATTAATTATTTTTTATTTTTAAAATTAATTTTTAATAATTTTCTTATAATATTAATGACTAAGAATACACACACGTGTAGACAGCATGTGCATACACAAATACAAACACGTACACACATTTTTTTTATAATTAATTTTTAAAATTTAATATAGATACAGTTAGTTGAACCATTAAAAAAATGTACACTTGCATAATGTTCGAGAACATGATACCTAAATTGAGAAAGAAAATAAAAATGAAAGAGTCAATAATGCAGTGACAAGTGACAGGAGCATGTGGTCGTTCCAAGGCTGGCAGTTAGGCAAGGAATGCTTCCTTCCTGTCCATTTCTCTTTATATAAGTTAAAAGTAAGGCTGCGATTGTCTTGTAACTAATACCAAAATTACTCACGTTTGTTTATGGTTGTTGTTTAACGGATCAAGTTTTTTTAAATAAAATTCTTCAAGAGGATTCATGAAAGAATAACACACAAAAGAAATTAAACTTTCAGATAATTTAACTCGTGTATTTTTTATTTTTTAAAAAAGAAATACAAAATAGACTGGATATCAATAGTACTATCTAGGTCTTCCAGTAGCCACATTTTACAGAACAGTTTATAAAATTCCTCTCTTTTTTTAACTTCTTAAAAAATTAATTTGAAGTGAAATTTCTGAAGATTTTTAAGATGCTTGTTTATATAATTCTTCTTGAAGGTTATAATGTTTTTTCCTGCATAATGAAGGATAAGAATGTATCCAGTAATGATACCTGTGAAATTTAATTTATTCCGGTTATTAATACTTATCAGAAATTAAATGTAGAGTAACATTCATATTATGCATATATAGTGAAATAAACAACATATAAGAAATAATTAATAAATTTATTATCATCTTATAAAGTTTTAAATTAGAAGTGGTGGTATTGTTAACACATTTTGTGGACTTATTGATCCAAGAAATTCTTATTACAATCTTTTGAGCTGGACATTGATTTTGATGGCATTGAATGTGTCCAAATCCATAAAGGGTTCCAGAAGAAGTCTTATATTATATTTTACTTGGATTTAACATTTTTTTCATGACCGTATACTGATTTAATAGTTTATATTATTAAATAATTTCTATATTTGTATATACTAGGTACCAAAATTTTAATTATCAAATTTAAAACTTAATTAGTTAATAACTAAAATTATTTACTAATAATAGAAACTATTTAATATATTAATAATTTTTTAAGTCTCTAAGTCTAATTTAATTAATATAGTAATTAATTATTTTTTATAAAATTAATTATTATTTAATAATTTATTAGGTATTTAATATTTTAAATAAATTTTATAATTTTAGTTAGTATTTTTATGCAATATGAATTGTTAATCATGTACAAAAAGTTTGAAATTGTAATTCATCTAGAAGCTCAATCATACATGATAAAAGGTTACACTTATTGATAGCCAGTTGTTTTAGAATATACCGCCGACATATAAACCAAAAGAGACTTAACTACGCTACTTCTTCCCACCATGGCCATAAATTGAGCAAGAAACTCTCTTCCTTCAGAAAAACAGAAAAGTCCAAACAAATCCTTGACTTAGGAGAGAAACAAATTGAAAATAAGAAGCAAAGATTACTTTCTCTTGAAACTTCATTAGATCAACACCGTGGACTCCATTTTCAGTTTTATAATTCAAGACACTTACGCAGCCACAAATTCAGCAAAACACTTCCCTCTATACATTCTTTGGGATCACCAAAATGTTCTTGAATCTTCCCGAAACCATGGTTTAAGGACGAAAGTCTAGGACCTCTGTTTCAATCATATATTTTTTTTACGTCTTTTAGAAGATAAAGATATAAAAAAATAAAATAATATTAAAAGCTGGATTTTAATCCTAACTTTTTTTTATCAGCAATGAATAAATAAAATTAAAGGGATACTTCAGGGGTATCCCAACCCATATACAGAAACCACAAAAGGGCTTCCTATCTCTCCTTTATGGTTGGAACAAAACAACCTTAAAGTGAGAAAAACATACCCAAAAATATACCCAAGCAAGCCTGCCGCCAATGCTTCTCGCCATGTATGCTTTGACCTAAGTAAACCCTGCTCTTGAGGAGGATCCACTCAGGAAATCCCCATCTCATTGCTCTTATTAAGGTTAACAGACATCTTTATCGAACCAGCACAAACCCGGCGATGTGTCTACCTCGGTGATTTTCAGTACCTGATCTTCCGTTCTTCGAATACGGCAGTGATACACAACTTCACCGACCACCGACTACGCGCTCATGGAGATCGCCGCTTCATCGACCGGCGATCATGTTTACCTTTGCCTTCGGCGACCACCGACTAGCGCATGGAGATCGCCATTTCAT
>Ga0123342_1006307_pt1 | contig 16540 bp, 8 predicted proteins | sample Turbeawhitnodule_FD_89960 | JGI IMG/M metagenome (GOLD analysis project Ga0123342, IMG submission 89960) | Root nodule microbial communities of legume samples collected from Mexico - Turtle bean Mexico white nodule | ecosystem: Host-associated > Plants > Roots > Nodule | place: Mexico: Nepantla... | reverse complement strand
ATTTTTGGAAAGAATCACAGGATACTATTTGTTAAGGAGCCTTGGCGTGCAAAATTTCCTTTGGAGCTTGTTCATACAGATGTTTGTGGCTCGATGAACATATCATTAACTGGAGGTAATAAGTATTTTTTAACCTTTATTGATGATTTTCAAGGAAAACCTGGATTTATCTATTGAAAAGCATGGATGAGGTATTCCACTACTTTAAAATATTTAAAGCATTTGTTGAAAGACAGAGTGGCAGACAAATTAAGATGGTGCGTAGTGATGGAGGAGGTGAGTACAAGTCTAATGAGTTAAAGAGGCACTGTGAAGAACTTGGGTTGCAGCATAACATAACATGTCCCTACACACCTCAACACAACGGAGTTGTCGAGAGAAAGAATAGAACAATCATGGACATGGCGAGGAGCATGCTTAAAGCGAAATGTATGCCAAATTATTTTTGGGCTGAGGCCGTAACATGTGCGGTATATTTGATAAACAAATCACCCACTCGGAGTGTTCCTAACACAACTCTGATTGAGGCATGAAGCGGATTCAAACCCAATGTGCAGCACTTGAAGGTATTTGGGTCAATTACTTATGCTCATGTTCCCAAGGCAGCAAGATCGAAGTTTGATGATAAGGCAGTAAAGACCATTTTCATTGGATATAAGCATGGGGATACAAACTATACAATCCAATGACAAAGAAGGTGATTGTTAGTCGTGATGTTACATTTGCCGAAGATGAGGAATGGCAATGGAATGCAGCAGTTGAAATGGATTCAAAAAAACGATATATTTACGTTTTGAACGATGATGTGAAAGATGGAGTCACTCTTGAAGCACCTGCAGTTCAACCTGAAGCACTGCAGTTCAACCTCAAGTTGTAATTCAACCTGAAGTTGCAACTCCAATTGCAATTATGGTGGAGCAACCAAGAAGGCAACAACGACAACCTGTACACCTTCAAATTGCGAAGTAAATCTTGATGATGAAGTTGATGACAATGGAGATTCGATTTACTTTGTTTTTCTTGCAGAATCAAAACTCGTGAGACTTGCATATGTCATTCAACACCCCAAATGGAAAAAGGCTATGAATGAAGAATTGATGGGAATTGAGAAAAACAATATCATGACTCAAAATGGTTTTAATCTAAATGTTCCAATTAAAAGTTATGTTGACAATGTCTCTGCAATTAATATTGCAAAGAATCCGTTTTTTCATCAAAGAAGTAAACACATTGATTTTTCGATATTACTTCCTGCGAGAACAAGTTGGAAAGAACATGATCAAATTGGAATACTGCATATCAAAATATCAGATTGCAGATATTTTCACTAAGCCATTGAAGATCAATGTTTTCATCAAGTTAAAAGATCTGTTGGGGACAGGAAGATTGTTCCAAATTAGAATTAAGGGAGGAATTTGGTTATTAATTCAAATTTTATTATTATTAATTCTGATTTTATTACCCTTAAACTATTTTACCATTATTATTGCATTAATTGTCAGTTTACAAGCCTGTTAGTATTTCTATTTTATAGCTTCCAATAATTGTAATTTTATTTTATATATTATTGAAGTAAATCAAAATGAATAAGATCAGTTCAACAGTCTTGCAATATTGTGTAATTACCTTCAATCAGTTTCTACAACCATTTGTCTTCTCTTATTTCTTTCAATTAGTTTCTACGTTGATTAGAAAATAAAGATGATTAACCGTTTATTTTGTTGCAAACCATTATTTTCACAGTATGCACGCACAATACAGCAAAATATTATTTTATCAATTTTATTCTCTATCGGTACCTATAGACATATATTTTAAAAATAACATGATAGAAACAAAATATTAAAAAGTAAATGGACATTTCTTAATACGAGATTATTAACATAATTATGGTGAATAAGCAAATATTCCAAAAATGACATGGTTGAAACACCAAGATCAAGATTTGAGCGAACCCAACACCAAGCAAGGATTAATGAGAAGACCAAAACATTCCTTCTTCGGTTGAGTAGCTCACCGCACACGACTTTGTCACTGCGCAGCACGCCCAGAAAACATATACATTTCCTAAACTAGTGTGTGTAAAATGCGTAGTTGACCATTACACTTTTTTCTTAATTCAATAACATATTCTTAACGAAGTGGTTTAATGTTGAAACTTATAATCCAAGTAAGGGATTTGGGTGTTTAGGAAATACAAAGTCAGATAGACCAACAACCGTTAACACTTTTACTTTCTAAGTTTCAACAGGTTTGAAGGATTCGTTAATGATTATCATTAAACAAAATTAGCCTCCAACAAATGCTTTATTTGTTTAAACCAGTCAAAGACCTTGACTTTGTCTCAAACGGCCTATAAATACCAATCTTATGCCCTAACTTACCATCATTCACATCTCAATTTCAACACCTTCTTTCTCATATTTCACTCTCTTATTTACGTTTCATTATTTCATACTATTTCTACGTGAGTAGTGGCCATGAAGAGACGCAGAGAAGAGAACGTGGATTTGGCAAATTGTCTGATACTATTCTCTCATCCCAGAGAAGTCAAACCCCAAAATCTTTTAGGCCCTGTGGAATACGAGTGCAGAACCTGCAACCGCAAGTTCTCTTCGTTTCAAGCCCTTGGTGGCCACAGGGCCAGCCACAAAACTCCCAAACAAGACGTAAAAGAAGAGGACAAAATTGTGAGATTGGGAAATAAGCCCAAAAGGCACGAGTGCTCCATTTGTGGTGAAGAATTCTCTCTGGGTCAGGCACTGGGAGGGCATATGAAAAGGCACAGAATTGCCCTAAACGAAGGGTTTTCTTCAATAAACCAGGTTGTGGTAAAAGTCCCGATTCTGAAAAGGTCGAATAGTAGGAAGGTTTTTTTCTTGGATTTGAACTTGACCCCTCTGCAGAATGACTTGAAGTTATTGTTTGGCGACAAAGCACCCAAAGTTGATTCCTTCGTCTGATCCTTTTCACATGATGATGATTATAACTACTCTTTGTTTCAAGAACTTGATTAGTTGTGATCTTTCTTGTTTTTCTAACCCATGTATTCTTTCGATTCTTTCATATGTACATGTTCATTTCTTTATATACGTACACTGATATGGTTTTATATATGCTTTAGATATATGTCGAAAAAATAATCACAGTGTGAAGAAGAATTGTTAATGATGCAATGCATAGAATTAGTAGCAGGAAGAATAAAAACGCTTTGATTACAAAATATCAGCAAATGAATGAGAAGGTTTCCTTTGTTTTCTTTATATGTATGTTACATGGAATACAAAGATATTCAAATCCATATCCTAAAGACATTTTCATTATTAATTATCACATATTTTAGGCACTTTCTTTTGTATGCTATTATTGAAACTTTCAAAACGGCAATTATTTCATCGTGTAACTCTTAACTACTTCTGTACCTCAAATGACAGAAATACTTCAATTTTATATATACTTTGTTTTTATAAAATTGGGTGTATGGCACAATTTTAAATGAAATCAATTAAACATACGCAATATAAAAATGTTCTCTATTGTTGCATTTTTCTTCATAAGGCTACTATTTTTATTTATGTTAAAGAAGAAGAAACCAAAGATAAATATACATGTTTAAGTCAACTGATAAATAGAAAAATAAAACTAACTTCAATTAAAGATGAAAAGTGAACCTGAAAGAAAATTTGAAAAGAAATGCTAAATATATAAGTAAAATTTGTAATGAAAAACATTAACAATATATGATATTTTTTAAATAATAATATAGTTAATGAACACACAAAAAAAGAATAAAAACATATATTTGCACTAAAAAAAATAAAGATTTAAGTTCATAATAAAGGATTCATATAAAAGAAGAAGAACAATGTAGTAAGTTAGATTATTTGATGGAGTTTTAGTTTAAAAACAACTGTACTTTGTGTGTGTGTGTGTAACTAATGCAAAAAGATTGCGTAGATTTGAGTAACTAATGTAAATTTTATTCCATAATAAAATTTAGGTATCCAATAATTTTATCACAGTGGTGGAAGAAAAAGCTCACAAATCAAGGGGAACATCTAAATTGGGCTAGCCTTCTATTGAGTAAAAGAAAACCCGATCCATTAGATTTATCATGTGCTAAAGCTTATTTCTTTTTGTACCTCCATAGTTTTTTGTTGCACCTATACTTCTTAAAATATCAAAAATATTTTATTTTATTGATGTTTTTATTTTGGAACGGATAATCCATAAAAATTCTAGATTATAGAATTTAGAAGAATTTAGAAGGTATTTTTTTAGAATACTTTCTAGATTCCATAATGCATAATGTATTTCTTTAAAAAAAAATATTTTGAATTATAAAATCCAGAAGATATTTCCATATTATAAAATCTATAAAATATTTTTGGCCTTTTAAATTCTACCATCTAAGATATGTAAATAGAAAAAAAAAATATTTCTACATTATAGAATTCAAAATATATTTGTGTTGGAAGAATAAATAGAAGAAGGTCACTCATATTCCTTCGTCCTTAGTCACTGTATACTTCAACTTTTGTACACTTCAACTATTTCTCTTTAAACTTTAGTCTAATTTAGGAAATTAATCTTTTTGTTTAAGTAGCTCCGAAAAGAGAACACTGATTCATTATGATTAAACCAAAAGATGTGTATATTACAAATTAATCTTCTTTTTTCTCGATATTTTTCACCAATTACCCTTCCATAAGCATTATCAACTTGGGTAAATTGTAAATTTATTTAATTTTTATTTGCTTTATTCTTATGCAATTTGCGGTTAGAGAATGCTTAGAATATGTAGTGCACATGTTGTTTTTCACATTCAACATTATGTTATATTAAAAAATGGATTAAATAATCATATTTTATATTAGGAAACATAATAGAAAGTTAAAATCTAACTTTAGGCCCAACATAAATGACATTGTTTACAAATAGAATTGACAGTTCTATGATGGAGAAGATTTTTTTACACCACACAGTGAAAAGATATACTTGAGAACGTATTATAAAAATATAATAATATTTTAAATTAAAAAATAAATTAAATATAATTAAAATATTATTTTATTGATTTGTGAATTAATTTTTTTTTATTGTTTATGGTGTTAACATATAACTATCCTTTCTATGATTTGTAGAAACTACAAAACGAGTATTGATGCTTTCTTTTGAATTCATTCCAACTAAAAGTAAGATAAAATTATGGTTTTGTTATTCTTGTCCATCTGACACCATTTCACACCTTCTTCATTCTTCAAATATAAAGATGCATGGAATATTGCATAACATCAAATATCAAATGTGAGGAAAAATAATAATAAAAAATCATCAAATAAAAATCAATTTTTTTATAAAAAATAAATAATAATTATAATAGTAATTAAATTAGAGACATTATTAGTTTTTAAATTAGTTTTTATTATTGTTAAATAGTTTCTAAATTAGTATCTAATTAGCATTCAAGGTTTTAACTACCAATTATTTAGATTCTAAATTTGATAACAAAAACTTTGATTGCTAATTAGATACAAATTTAGAAATCATTTAACAATAATAGAAACTAATTTAAAAATCAAAATTTTATTTAGTTCCTAAAATGTCTCTAATTTAGTCATGTAACAATTAATTTTTTTTAAATTAATTTTTATTTATTGATTATTATTAAGAATGAGAGTAAGAGAAAGGTTTTAAGTCAAGCATAATTTGCTCAAATTAATTATATGTAGGCTCAGAGATATGCAAACTTTTAATGATATTCTAATATTCAAAGTAGAATTAAAAGGGAGACATTAATATTATAAAGTTAACAGGGACAAAATAATAAGGAGATAGAATGCATCTTGGAGAAATTAGTAGAATTTGTGAAAATAAGATACTGGCTTAGATAATAGGATGTTGAATGGTTGCTGCACAGCCCAAACTCCTAATAAACTTATATACCACTTGAGGGAATGAAAACAAGGAATTTATTTAAATTAAAAGAGGGTGAAAATGAATACAAAATAAGATAATTTTTTTTTATCATTATTAATCATTTTTATTTAATACTTTAATATTATTTTTAATCATTTTTTAATATTATTTTCAAAATATTATTATTATTACAGTAAAAAGAAAAGTAAAAATTATTAGAAATTATAATAATTAAATAGTACTTTTAATGTGTGATGACTTTATTCGTATTTTGTGAAAAAATATTATTCAAAAAATAAATGTTTTATATTTTTATAATTAAATTTATTCAATTTTTGTGTTTTTCACACCCTTCGCTGTCCACTTCTCCGTAAGCATAATTAAAAGAGGATTAAATTAATTAAAAAGTATACTTGGTGTTAGAATTCTCATAATATATTTTAAGTAATGGTCTTTCCTAATTCAAAAATATAATTGATAATTTTATTTATTTATTTATTAATTTCAAGTACAAACAAAATTATTTATTTTGAATTATAATAAATAACCGTGTCTTAATAATTTCTCCCATCATTATGTATATTAATGTCATTCTACAAACATAATTCATTTAATTAACACAAACTTTTTAATGTTTTGTGAACATGAAAAAAAATCAGCAATCATATTCTAATTTAAATTGAATTTTAGATCTTATCTATTTTATGAATTTTATTTAAATTAAATTTTGAAAAAAAACCCAATATCACCCTAAATACAGGGAAATTTACATTTATTCCAAATTCTAGTGTGTTATTATAGTATGCATTGCTTTCCCTAACAATTTAATTAACTCCAAAAGTTATACCAATGGAGACTTGTTGAGTGTGAAGTGATTATATATGTTTTTTAAGAGTGTTGATACTAAAAAAAAGAGGTTACTATGCTGGTCATAATTATTCCCATGAATATGACCTCCAAATAACTGAATTATGAACTCATTACTACGCCATATGTCACTGTTCCAAAATGTAAGTTCGATGCATGGAAATAAAATAAACAACCAAATTCATCATGGAAATGCTTAGTTATTAACAAGTACTTATATGCTTGTTTTATACTTTTTTGACCAATAGTTGCACTTCCAAAAATGATCTACTGCTTCTTCAAACAAAATCTATCACATGAAATTGGTCCTTGGTGAAGTTGATGATTCTTAAGTAAGCATGCATATTGAGATTTTTCTGAAGTAACGAAAAGGATTGGTATCACCCAACTTTTGTACGAAAGCATACATAAAGCAGGTTACTGTTTCATGGCATCGATGGTGATTCCTATAGTGGAAATAATTGGTTGCCTTATGATTATATTTGCTACAACCGAGAACCTCATTCATTACAATACAACTCCAAATTCATAAAAAAGTTCACTTACGATGCTTTAAATCCTTCGTGCGTGGTTTATGATTGGGGTACACATTTAAAACTTTGAACGAATATGACTGATAATGATGATACCCAGGGTTTTGATTTGTTAAGCATCTTCCATTATATATAATCAACTAGTCATGTCAAAACGCCTTACATGATTTTTCCCATCATGAACAAGATCCTTCCTCAGTTTTAAAAAACAACACTCTGCTTTTTAATCAACTCACTCACTCCAACCATCTTTTTTCTCTCTTAATTAATTACACCATCATTAAATTCATCATGCAGGCTTCACCACCAATACACGTATCACTTACAAAATGAAATAGTCTTTTACATTATTGGTGTGTGACATTCTGCAAGCACATGCTAAGCTATGCAATGCAAGGTGTTGAAAATCATAAACTACTTGTGTTTATGAAGTGGCTTAGAGCTCTTTAGATACTATCAGAGACTATTTAATCAGTAACACCGCTTGCATGAAACAAAGAAAAGCACGTCTTCTTATGGTTGACCTTAATTATATGCCATCGCCATTTTCCTAAATAATTAGGTCAAGCTATGGCTAAATAGTAAACCAAAGATAGAAAATCTTCAACTTGTTCATTATGTTGAATAAGTAGATTCTGACTCATGGGCACGTACCATGAGAAGCACGTGATAATTCCCAGAGTCAAAATTCTCATAGTCAACCTTTACAACTCCTACCTAGCTGTATATTATAATCTTTAGCTCAACTTGTTTTAATCTCATATATCAAATCACTAATAATTTCAATATCATGTCAGCTAATAGTATCATACTGTATATCTTGTCAAAGCAAAGCAGTGGCATTAAATTCTCTTATTCGACACCCAATACAATATTTAAAGGTTTGGTTAATATCTATATTGTATACAATGTTATTAATGTATTAGATATGTGTAATGTTGTTCTATATTTATGTTAACTGTATTTATTATTATAAATAAAATAAATAAGACATATGTTGTAGGTTTAGGATTTAGGAATCTTTGTTATGACTGGTTAGGAGTGAGACCTTATGAACCTGAGACAACACTATGAACAGTTTAAAATTTTGGATGCGTCTTGTTCTGTCAATCTTATTGTGAGTAATATCTGGATAACATTGGTTAGCGAGAATTTGAGACACGGGAATAACTGCTTATTTAAAGGTGGAGTGGTTGATCACATAGAGGTTTTTTCATTGGCACAGGTTAAGGTCTGGTCTTGGATCTCATCGAAGATACGGTCAGCAAGCTTCTCGTTCTCTGATTGGTGTCTAGAGCCTTGATATGTATGAATTCGATCTAAAGTCTCTAAGGAATGATCCTTGGTTTTTCTATTTGTAGTGACAGGGTTGGTGTAATTGGAAAATGTATGTTTTGAACCTTTTCTTTTCTGTATAAATGTTGGACAACCCCTAAAGTGATCCTTTAATTTTATTGCTTCTTGCCGTAGGTATGCAAAGATCAACATGATCACCTAGTCGGAGGGTGATGAAGTTCTACAAGGACAACATGATCGTCGGTCGATCAACGGGCGATCTCCAAGTGCGTAGTCGGTGGTCGCCGTAGGTATGCAAAGATCAACATGAACGCCTAGTCGGAGGGTGCTGAAGTTTTACAAGGTTAACATGATCGCCGGCGATCTCCATGTGCGTAGTCGGTGGTTGCCGTAGGTATGCAAAGACCAACATGATCGCTGGTTGATGAAGCGGGGATCTCCTTAGGTTAACATGCTCGCCGATCGTTGAAGCGGCGACCACTATATGTGTAATCGGTGATCGCCGATGTTGGTTATTTTTTTATAGGGTTTTCTCACTTTAAGGTTGTTATGCTCCAAACATAAAGGTGAGTTTCGCTTGTGGATATAGGAAGTCCACTTTTGGTTACTGTATATGGGTTGGAATACCCCTGAAGTATCCCCTTTAATTTTATTTATTCATTGCTGAAAAAAAAAAAAAAATATGTTGTAGGTTTAGATAAAAAAAAACATACCAAAAGATAAGAGTATAATCAATACTCAAAGCACTATATCTGCATGAATATATATATATAGACATATATTTCTTTTCCTGAATGGTTCTAATTAATTACTTGAATCACTGTCTTAAGGTAGGCAACGAACTGTTATGTGTGGTGTGAGAATGATGAACTACACTGCATGAGAATATGAGATAACAGAGCAACATAAAACAGCTACAGGGAGCAAATATTCGATAGCCATTTAATTATTTAATAATTCCTTATCAGTATGAGGAAGTAAAACGACGTGAATCACGTTGATATTGTCCATTTTGGAAACTTTAATTCCAGTGAAAAGACGAAACAACAATCTTTGACGTCATAGCTGGCGATTTATGCTTAGAGAAAGTTGTATAAATTTGTAGTTTGTAGTGGTTAGTAGTGCTTAAGCGAAATAATTAAGTTAATAAAATTTTCTGTGATTGAGATAATAATCCAAAGAATCATTGATAGGAATTGTTCTTCAATCTCCACTTGCTTTCTGGTGGCCACATACAAAGAGATCATTTCATTGGTTTAGACGTAGATATGTTACATCATTTAGAAATTATAGATGTTAAGTGCAACAGTTACTTACTTTATTCATTAATTAATAATGGTTTAGGTATATTCTTTATTCAAGATGCATAATTATTTATGTGGTATACATTATCTGTTGCTTAATTGTATAGGGTCACTTAGATAATAAATTGGATTTTTTTTCACTTTTACATATTTCTTTTTGTTTTGTTGCATCATCCAATATATTTCTTTTTTCTTTTTTCTCCTTTTATCACATTATTCTAATTTTCCACCCAAAGAGAATATATACTTCAAAAGATGTCAAACACTTGTTTCAAAAAAAGAACAACAACAACAATTAAGCCATTAGTCCTTTTCCCTACCCCTCACACATTTTTTGACCCAATTAAATTTGATCTTGAATTTATCTCGAGTGGGGTCAGTGGGCACATTTATTCTTATAACATATTAAAGATATAATTTCTGTGATTTAAAATCATATATACCCTTAAAGAAAAAACTTATTAGTGGTCTAGAATTACCATCTATTTTGTAAATAAAATACTTATTTAGCTCAATAATTACACGTATTTAGATTTTCTTTTTTAAAATAAACTAATTAGTAATATTTAATTACATATAATAGAAATATTGATTGGAAGTTGTTGTAAATTAACTTACAATATATAAAAATAAAATATTTCATATCCTATATAAAGGACTTTTCTTCTCAAAAATAACTATATGATTTTATTTTTTTATATTTTAATGAAAACCCATTTATATAGGATTTGAAAATAAACTTAACTATCTACTGAAAAAAAAAAAGGATACCAGTGATAACCAGTATCTCAATAGTAATTTTTTGTAGTTTATACTAAAAAAAATTGTATCATCATACAAAAAATATGTTGATATTTATATTTATTTAATTGGTCTTTCACTTCAAATTAAAAGGTTGCATATTATTAGGGATTTTGTGTATTTAACTAGATCGATTATTAACTATCCATTACAAGCCACCAAAAAGTTGGGATGAAGCCGAACTATTGAAAATCGGGGGTTTATCATTTTAGTTGAAATTTAATGAGTTGACGCAATGTTATAGTTGAGATTTAATTAGTTGATAAGTGTTAACAAATATAAATGATTGTGATTGTGTAAAGAAAAAGATATATGTCATTGCTGATTGAACTTAAAACTTGTTTAAACCCGCTGATAATCAAGTTAAAAATCCAATTATGTATATGATTGCTATAAGAAAATACAATATTACCAATGATATCATTAATATTTTTGTTATTGTTATTAACATTTTGTTGCAACAGGAAAATAGGAAATAGAATACGAGTCTAAAAAGTAATTATACTACACATAATTGGTACAACAAAGAAACATTTTCATTATCTTATGATTCTTACAATAATGTTATTAGTTTTATTTTTATTGATACTGTCATTATTGTTATTAATAATAATAATAACAATATGTAATAAATATTTTGAAAAACTGTCTTTTATATTTTGATGTATTATATTTTAAATTTTTGTAAATTTAAGGTTGGTTAACGTTAAGTTTTTTTTAATACTATTTGTTAGAGATCTCACATTGATTATAAATGAAAATATTTCATGGTATATAAGTGAGTGCAGATTTCACTCCATGAACCAGTTTTATATGAAGTTGAGTTAACTTTAAAGTTCATCTTTATATTACTATGTTACAATAATTTTGAGAGGTTAAAGACTCCTATAATTATATATATTGTCAAGAAAGCTTAAACAACAAAATTTTTCATCTACCCTTCCTTTTACATAAAAAAAAAAAAAGCAATGTCTTCACGTAATGAATCAAATTGGGAAGTGCTTGGGAGCAATCATCGTGGACCACAAGGTCTACTTAATTATATTATATATCAATTATATTAAATTAGTGCTTTCTAACCTCACTCTGTTTAAACTATAGTTAGTTAAGATAATTACAACGAGCAAGTGAAAATTATTGTGATAATATATATTATCTTTCTTCTCCTATGTACCAGCCCTCTTTATATATATATATATATATATATGTATGGAAGCTCCAAAGTCGACATCTTCATTTAGTACAATAGGAGGCATTCCCAATTCATGAAACACGAATTTAATTAGAATATACCGATAGTATGAAAGTTTTTATACAATTATTCAATCAGAAATTGTTATATACAGAAGAAGTGTTAGTTTTTGTATTGATTTTTTTAAGATAATTTATAAGATATCATTTCCATTTTTTTTTTCACTTGCATGTATGTTTTTCTCTTTATTTTCTCTCTTTAAGATTTTGTTTTGTATTTTTCTCTAAATTTATTAATTTGAACCTCATTTTTTTCAAATCTCACAAAATCAAATCTCACCTCATCAGTGAGAAACAATGATTGTTTTGAGTTGAATAATATTTGAATCAAAACTTTTAAGAGTTAATTGAATTCTTTTTTTGAGCTTGAAGCTTATTGAGAATGAAAAGTTTTAGATAATATATTAGACACTCTTGGTTATTGAATCCAAAATAGAGTACAAAATCTTAGGTTAGGTTGCATGTAAGTCTCAAGCTCTTTAGCTAAGTTTGTAAATCTTTAGTTATATGTAAGTCTGACATTCTTCGGCTATATGTAGAGTCTGATGATCTTCTGTTGCATGTGAGTCTGACGTTCTCCAGCTGCAAGTAGATCCCTGAAGTTCATCTATTACATGTGAGTCTGACATTCTTCAACTGCATGTAAAGTTTGAAGCTCATTTGTTACATGTGAGTCTGACGTTCTTCAGTTACATATAGAGTCTCATTTGTAAAATGATTTTACCACTCTTCAGTTCCAAGAATCTAATTTTTTATTATTACATGTGAGTTTGACATTCTTCAGCTACATATAGAATTTTAAGTTCATCTTAAAAAGTAAAGTAAATTCTATTTAGCTATATTTTGTAAGGAATAATTTTATATGATGGGCGTAAGAATGTTGTTTAGAGTTAAAGTGAAGTGGTTTCATTTTTAAAGTTGTTTTGGTTCTTATGTAGGAGATATCATCTGAGGGACTTCGATGAGTGTATCATTGGATACTCCCGCTCAGCGAAATCAGAAGTGCTTAAGTGAATGTATTATTTGAGTCACTCTAATGAGTGTATCATTTTATACCCTTGCTCAAAGAAATAAAAAAAATGTTTAAACGGAGGTACAATTTGAGTCACTTCAGTGAGTGTGTGATATGATACCCTTACCCAGGGAAATCAAAAGCACTTAAGTGAGTGTATTATCTAATACCCTCACTTGAAGAAATCAGAGGTATCGTCTGAGTAAATCTAGTGATTGTCTTATTTGATTCCCTTGTTCAACGAATTTAGAGGTGCTTAAACGAAGGTATCATCTAAGTCACTTAAATGAGTATTGTATGATGTCCTCTCTCAACCAATATATCGTTTGATATCCTTACACAAGTTAATTTCCTAGGTTTTCTGAGTATGGATGTTACGTATAAGTGTGTGTGTGTGTGTTTGTGTGTGTATGTATAAAATATTGAATTGTATGCTTAAATGATTTATTATTTTATTTAAAGTTAATTGTGTTTCATATATGTAATGTGAGCGTTAATGACATGTGTGTATTGTATGAATTGTGGTCACGAATTTGGGGTGAGATGTGAACCAGTGTTTGAATTTATGTATAAGTGTTGGAACTTATGAAAAGGATCTTTAACTTTACTAATGATTTAAGTCATATAAACTAAGACATCATGTGGTGAGAAATTCAAAGAGAGTTTATTGCACATTTGACACATGATGAGTTCCAGATTTTAGATGCCTTAAACTTATCCTGTACCCATGAAGCTTAGGTATGCTTAAGTCGTCAAGGTGTTAATCTCTTATAAAACTTCCTTAATATATGTCTTCTAGAATGTATTGATAGGTATTTCTTAATGAATATCATTGATATATAGACCCATATATGTATGTAGTTATGGATATGATGATCATTGAATTGAATTATAAATTTTTCCTTATTTAGATAAATTATTACAATAGTTTTTTTTTTCTTATCCTCGTGTTTCTTACTTGTGTGTATTGTAAAAGAATTTAAGGTTAAGTTAAATCAAAAGGGATAAATTGGTTTTGAAAACTTTCTTAAAAATATTAACCCTTCTCGAACTCTTTTGAAAAATATAATTTTAAAAATTGAATGCAATTAATTATGGAATGATAATAGTATATAAAAAAATCAAATAAATCAAGAATGATAAGCTTGTAGCCCATGTGAGACAATTCACGACATTCTTATGCAGGTTATTATTTATAGAGGTTAACATCAAATCTCAATACTTGTTCTATAATAACATGAACACTAACATGAAATTTGCCAAATCTTATCTACCTTATGAACCGATCTTATCTACATTATGAACCGACCAAGATTGCGATTTATTAATTTTTTTTTTCTTTCCATGTTTTAGTCAAAAAGTTAAATTCTTGATGCGTCTGTTAAAAATGTTCACTGTAAATCTATTGGGATTGGTAAGTTTACTGGTTCCTGAAAATTATAGGTAGATATGAAGGAAGACTTTGCCATGATAGCACCATATTTCTTGTTGTTCCCTGAGTCAGAAGACACCAATGTTTAAATCAGTGGTTAGTGTTATTTTAAAAACACATTAATTAATCTTCAATGAAAATCTTTAACTGAAGAACTTGGATGAGGATGCTGCAACTTCCCTGAATTGAAGCCTATCATCATTCTAGAATATCCAAAGTAAGTGCATGGTGATATCAAATACTGGCAAATCTAAATTTTCTTTTAAATATTTATTATTTGAAAATGTTTGAATACACTTGTCCTTCCCCTGCATCATTTTCGACATTTAATAAATTAATATTATCTTTTTATTAGTTATTGGTGACTCATTGGACTCATCAGTGGTGCTTCATCTCTTTTGTGGGAGAGGGATAAATTTTGGTACGATTTGTGGGGCACAACCGAAGTTGAAAAAAACAAAGAAATATGGAAGAGCATATTTTAATAGAGGACAAGTTGCTCATTCTTATTTAAGGAGTGTGCTTAAAAAGAACTTATTTATTATGTTAAAAAATATTTTTGTTGAGTTATAAATATTACGACCATTTATATCAAATTTTGTTAAAATTCAATGGCAATAACAATATGATTTAATTATTCATATTTTATAAAATATAGATTACATCATTTTATATAAATAAAACACTAAATAATTTTAAATTAATACAAATTGTGTATGCTTATGTAAACAAAATATCAAATGGGTATGTTTATATAAACAAAATATTGAATACTTTTAAATTAATACAAATCGTATGTGTATGTAAACAAAATGTCAAATGGCTATGATTATACATATGTGTAATTGTGAAAGAATCATAATAAAAGAAGGTAATATAGCATATTAAAAATTTAACTTTGTATATATTTTTAAAAGTAATTTTAAAATGTTGTAGATGTATTAGAAGTGATATGATTTATATTTGCTTGTGAATTTGTTTTTTATTTTGAAATTGTTTAAGTGATGAATCACTAATCGTAATTAATGCATTGTCCATTGTCACTTAATTGTCATTATGTACTTAAGTATAAAGTATATAATTCAACAAAAGAGTGTATTATAACTTGAAGTTTGAAGAAGAGAAACCAAGACAATTCTTTCTTCTTTTTCTTCTTTGTAGTTAATATTGAACAAGTGGTATAAAGGTCACTCAAGCGATAAAGTGGAAACAGTGGATAGAATTATGGAATGTGTCAGACCATACAATTATTTGTCAACACTCAAGCAACAATGATCTCTCAAACATTAATAAATTAGTGAGATTAGTGATTCTAGAACTTGTTGGATGATACAAAAAAATAGTATTGTCCAAATGTTGGAATTAGGCTCAAACAATAGTCATTCAAGCGTTTGAGTGGAGGAGAGACATAATTAATTATTTTAGCTTGAGTTATACTGCTTAAGCAATATGAGGTTGTTCAAGTAATATGAGACCATTCAAGCGAGGAAATCTTCTTCAGTTTTAGGAAGCAATGTCATTTGAGCGATGGAATATTCCTTAGTTTCAAGAAGTAAGGTCGCTTAAGCGAGATAAATGTGCTCAAATGATATCTAATGAACATTTAATGTTATATAGTAAAGATTAATATGTTGAATGCATGTCTATGATATTTATTCATGGTGATAATGAGATCTATTCATTGGTATTATGTGGAATATCTAGATGATATGTTGTCATTTATAAGTGTGATGCCCTTTGTGGAATTGTTACCCTTGAGGGGTTTGTGGTAAAGCTAAATCAGATATTTGCATGTAAATTTAAGTAACCACTTTGACATAAAAAATTGAACTTATTTTTTATTAATGGTATTTTCCATGGATTAGATATAATTTTCTATTGAGACATGATTAAGTATTCTAAAATAGATTGAGTATGACAAATTATACCATTTCATTGAAATGTAATTAAGGATTACAACAATTTTAAATTTTAGATAAAGAGTGACTGAATTATAATTTATCCTGTTTATCTTTTAGTGGTTTTTTAGTGAGAATGTAATGTTATATATATATATATATATATATATATATATATATATATATATATATATTTTTTTTTTTTTTTTTTTTTTTTTTTTTTTTTT
>Ga0123342_1006306_pt1 | contig 16540 bp, 6 predicted proteins | sample Turbeawhitnodule_FD_89960 | JGI IMG/M metagenome (GOLD analysis project Ga0123342, IMG submission 89960) | Root nodule microbial communities of legume samples collected from Mexico - Turtle bean Mexico white nodule | ecosystem: Host-associated > Plants > Roots > Nodule | place: Mexico: Nepantla... | reverse complement strand
TTTTTTTTTTTTTTTTTTTTTTTTTTTTTTTTTTTTTTTTTTTTTTTTTTTTTTTTTTTTTTTTTTTTTTTTGTTTTTTTTTTTTCATTTTTTGCTTCTCATTTTTAAGCATTAAGTGTAACATTTGCATTAGTTCTTTTTTTGGATTTTGCATTTTTGATAGACACATAAATATTACTTATGTATCCACTATTAATTAATATTAATTGACTTTTTTTTTTTTTTTTTGTAATTATGTCATATATTTTTTTACTTGAAATTAACATGATTACATCATCAATAATAATAAAAATAAATACTAATTTATGTTTATAGATTTAACTTTTATGTTGTTGTAGGGGTTAATTTTTTATTTTCTTCATTCTTAAAAAAATAATAATTTTAAACTAAACATTTTAAATTTTTTTATTTTATTTTATAAAAACTCATTTCTTGATTCATTAATTATATTTCTAACTATTTTAAATATTAAAAATATTTATTTTTTAATGCATTCAAAATTAAAATTATCAAAAAATAAATAAATTATTATTTATTTATTTATTTTTGAAATGGTGCTAGATAGAGAAATAAAAACAAAAGAGTGTTAGATAAAGAAATAAAAACAAAAGGGTGCTAGTTAGGGAAATAAAAGTGTAAACGGTGCTAGATAGGAAATTTACCCGCAATTTGTTATGATATACGCATCTTTTTTAAATTACATAATTTTTTAAAAAACTAAAAAATAATGAGGTTTTTATTGAAATATTTATTTATCACGTGAAATAACTTAATAAAAGTATCATCGTAATTTTATTATTGAAACTTTTTCTTAATTCATAAAAAAGGTTAGATTCTCATTTTCTTTCATAGAAACACAGTTTGGTAAAAAAAACCTGCAACTAAAAATGTATTACTTTTAAAACATTAACCAAACACATAAGTAAACATTCCCACCTTTACATTTCCAACATCAATTGTTTTTCTTGTAGCAAATATGATCTCAGAATACATCAAAATGGAAAACTGTCTGATTTGATATACATGGGTTTAACAATATATATATATATATATATATATATATATATATGTATATACATACTTTTTGTCTTATTCAAACCAGTGTAGGGTCAACATGCTGGGCTATGATTTCAGAAAGTTGGCAAGTCTTCATTTGCAGATGATTTGGTCTTGTTTTTCTTATTGCTTTTGAAAGCAACAGAGGAAAGAGGTTTGTATGAAAGTTTCCATTATCTTGGAAAAATGTTAGAGACAGTGACATCATTAATGGAAAGATTCTTGGAACTTTTTGATGTAGATGCATCGTCTAAGGTCATTCTTCCTACTGAAAATGCTGGTTGGTTAGGTTTTGGAAGAGACATCATGTCACTTGCTAGCATGACAACCACAGTGGACATTGTTGGTCTATCTGCTGCATCTTCTTGAACACACAACAGACCAATGTGTATGCACTTCACAACTTCACTCTCCACACAACATTCCTCCAACACTGGATCCATTAGTTCCAAACATTTTCCTGCACACCAAACTTTCCAAGCCTGCAAGTAATTTACAATTTTGTATGTTTCATGAGCTTTAGTTAACACTGTTGAATAATTAATGACTTGATATGCATGAGATGAAAGAACATTTAGAATAAGATTTTGTTCTAAAACTTTGATCTGGTAACACTGAAAACTCACATATAGTGTAAGACTTTGACCACATTCTGATAGATAGAATCCACTGTTCTTTTTGCCACAAATGATTTCTAGAACAAGAACTCCATAACTGAAAACATCAGATTTAACTGAAAACAATCCTTCCATAGCGTACTCTGGGGCCATGTATCCACTAATGGAAATCAATAAAATTTTGTTAATATTTACATTGAAGTATATATATGTAACAAACCTTTTCATTTTTCAACCAAACGTTTAAAGATATGTTTGGTATAAGTAGAACTTACTATGTGCCCATTACTCGTCTTGTATTTGCTTGGTTCTGGCCTTTCTCAAATGATCTTGCCAATCCAAAATCTGATATTTTAGGATTCATCTCATCATCTAATAAAACATTACTAGCTTTGAGATCTCTATGAATAACTTTGAGTCTAGAATCCTCGTGAAGGTATAAGAGACCTTTTGCTATGCCATGTATAATGCTTAATCTTAGTTTCCAATCCAGCTGTCTCTTCTTTCTCTCATCTGACAGTATACACACACAGAAGATATATACACATTATGAACAGCTAAAATATGTGTAAATTCTGTTGAATATTAACTATAATAATGACCCTAGTTTGAAAACTAAACAACATAATTGGTGCTACCTACTATTTATATACAATAAATGTCCTCTATACTCCTAACTACTTTTAGTCCCACAGATAGCAGCACCGTTTGACTTGTTTCCATAGACAAGACTAATTTTGACTCAATATTGAAGAAGAAAATTGAAGTAAGCGATACCACATAAACACTGTTATTCAATGATTATGAAGGTACACAAGAAACCAGTTTTTAACAAATATCTTAGATTGCTTTTGATTTAGTGAAGAAAAAAGTTAAAATGATGCACTAACTTTTTTTAATTAAAACTGTTCAGAACTAGTTTTTGAGCAGTTTTACTAGTTTTTTTTTTACTGTTTGTGGTTATTTGATAAGTTTTTCTTTATACTGGTTACATGGTTTTGTAAACAAAGATAAGAACATACCAAAGAGGTGAAAGTCGAGACTTGCATTGGTCATATACTCATATACAAGAATCTTCTCTTTTTCCTCCAAGCAGCATGCCAAAAGTCTTACAAGGTTGCGATGCTGCAATTTAGCTATAAACATTACTTCATTCTTGAACTCTTCTGACCCTTGACCAGAAGATTCTGAGAGTCTTTTCACTGCAATTTTTCTTCCATCTGGTAGAGTTCCCTGATAAAATTTTGGAATACATGTAAGGCTAAAAGCACATAAAAAAATGATAAAAGTAAAAATCTATGCCATAAATTCCTAGTCTACCTTGTAAACTGGGCCGAATCCACCTTCCCCTAGCTTAGATGCTTTTGAAAAGTTATCAGTACTTTGTAGAATCGTGTTTAATGGGATTATAGGAACGTCTGGATTCAGTGTTTCGTCTGTTTGAACATTGTGATATGATGACAGACGAATGGTGTCAGGAATACGCCCTCCTACAGTTAAGACAAGTTTGAGTTCATATTTGAGAGTATGTGAAATAAGCTAAATATCAAACAAATTTTAGCAAGTTTTGTTACAGGACATTACCTGTTTTTCTTCCACTTCTAGTTCTTTTCCTGAACCAGAAGCAATAAACACTGAAACATAGCAAAGCTACTGCCCCCAGCACGCTTAAGCCAATGATCAATAGTTTTGCCTTACTACCACTCCTCTGTTTGGCTTTAACAAAAATATAAAAGAAACACACTTGTTTTTAAAACAGATTTTCAAGATTTAACCAGACTCATATATACAAAATAACAAAGTCAATCATGAAATAATCTAAGAAAATTATAAATTATTCCTAGAATTGAAGATTATTATTATAGTATATATTAAGAAAAAGCTATTGAATTTAGTGTCACCTATTTGTGTATCAGGCACAGAAACAGAAGATGCTGGATTGTGAAAAAGGTAGAAAATATAGTCATCATACTTTATGAGACAACTTGCAGTGGAAACTTGCCACCCCAACTTATGCTCACAACATTTGGGAACTTTTGCTAACATGGCCTCCAAACACTGGCTGCACCCTTCATTTGTGAGATCTCTACTGCATTGAACCATTCCATACCTTCTCTGAGTGGAGCTCAAATTGAAGCCATCCATGTAGTACAACTGGTTGGTCTCCACAGTAGCTTTTCTGATCAAACTTCTCATAAAACCCTCACCCTTCTGAATCTCTTCCACACTAGAGACATTTTTTGGTCCAGAATGATTCCATGATGGGTCTACTGTAACATTCCCAAAGAAGTTCTCATTTGAGTACCTTAAGATGCAGAAATCATACCATATAATAGCAGATACCCTGTTGGAGCAGCGCTGAAGAACTTCTCTGGAAGCAGTGGACACACAGAACTGACAAAAGTATCCAGAAACATCACCACGGCAATCATAGAGGCCATACACAGCAGCATCTGCACCAGGGGTGTTGTTGCCAAAGCTGTTGTGGTTATAGCCTTTGCTTGTGGCTGCATCTGAGGATAGCCATGAGAGGACACTGTTAAGGTTGGCTTTGTATGCACTGCTGAGAGATGTTGTGGTGGTGGAATTGCAGTCATCTCCCACGTAGTTGGGGGATTGTGCCTCTGTAACAAGTGGTTTGAAGCTTAGCAAAAACAGAAAAATAAAGGAATATATTGATCTCACATTCAGTTGTTTTCCCTCCATGGAAAGTATGTGGATTTGGTTTACTCAATATTTGAATTTACATATCACGGGAAGATATATATATATATATATTATAGATGTCTTAAGCAGAAAATCTTGTGATGATGAATAAAAAGTTGTCTTTAGATGTTGAATATTCCGTGATAGTAGGTAAATGAAAGAGAAAATACACTTATAGCAGTGGCCAAAGAGTACTCTTTCTATCAGCAAGCTAAACCATCAAGTTCGTTCACTCTATTGATGAAAAAAACACGCAGAATCAACGGTCAGAAAATAAACAACATAAAATTTAACAATTCGATTATTTTGCTTATTAATAATTCAATTGAGTTCTTTAATTAAAAATTTTGCTTAATTCTAAACGAGCTTTTATTTACTTAATTAAAGAGATAAAATATATTGAATATTTCACACGTATACGTTTGAAAACGATGAAGAATTTAAACAAATTATTTGACGCTTGTTTAATTGATTCAATTTTGTTAAAAAATTGGATGGATGATTTTTATATGATAACTAATTAAGAATACAATAATAAATGAACTAGAAAATCAATATGCTTCTTAATCTATTTATTCTCATTCTTTTAAATTGTTGTCTTAAACAACAACACCCCTATTTTAATTTACTTTTTTTCTAACTTATATTGGTTGCACATGATATTCGATCTCTATTTTGCTGAATTTTTATATTATTTAATAATATAAAGATAACAAGCCCGTGGTTAAAAAATTGTTTCAATTTTGAAAATGTTATAGGATAGCAAGAGTTGTTATGTAAGTAGTATGGAAGATATTTGTTACAAAATAACAAATATTGTTTTGAAAAATTATAGATCCATTTATTCCTAGTGTGTACCCAGTCAAATATCAATTAATTTTCTTCATGAAATTTAATAACCCATGATGGTGGGAAGCAACTATATAGTACTATGTTATAATTGCATGTCAGTGAGTTTTATTCTCATCATTTCATATTAATTCTTTTAATTAAGAAATCTAAGAAACTAATTATCATCATAAATTACTAATCTATGTCTAGAATTATTGTTCAATATGGATAAAAATAGGATTATTTATCACTCCACTGTGTTTAAGTATTAGGGTTTATATATCAACTAAATATAATTAATTTACAAAGTCAGATATTTTGCAGAGCATGGACCATTTCTCCATTGCATTCATTAGCTGCAACATTTATGTGAGTAGGTATGGTGATAATAGTAATATACACACAAATATTTTTTAATATGAATTTTTTCGAGTGCTTCATTAAATTGGCACCTAAGTATTGTACTTAATTCCTAATTATTAATTATAAAATAATACATGACTAATTTACACATTAAAGAATTGATTCATTATTTAAAGATAACAAATCTATTTGTACTTAATACATATTTACATTTTAATAAGACAAAAAAATGTAGTTTCTTTTTAGTCTCACTCTCTCTATAGGTTCAAATAAATTTTTGTACGATGGCACTTATCATTTTATATTTTATATTTAATTATTTAAAAATAAAATTATATGAAATAATTGTTTGATTATAAGAATACATATTATCTCCCATTCAATGCTGACTAGTCAAAGTTTTTAAAATAAACTTTATACAATAATCTACAACACCAATATATAGTTTACATTATTTTATTTACTATATGATTTATAAGTGTATCAAATATACTCAGTCACACTATGTCATGTTTTAATTCGTGTGAATTATAATAACATAAAATCTCATTAAATTATTTTAAAAGATATTAAAATTTTAAAACTAAAAGATCAACATAACAAAATATTTTTTTTAAAAGAAGTACGTAAACTTATTTTAATGAAAATACGTAAAATAAGATCAGATCCAAATAAATAATTTCATAGATATTTTCTAAATTACTTTTACAATTGATTTTCTTTTTTTTAAAAATAAATATTTTAAAATATATATTAATTTTACATATTTAATTAAAGATAAACCATCTTAATATGGATGTTGTAGGGTACACATAATGAATTTCCCGAGACATCCTGAACCCAAAAATTTAGTTTTGAAGAACATTCTTTTTAGAAGGTTTAATAATTTCCCATGATTTTTTATAATAAATTAGGTGGTAACTCTTCTATTTTTTTAAAGACTTTTTTACCTTTCTCTGGTTGCTACAATTATGTAACGAGAACAATTTTAGTTGTTTTAGTCATTAACAAGACCTTTTAGAAAGTTTTTTTTAACCTTTTATTTCTTTCAATTTACCACTTCCAATATTTTTAGTTCTAACTTGAATTTCTATATTTTTAAAAGTTATAAAGAAATTGTATAACAATATAAATTATTTATCATGAATCTAAAAGTAATTGACATATTGAAAAACATTTATTTATTATAAATTATAATTATAATTTAATTTGTACTTTTAATTTTTTTTTATAATTATAGTTGTACATATACTCGTCTTGAATTCATTCTAGTGCAACAAATTTTATTGACTTATTCAATTTTTAGATTTTTTTTTTTTCCATTTTGGTATTGAATCGGTCTGTGTTCTAGTTGCTTGGTTGTATTAACTATGGCGAAAGTGTCAATAATTGCTGATGTGAATTATTTTGTTGAAGAAATTGAATAGGCCATTAATATTGTGAAAGCAATATGGCACCATGTCATATAATTGTGTATTCATAAGTTACCATTTTCTCAATGCACTGGCTTGTTTTGTTAGTCTTATATTTTATAATTAAAGATTTTAATTCAGAAATTTAAGAAAATAATTGTCATCCTCAATTACTAATCCGAAGAAAAATATTAAATAAATTATAAAATTTGTAACTAAAATCTTTACAGCTAATTAAATACCAATTTATAAATTATTTATCAATAATAGAAATTAATTTAAATATAAATAATTTTTTTAAAAATAGTATATAGTTTAGTTAATATAACAACTAATTATTTTTTCCTTTAAAATTGATTTCTATTTGATAATTATCTAATAATGCAAGAAAATCTAAATATTGTGTAAGTACTAGAGCTTAGAGAGGCTACAGATGGACTTTTTTTGGAGATGGGGCTTGGAAGGTAGGAAGATAACATGGGCCTCGTGGGACAAAATTTGCAAATCAAAGGGAGCGGGAGGGCTTGGAATGTTAGAGTTAAGCAAGTTTAATGTGACTCTTTTAGGGAAGTGGATCTGGTGCTTGGGGTAGCGGTGAAAATGGTCTGTGGAAAGAAGTGGTGGTTTCCAAGTACGGTGGTTGGAGAAACCTAAGGGCTCTAAGGAGTAGCAGGTTGGATTCCTTATGGTGGATTTGAAGGCAGTCTGGAGGTTTGGGGGGTGGAAAGGAAATTTTGAGGACAATATTCTCCGGGAGATTGGGAATGGGAGGGAGATCAATCTGTGGGAGGATATTTGGGTGAGGAACGAAGCATTTAAAGATAAATTTTCGAGACTCTTCCCAATTTGTTCTCGTAGGGAAGCCAAGCTAAGGCAAGGAGGAGAGTGAGATAACAATCGCGAGTGGACTTGGAAGATAGGATGGATGAGGAGTTTGTTTGATTGGGAAAAGGATCAAGAGCTAGAGTTGATAATGCAGATGGAGAGGAAGACTATTAATGAAGAAAATGAGGATAAGTGTGATTGGAAAGGAAGTGATAGTATAAGGTTTACAGTCCAATCTGCTTACAAAGTTTTAAAAAGTGAAGTTCAGGGGGAAGATAGTGGTATGTATGGGAGGTTCTGAAGGATTAAGGCATAACCATAAGCTCTTGTTACAACTTGGAGGGTGTTGGAGGACAAAATTGCGTCTAAAGTTAATTTGGTAAAAAGGGGGATAACAGTGGAGAGTAGTATTTACAACATGTGTGGGAAGGACGTGAAAACAACATCTCACCTGTTTTGTACATGCAAGGTAGCTTGGTTGGTTTGGTCCAAGTGTTATGAGTGGGTGGGACTGACATCGACGGTTCATCAAGACCCAAAATTGCACTTTTCACATTTTAGGATGATGGAGGAAATCAAAGATTTTAATCGGATCTGGTACCATGTGTGGATAACAGTCATAGGTGAATTGTGTAAACAAAGAAACAAGAAGGTTTTCAAGAAGGGGCAAATAGATTACATTGAGTTCTTCACAATGGTGTAGTTGCAGGTTTGGTCATAGGTTACCTCAAATGTACGCTTAACATGTTTTTTTTACTCTGATTGGTGTCTCGAACCATTGGTATGCATGAGATCAATAAAAAAGAAAGGTTAGAGGGTTAAGGTTGGGATAAGTAGGTTTCTTAACTTTTGAGGTGGTTTTTTGTATCTTTGGGTGTGTGGTATGTGTCGTGGTGTCACGTTGTCTGCTCTTAAAACTTTCAAAGCGAGTTGTAGGTTAAAAGACACCTCTCTTTTTATATAAAAGTTGAAATATTCCTAAAATATCTCTATTATTTATTCTGTTCTTGCCGATAAAAAAAGCTAAAGCTTACCTACAACATATACAACCAATAATAAATTTTTAATCCAGTGACACATAATTTTCCTCCTTTAACTTTTTCTTTTATGTTTCCTACACGATATAAGGTATTAAAAATAAAGAATGTTGATTTAGATTTTAGGAATTTAATATATTATTATTAATATTATTATTGTCATTTAGTATTTCTTTCATATTTGTGATGTCTTTAGGATGTCCCTTGAATATGTCTTTGCATAAAAAAAAAAATGGAATTAGGCTCAATAAATGTGTATTATCGACATAGGGATCTTTCAATCTGTTATGTGAGTAGAGAACAATAACTATCTCATCAACTGTCTAATTTGATATACATGGGTTTAACAATATATATATATATATATATATATATATATATATATATATATATATATATATATATATATATATGTGTGTGTTACTTCTTGTCTTATTCAAACAGTGTAGGATCAACATTCTAGCCTATGATTTCAGAAAGTTGCCAAATCTTGCAGTTGATTCGGTCTTCTATTTCTTATTGCTTTTGAAAGCAACAAAGGAAAGAGGTTTGTATGAAAGTTTCCATTACCTTGAAAAAGCGTTAAGAGACAGTTACATCATTAATGGAAAGATTGTTGGAACTTTTTGATGCAGATGCATCATCCTCTAAGGTCATTCTTCCTACTGAAAACCCTAAACCTTTTCATTTTTCAACCAAACGTTTAAAGATATGTTTGGTGTAAGTAGAACTTACTATGTGCCCATTACTCGTCTTGTATTTGCTTAGTTCTGTCTTTTCTCAAATGATCTTGCCAATCTGATATTTTAGGATTCATCTCATTACCTAATAAAACATTACTAGCTTTGAGATATCTGTGAAGAACTTTTAATCAAGAATCCTCGTGAAGGTATAAAAGACCTTTTGCTATGCCATGTATGCTTAATCTTAGTCTTTTCTTTCTCTCATCTGAGGATATATACACAGAAGATATATACAGACACTATGAACAGCTAAAATATGTGTAAATTCTGTTGAGTATTAACTATGATAACGACCATAGTTTAAAAACTAAAGATACAAAATATCATACGAACAAGAATTGGTGCTACCTACTAGTTATATACAATAAATGTCCTCTATACTCCTAACTACTTTTAGTCCCACTAATAGCCGCACCTTTTGACTTGTTTCCATAGAGACAAGACTGATTATGACTCAAAATATTGAAGAAAAAATTGAAGCAAGCGATACAACATGAACACTGTTACCTTTGTCACTCATTCACGTAACTAAGCTGCACTTCCAATTTTCACAACCCTTTCTTCTCTTTCATTTCCCCACTTCCTTTCCAATCATGCCAGTCATAGAAACACTTGGTGGTGCTCTTTTTGGTGCTGTTCTCCAGGTCCTATTTTACAAGCTGGATTCTCATCAAATTCTGGACTACTTTTGTGAAAGAAAAATCGACGAGAAGCTGCTGAAGAAGTTGAAGAGGAAGCTGATGGACATCAATGCTGTGATTGATGATGCAGAGCAAAAACAGTTCACTAATTCATTGGTCAAAGAATGGCTTGACGAGGTCAGAGACGCTTTGTATGATGCGGAGGATCTGTTGGAGCAAATAGACTATGAATTCTCCAAAACTCAGTTGAAAGCTGAATTCCAGAGCAGTGCTAGCAAGGTAAGCAGTTTTCAATCCGAGATGTTAGAACTCCTAGATGAACTAGAATCTCTCTTAAACCAAAAGATTGTTCAAGATTTCAAAATTTCTAGTGGTTTTGGATCTGGGTTGGCTAATAACGTGTCAGGGAAAATAAATGAATCCTCATCGTTGGTGGCTCAAGAGGTTATTTATGGCAGAGACGAGGACAAAGAAATGATCCTTAAGTGGCTTACTTCTGAGACTAACAATCATAACCAACTGTCAATACTTTCTATTGTGGGTATGGGCGGGATGGGTAAGACCACACTTGCTCAACATGTATACAACAACCCTATGATAGAGGGTAAATTTGCTATCAAAGCCTGGGTCTGCGTTTCTGATGAATTCGATGTTTTCAAGTTGACTAGAGCAATTCTTGAGGCAATCCATAAGTCAACTGATGATAGCAGAAACCTAGAAATTGTTCAGGGACGATTGAAAGAAGAATTGAATGGAATGAAGTTCCTTCTGGTTCTAGATGATGTCTGGAACGAAGACAGAGACCAATGGAAATTATTGCAAACTCCTCTTAAATATGGGGCTAAGGGAAGTAAAATTCTTGTAACAACACGCAATAACAAAGTTGCTTCTACCTTGGAGTCAAACAATATACACCAACTAAAGCAATTACAAGAAGATTACAGCTGGCAAGTTTTTGCTAAACATGCAGTTCAAGATGACAACTCGAAGTTGAATTATGAGTTGAAGGAGATTGGCATGAAGATAGTAGAAAAGTGCCAAGGACTACCCTTGGCCCTTGAAACAGTAGGATGTCTTTTACAGTCAAAGTCATCTACTGCAGAGTGGGAAGTTGTACTGAGAAGCAACATATGGGACTTACCGATAAAAAATAGTAAAATCATTCTTGCTTTGTTGTTGAGCTATTACCATCTTCCTTCTCATCTTAAGAGATGTTTTGCTTATTGTGCATTATTCCCCAAAGACTATAAGTTTGAGAAGGAGAGCTTAATTCTCTCATGGATGGCTCATAATTTCCTACAATGTTCCCAGCAGAGTGAGTCTCCAGAAGAAATAGGTGAACAATACTTCAATGATCTACTTTCAAGGTCATTCTTTCAGCGGTCAGTTAAGTACAAGGACACATGTTTCGTGATGCACGACCTTCTCAATGATTTAGCAAAATATGTTTCGGGCGAGATCTGCTTTAGGTTGGGTGTTGATAGACCAGGAAGCATCCCAAAGACAACTCGTCACTTTTCAACTGTAAAGAATCGTGTTGAATGTCATGAGTATAGGAGTTTATATGATGCTAAAAGGCTACGAACATTTCTTTCCATATCTACTGATTGCGGGATGTCGATACAAGAGTTGATCTCCAACTTTAAGTTCTTACGGGTCCTATCTTTGGATTTGTGTGATGACATAAAAGAGGTGCCTGACAACATAGGCAATCTTATACATCTCCGTTCACTAGACCTTTCGGGTACTGACATAGAGAGACTTCCCGATTCAACATGTTCACTCAGTAACTTGCAAGTGTTGAAGCTGAACAATTGTTTCAATTTGCAAGAGCTGCCCTCGACTTTGTATGAACTCCCAAATTTGCGCCGCCTTGAACTTATGGGAACTTCTTTAAGAAAGGCTCCAGTGCTTTCTAGAAAATTGAAGAATCTTCAAGTATGGATGAGTAGGTTTGAGGTTGGCAAAAGTAGTGAGTTCAATATTCAACAACTAGGACAACTTGATCTTCATGGAAAGCTATCAATTAGGAATCTTGAAAATATTGTGAATCCCTTTGATGCATTGGCAACGGATTTGAAGAATAAATCACATCTTGTGGGGTTAAATTTAGAATGGAATTTGAAGCGGAACAATGAAGATGCATTAAAAGAAAGAGATGTACTAGAATATCTGCAACCTTCCCGACATTTGGAGCACTTGTCAATCGGTGACTATGGTGGCAAACAATTTCCACCTTGGTTATCTGATAATTCTCTATCGAGTGTGGTGTCCTTAACCTTGGTGGGTTGTAAATATTGCCAACGGTTGCCTTCCCTTGGACTTTTGACGTTTCTCAAGCACTTGACAATTCGTGGCCTTGATTGGATTGGGAGGATAGATGCTGATTTTTATGGGAATAGCTCTTCTGCATTTGCATCCTTGGAAACATTGACCTTTGATGATATGAAGGAATGGGAAGAATGGCAATGCATGACGGGTGCTTTTCCAAGTCTTCAACGTCTTTTTGTGAAGAATTGTCCCAAACTGAAAGGGCACTTGCCAGAACACCTTTTTCATTTAAAAGAGCTAACTATTGATGACTGCCAACAACTTGTGGCTTCGATTCCCAAGGCCGTAGAAATTAAAGGTGTGAACATGAAGCCATCTTCATTTGATATGATTGGCCACCTCGTATCTCATACTCGTCTTCAAACCTTGAGTATTTACCGTTGTCGGGGCATGAATATTCCCATAAACCATTGCTACCATTTACTTGTAAAATTGGATATCATTCAATCTTGTGACTCTCTCACAAACTTTCCTCTAGACTTATTCTCAAATCTCTGCGACCTTGGTTTAAACAGATGTCATAACTTACAAATGATATCACAGCGGCATCCTCATGGTCATTTGAAGAGTCTGACTATTACAGAATGCTCTGAATTTGAATCATTTCCCAATGAAGGATTATTTGCACCTAAGCTAGAGACATTTTGGATTGAGAAATTGGAGAAACTGAAATCAATGCCTAAACGCATGTCTGCCCTCCTTCCATCTCTTGATGATTTGTCCATACACAATTGTGCAGAAGTGGACTGGTCTGATGGATGTTTGCCATCAAATCTAAAAGAAATGCATCTCTTGAATTGTTCGAAACTTGTTGCCTCACTAAAGAAGGAGGTTTGGGGAACCAACCCTTCCATAGAATTTTTGTCAATTCAAGAAGAGGATGTGGAGAGTTTTCCTGATGATGGTGAAGGTTTGCTCCCAGTGTCTCTAACTACTCTAAACATAAAAGATTGTCCAAATCTAAAACAACTGCACTACAGGGGTCTCTGTCACCTCTCCTCTCTTCAGACAATGATTCTTCAAAATTGTCCTGTACTCCAATACTTGCCGAAGGAGCTGTCCGAATCCATTTCCACTCTCCAAATTGAAGACTGCCCGTTGCTCAAACAGCGGTGCAAGAAACAATAAGGTGAAAACTAGGGAAAGATTGATCACATTGTTCTTCAGGAGCAGGTAAACATAAAAGAAGAAGCCCAAGTTGGAAATTACCAAGGCACTGAATCTCATATGCCAACATTTTCAACCGGTGCCAATCCTCCACACTATCTTTGAAGCATATCAAATCATTTTCATCATGCATCAACTCATCATTTCTGAGATTGCATACCAAACAACCATGAACATTCTATATAAGAAAGCTAAAACACTATCACCAACCAAAAACCGTGAGAGAACTAGTATGTCTTATTTCTTATATACTTCTTCAAATTCATTCGAACTGAATTTGGGATCAAACTCACAGAATCCTAATAGAGATATTAGTTCAAGGATTATAGAAGAATATATTCTAAAAATTACTTCAAATTCCATGAACTTTATTTTTGTTGACACCGTTGGGAGCTGGCACTGCGTGATTACATGGCCTGGGTAATACCATCATTGGGATAAAACAATGTGAATTTCGGAATTAGTGAAAGAGGAAATCGAGCAGGAGTAGAAGAAGGAATGCAATAAGGCAAAATAGCACACCACACCATTCTTCGACGCAGAGAGTTTGACAAAATCGCCGCACAGCAGTGTTGAGAAATCGCTGCCACTGTTGGAACCAGAAGGGTTGAAGGAGGGCGAAGAAGCGCGATAGTGGTAAGGGCTTTTGATTTAGGGTTTTTATTTTTTAAATTTAGGAAATTTCAGCTTTTGATTTAGGGTTTTTTCTCTTAAAATTTAGGAAAATTAAATAGCATTCTTTAGACGTACGAAGTAGCTTCTAACTTAAACACGGGTGAGTGTTCATAAATTAATTATATTTATTTTTATAAATTGTCCTGTATTTATTTATTTTTGAACTTGATGAATAGAACAATGAGATAACATTTGTAACAATTATCAAAATCTTTGTCGCAAACATTGTGATAATTAAAAATGATGGTATGTAAAAAGAAAAGAAAATTAAAGTAGTTTTTGTACTAATTTGAGATTTGATTTATATAAAAATGTGATATTATCCTTCTTCACAGTGACTTAGGTATGTATGTGTTCACTTTCTTCATTGTTAATGTTTTCTTGTTGTCTTGTTTCATTTGTCTCATTTTCATTTTTAAATGAATATCACTAGCAAACATGATAGTAAGTATTGTGGTTTTCAATTTAGTGAGATACTCTTATTTTTGGATATTTGGTAAAAAAATGACAAACAATCACATACTCTTATTTTTGGATATTTAGTACATTTTTTCAAACATTCAAACTTATCTGTATCCATACTTTTTCTTTGTTGTTGTAGAGCGTTGCTTGTAAATATGAGGAGATTTTGAAGATGAGTTCAAGAAGAATCTCAAGTTATGTGAAGGATTCTTTATTTAATTTTTGTGTAATTTAGTTGAAAATTTATTGTGAAACTTGGAGATACAATGGTATAGAAAATATAAGTGTGATTTTCTCAGAGTTGTTGATAATATTATGGTGTGTTGAAATTTTTATGAGATAAAACTTTTGTGAGGTAGTCTCAAAGAAATGTCATATTTCAATCAAATTTATGGGTGGATAACTATTTAAACCTAGTATCAACATTTATTTGTAAAGATATAAATGAATAGTTAATTATTTTTACCTTGTTAGTAAATTTGTCTTAGTTCCAAAGAAGGATTATTTTGCCTTCCTTGAGACCTTCATCACTAACAAACTTAGTAAACAATCTAAACATTTCATGCATATACATAAACTAACACATAACTCTTCACATAATTGAATACAACAAACTACCTAGGCTTAATATTTTTTTTTAGAATAGTCAAAATATTAACCCATCTTCACTAATAATGATCAAAATAAATAATTTTATGTAATTTGATCTTAATATCTAATGAGATTGGTTTGAATATCATGAATCTTTTGTGTGCAAAACAACACACACAACTAATCGTAAAAATTTTCACTGGTAACCACAAATGCCTACCATCACCATTTATTTACAACAATACAAATGTACATTTAATTTAATAGAGAATAGTGAGCAAGACACATGTTTTCCAAATAATTAAAAGAAAAACAACAAATGGGTATGAGCAAACAATAATTTCTAAACAGATGCAATAAAAAATATTCAAACATACAAAATTCAAACTTCTACTCTGCAAACCGGCTAGTTCCAACATACAAAAGGCCCATTAAGTGAATACAAACAAGGAAAATCCACCTTCACATGTTCAAAATTCAAACAATCACAAACTTTAATTAAGGTAATCTATATAACAGAGTGCGTGCGTAATTAATCATGAACAACTTTGGTTTTAGCATGTTCGAACCTAAGAATGTCAAGAATCATTCTCTATATGGCTATTGGAATCACATCATGTGGTATCATGAGTCTTAGGTTCATTCTTGTTTAATTGTTGAGTTGTGTGCACTTTCTTTCAAGAGCTCTTTACTTTCTTGCAATTTAAGTTTCTGTTTAAGGCTTAATTGAGTATTCTTGCTGTTTTCTTAATTGTGCCTACCTAGTGTTTGTGTTTTTTCCATTTTGAATCCATACAAGTTTTGTCTTAAGTCATGTTTTTCCATAATTGTCATCACTTCTTGTAGTACTTTTATTGCTTTTGATTGTTTCTTGCTTTAGTGTCATATAATTTTCTGAGTTTGATATTGATCCTTTGTGCATTTTCTGTTTTAGTTTGAGTTCATGCTTGTATTCTAGACCTATACAAGTTCCTTTTACACAATTTCCATTATGTCTTTGCTAGTTCATCATACTGTTTTTCATTCCTAAATAGGTTCCTCTGTTTTCTTACAAACGTGCTACTGTTTTCAATTTACTGCAAT
>Ga0123342_1006305_pt1 | contig 16540 bp, 11 predicted proteins | sample Turbeawhitnodule_FD_89960 | JGI IMG/M metagenome (GOLD analysis project Ga0123342, IMG submission 89960) | Root nodule microbial communities of legume samples collected from Mexico - Turtle bean Mexico white nodule | ecosystem: Host-associated > Plants > Roots > Nodule | place: Mexico: Nepantla... | reverse complement strand
GACGCTCCTCGTCATAGGCTAGACGCTCCATTTGAGACTAGACGCTCCTCATCATGGGCTAGACGGTCTAGTCTTGGAAGCTTTGGCTTTCATAGTGTGGTGAGCTTGGGCCCTCCTCCATCACCTTCGTGTGTGCAAAATGCAATTTTTGAAGTGTCACTTGTGTTAAGTATAATCTGTTGGTATCCGGAACGTAAATCGTGTTTTGAAAACCAATGTGCCCCATGAAGTTCATCAAGCAATTCTTCAATTGGTGGAATGAGAGATCAATATTTTATTGTAATAATGTTAAGAGCCTTTTAATCAACATTACTGCCATGATTTATCTTTCTTTCGTACTAATAGCATTAGGGTTGAGAAAACATTATGTTGAACAAGAGCTTTTGATACAAACCAAGCCAACAAGGAGATGAACAAGGAACCAATTGGGCACGAAGCAGTCAATTTTCCTTCAAAAAGAACTATGATGGTCAAATGGGGGGTTGTCATGAGTGACCATAGCTCTCAAATGTCTAAGTATCCTACCTCTTCAAGAAGCCAAGTGAGGAAAAGTGTGAGCTACCATCTAAGGGAGACTTGTTAGTGATAAGGCACATGCTTGGTAAAATTCAAAAACCTTTTGATGAAAGTCAAAGGGGAATCATTTTTCACACAATGTGCCTTATCAATAACAAATTGTGTTCCTTAATTGTGGATGGGGGTAGTTGCACAAATGTGGCAAGTACAAGAGTGGTGGAAGAGCTTGGGTTGTCCACCATCTCTCATGCAAAGCCCTACAATCTCCAATGGCTTAGTAAAGAGAGGGAAATCATGGTTAATAAACAACTCCTCATAAATTTTGTTATAGGAAAATATAAAGATGAGGTTTTATGTGATGTTGTGTTAATGGAAACAACACATATTCTTTTGGGAAGGCCTTGGCAATATGATAGACAAGTTCTACATGATGGCCTAACTAATCACATTTCTTTTAATTTCCAAGGGCACGAGGTTATCTTAAAGCCCCTCTCTCCCAAAGAAGTTCATGAGGACCAAATAAAAATGAAAAACAAAAGAGAAAATGAAAAAGAGAAAGAAAGCAAAGATAAATCGAGTCACAAAATATCATACACAACTAAATCAATTATGTTGACTCGTGACATGCTACAAACTACACCTCCAAGGTGTCCTTCTTCTTTATCTTTTTCATTACCAAATAAATCTAATTACTTGACATCTTTGACAAAGAAAATTTGGGATGAACATCAAACACCTCCTAAGGATTCTCACCTTTTGAGAGGATTTTTTTTCTCCAAGCCCTTTCATCCCCAAATATTCTTTCCCAACATGGCTTGTAAGAAGAGCTTGCCTTTTTTAACTCCCCAAGCACAAAGAACATAAGTTTGTTTCACATCCCACACCCTGCACTATCTTATATGTGAACAAACTAACTATGTTATCTGCATGAGTTCTAAATTCGAGGTTGAATTCTCTCAAACCTGGGGGCATGATACAAACAAAGCCAACAAGGAGATTACCAAGGAAGCATATTATCATTCACACCATGAGAAGTCATCTCAATAATCAAGTGAAAACCTCACCAAGGATCTAGTAGACCTCACCAGAGGGCGAAATGAACAAAAACTAGAGCATCTAATGTTCTTCCTACTAGTCTTCTTAAGAATTGAACAAGTCGTAAATAAATTGTGCTCACTCTAGAGGTCCAAACAATAAGATAGGCTAGAGTAGGTTCATACAACATAATAGGGGAGGTGTGCTTATCACTTTAGCCTGTTTGTTACCTAATTTCTAGAAGAACAAGCGTAAGGTTAGGGTTTGACTTATTCAAACCCATAAGGCAGCCTCATTTTTAGGTTTCTCATCCTACCCTTGCTTCTTCTTTTCCAAGGCACCATCTCCTATAAATAGGGGGCCATACTCCTTGTATTTTAGATGTTGAATTTGAATAGAAAAGTTACTCTGCACAATTTGTGTGAGGTGTTTGTGAGGCTTGTTTCCTCTTAGCATTAGGTCTCATCTTGAGTTATTTGAGAGCTCTTAAGGGGCAGCCATCAGCACTTATCTTGGAGGAAAACCACATTCCAAGTGGCGTGATCCATTTTGAATCCATCACATAAGCATTTATCTCTTCCATTTTTCCATTACTATTTATCTTTGTGTTCTTATTTTCCTGTACTGTCAATTCGGTTTCCATATTGCTTGTATGTTTCCTTCCATGTTCATTTAATTTCCACCCTTCATCATCAATCACCATATACTTGTATTTTTCCTTGGCCCTCTAGAAGTGAACCTTCACACTTACTCAAGCACTTGGTTAAGTTTGTTTCCAGTGGAGATCTTCTTTGGGTTCTCACCATATAATTGTTAATAAACCTCAATCGTAAGTAAAGTGTCATACCTAAAATGGAATCATCTAAAATCAACTCACATCAGCTTTGATATCTCCAAATCTGTGTGGATTGCTTGAAGGCCTAGCTGCTGCTTATGTGTATGGGTTCTGGGTAGTTTGAATTTGTAAATCCACTCTTAGTTAGGATCCAAAGTTGGTTTAAATCAAACCCTTTTGAAAAAAAGTGTTTTACAAAGAAGTGGAAAAATAACTAGTTGTTTTATCTTTTCAATCGGTTGTTTTACACTTAGTGTTTTTTAAACAGGTTTTGACAAAGCTTGAAATGGGTTGACTTTGCTGTCAAACCAATTCAATCGGTTGTTTCGACATTTCAACCGATTGTTTTTTGAAAATCCTTAACAAAATTTGTTAAGTTTGGTAAATCTATTTTAATTGATTCAAAACTGATTTGGCTTCTTCATTAAATCTTTTTAACTGCCTTTTGGAGTTTAAAAAGTTAGTTTTACGCTTTTGGTAGTAATATATCATATTACAATTTTTCAAATTAGTTTTCTCCAAGATTTACTTGAGGCTTTGGATTGACTTTTCTAAGAGTGGAATAAAACTGCTTTGTAAATTTTGAATTCAATATGTATAAGGTGTGATCAATCCTTATTCTCTCTTAAATATTGTAATTATGTAAATGTGTTGTGTGCAGATCCAGAGGGTGTTATATGATCTGTAGTGTGTTGTTTGCCAAAAGAGATGTGTGTTCTTGAAGGATTCAAGATCACCTCTTTGGTGTGTGGTTTGCAATCAAGATTGTTGATTGCTTAATGAATACCCAATGGTTTCTGTGGACTAGATGTAGCTCTTGGTATAAGAGTGAACCAATATAAATCTATTGTGTGATTCTTTCTATCCTTACTCTCATTTAAATTTGTTTTGGATTGTTTTTCTTAACTGCTGATAAAAACAACAAGTTGAATCGCATAAACAATCGGTTGAATTTCTGGAAACATTATAAAACAAATTTGTTTCTTGGCTAACTTGATTCCTTTCTCTTTGATTCTTCATTGGCTTTCTCTATACCTTCAAAGTTATCGAAAAAAATTTATAAACAATTCACCCCCTCTTTTTTAAGGCCTACAATTCCAACAATTACTTCATTGTGTTGAGATCCTTGTAATCAACACAACTGCCATGACTCATCTTTCTTTCGCACTAACAACATTAGGGATGCGAAAATATTATTACTTCATTGTATAATTCCCTCAATCATCGTTTCTTTGATCTGACGCTCAATCTCATGCTTATGAAAATATGGATATTTGTAGGGTTTGACGTTCACTGGAGTCAACCCTTCTAAGAGGGGAATGTGATGATCAATTGCTTAAATAGGAGAAAGGCCTCACGATTCCTTCAATAATTAGGTATTTCTACTCAACATTTCCTCAATTTCTAGTACCGATAAAGGTTTAGGGAACTATTTTATGGAAGGGAGGAGTTGTAACCAGAAATATTCTGCTATGCCATCGGTAAAAATTATCCTCTTGATTTAATGTATATTGACCTCTAAAGGTGTTGTTCGGTGTTAGCCCTTAAGTTCAACTATTTTCCCCTTTCTAATGAATTTCATAGTGAGTTGTTCATAGTCAATTAACACTGGCCCCAACATTGTCAACTATTTTACCCTCAATACGATCACAACCCTACTTAATGGCAATGTAAACATATCAACAAAAAATGTGTGAAAACCCAATTGTAATGCTACATATTTGCAAACAGATGAACATGGAAGCTCATCTTCATTCCTTCCAGAATATGAAAGTTTTAAGTTGGGAAAACTTGAAGGTCCAAGAATTTAGTTGTGCAATCTTGGATGAAGTTGTGGGTACTCCCACTATCCACTAAAATCAACACTAGGGAATCGTTGACATGGCCCAAAACCTTTAGGGTCTGAAAAATTAAGTGGTCCATCAATGTGTGTAAATTGATTTGGGTAGGGTTTGTATCCAGAGGTGCCTTTGGTTCATTAGGAGTCGGGTCATCTATATGAAGGAGGTTGTTCAAATCAATCTCATTCGTTTCAGAGTTGTTGGGTTCTGCTATCAACAATGTGAACTCATGCTTGCATTTGTGACCAGGCCGATATCACTCATCACAGTAGTAAAAAAACTGCTTGATTTTGAAAATCCATGATAATGGTTCAGATCCCTTAAATCGGGCACATATCTAGTTGCAAAGAGGTTCGAGTAAAAGATTATAGGCTCCAATTTGAAGTGTCACTTGGGTTTCTAAATTGGTCATGCAAGTATTCATTTCTATTTAGAAAGATTTCTGGATTTCTTGTAATTCAAGAATGAATCTATTTTTTCATCACTTTTAGACACAAGTATGGTGTCTCCCTTGAGTTTTCTCTCAACGAAAGTACCAAAATACAATGTCTATATTACAGGTTAGGCTTTCTCCATAGACAATACTGGACAATTCTCTGGTATTATTTATTTGAAAGGCTCTCATACCTATAACAAAATATTGTCAGCCATCCAAAAGGACACACCCCAACAGAAAATAAAATCTATGAGAGATCTTAACAACCTGGGAAAATACTACAGTGCCCTTAGTTCTAATTAGGATTCCCAACCTCTACTTCATTTTGCATTTAACCATTTAGTCATAATCATCAAAATATTTAGGTTTGGTGTTATGTTGTTTGGACTTGCTCCTTGTTATTGGACTGTTCATTTGTGCATCATCATGATCGTAATCTTCGGAAAATTCGTCCTTCACCATATCAATTTCAACCTCCATCAAATTTTCCAAAATTATCTCCTATTTCGGATTTGAAAATCCATAAGTCAAAAATATATAATTCAAAAGTCAAAATTTCGTTTCAAAAAAAGGAAATTTGAAATGCAAAAAATACATTCCAAAAAAGATAATATGGGACACAAAATTTTAAAATACATTCCAAAAACGAATTTTCAAAATTTAAAAATTTGTTCAGAAAATCAAAATCAAGAAATGTATTCTGAAAATCAAAATCCATAAATATATTCTGAAAAAGGTGTTATGGAAATATTTTTTTTATCCACACCCACCTTTCATTTAAGATCATTTTGGTTATTTTGCAAAAACATTTTCGTCATCTTCAATAACAAATTAAGAGATCAGTTGAAATTGATGTTATTTAGGGAGAATTTGCCTAATATTTTACTACATCCTCTAGTAATATGACATTAAGAGTATAACTAAGTTGAAGAAAAATACATATATTACAACTTAAAATATATTTGTACAAAAAAAAAAACTAAAAAGAAACATTTTTAGGAATTAGAAAAAAATATGTAGTATTTTATACTCTCTTTTTCTCGACAAAACTTACCTAGTCCATCTTATTAATTACTTAACAAGTTAATCGTTAAATAAAACAAAATTATATAGAAAAGTTATAAACTTTTATTGATATTTTGTGTTCTCATTTTAAACTAGAGCATACCTTTTATAAGTTATAACATAGTATATGCTTGCTTGATTACATTCAAAATTTGATATGCATAATTTTGAAGCTATAATATGATATGAGCATGTTCGGTAACAAATATACACTAATAATTTTTTATGTATCTAGATAATTTTTTTTTTTTGCATATCTAACTTTATTTTTCCTTTCTAATTCTATAATTTTTTAATTTTCATAGTGATCCCATTATTATAAAAAAGAAACATATTTTCATAATAGACGGTCTACTGATAGTGTCTAAATGTTTTTTCATGACATATTTCTCTTGATTTTGATCATGGAATTTATGTGGATTTAAACTATCTTTCATTTGAAAATTATTTTTCATCTCATCATGATCAACATTACAACTATGAGATGCCTTGCGAGTCATATTTGCAACAACATTCACAATTTAATGAGCATCCTTTAAAACATAGCGAGTCATACGTCCAACAACCACTACAATCTTGTGAGTCATTTTCCCAATAGTTTTATGAACCTTATGAGCAATTTATCAGCAGTCTTATGAGCCATATTATTATGATGAATATAAGCACAGTCAATCACCCTTTCAACAATTTGTCTAACCATATTTAGATGAGCAGATGAGATAATTACTGGTAAATACAATGAAATCTCAACAAGCATAAAGTCCAGTTTATTAATATTAGAAGAGAAAGTTGGTCAAATTGTAAACATATTGAAGATATAGCTAAGACAAGTTTGAATTCACTTCATGATCCTATTTAGATTTAACAAAAATTGTATAATTTGATACAGGCTATATTTATGACTTTGATATCTCTGTTGAGAGTAATTCTATTATGCCTCTAATTTCCATTTCATTCAAAAGTATAGACCTTATCCAAGTATAGACTCTCTTCCACAGGATGTCATAACATTTTGTTAACTGCCTCTATTTACCCATAGCTTTGCGGATGATAAGATGAGAATATTCTCAATTATGTGTCACTCATTTCAATAGAATCTTTCCAAAAATTACTCATAAAGATAGGGTCCCTGTTAGGAAGTATACTTTTCGGCATGGAAACAAATAATTCAACAATCTTAACAACTGAAAAATTTGTTGGAAAGCATGCCAAAATGTGTTGTCTCTAAAATTCTACCAACAACAACTAAAATTACAAAATAAGTTTGGTATGAAGGGGGTCATTTGACAAAGTAAAGAGACCGCTACTAGAAAATTGATGAATAATGATACAAATCAATGACCGAAAAATATGGTCACTATTGGTGATCAGAAATTCTTTTTATTATTTGATGATTGAAATAGTGACTAAATATTTAGTCACGGAAAATCGATCACCCAATCGGTTACTAAATCGGTCACAAAAAAGTCGATCACCAAATTAGTAACAAAGAATCGATTACCAAATCAATCATTAAATCAGTCACCAAATCGATGACTATAATAACTTTTAATTCTCCTAAAAAAGTTTCCCAAATTAATTTGAAAAAATACTAAATCTATTTATTTATCAAAAAATTTAATCATACAAAAACATTAAAGTGGTAGTAAACATTATAAGATTAATAATTAATTTAATTAAAGTTTCTGTTAATTTTTTATGACTGTTATTTTGCTAAGATAGAATTAAAGGGTCATCGATAATTTTTTTTTACTATATGAATTATCGAAGTAAAATTTAAATTCAAATAAAAAATATATTATCAAAAACTTATATTTGACTTGTCAATATATAATAGTGGAAAATAAATCTTCTAAATATCTGTTTATAACAAAATAAACTTAATCAATCACAAACTTGTGGTTAAAATTTCAGGTTAATAACACTGTAAAAACACATGATTTTTAATCTATCAAATTTAATTTTTAATCACAAACTTGTGGTTCACATGATTTTTAGTGAATATAATTTAAAAATAAGCTTATTTCATTCTATACATAAAAACAATGTGAAAACACCTAGAATAAATTTCTTAAGAGAAACAAATATTTCATGTGATGGAATAAATAGAATAAAAGTAGATTATTTTACAAATGAATGTAATTAATTTTATTTTTTAAATTTGGAAAAAAATGAATTTCAAATTTAGGATATAAAAATTAGGAATTAAAAGTGAATGAGTTTATTATTAGGATATGAAAAAATACGTTCTTTTATAAATTTTTAATAGATGTGTTCTTCTTTTTTAACTCTTAAACTAAAATTCTTAAAAAATATATATATAATTACAAGTTGAATGATGATAGTGAACGATTCTCGGTCAGGCGTTCTCTTCTTTCTAGAGATCTGTCGCATTACGAAATCCCTGTCTATGGATGAGATTTTCATGGTTAGATGGGATAGACACTATTGCTTTGAGACGGTTTATGGATGACCGACCCAATAGTATGTTGTATAAGGTATTGACATTTACTAATAAATACATGATCTTTATGGTTTTCGCCAGACCTCTTTCCTCCCTAAACGTGGTGTATAAATGTATCTCCTAGTATCTACTCTCACGCCAAAGAATTCGACGATCTGCTCTTCATACGGTTGAATCTCCGATTCAGGAATCCTCTGAAAGGTTTTCCAGTAGAGAATGTCCACCGAGCTGCCATGGTCCACTAGGACCTTAGTGATTGCGAACTTGTCAGGTTATTACCTTGTGGTCGTCTTGAGCGACGTCAATGGCTGTAAAATCATCATCGGTGAATGTTATTGGGGGTATTCTGGGTCTAGTTTGGCGACATTTAACATGGGCTAACTGAATGGTTCGAAGATGTTTTTTCCTCGCGGAGTTAGAATATCCTCCTCCTCCAAAGCCCCCGGCTATTGAGTTGACATCTTCGTCTGGTACGCCGAGTGATATTGAGCCTGATATGGTATTGATGACTTTCCGCACTCGGCACCTCGTCCGATTGTTTCGTTTGGAACTCTCACTTCGCTGTCAGGTCTGCCGAGGGTGGTGGTCGTCCTGCCGAGGTCCATCCCCTCGACTCAATTGGTCGTTATAGTCTCTCGGGCCTCGAGATGATTGTCGGTCTCTCTGAGGAGACCGATGTACCGCAACATCTATTTTGAGGAATATCTGGAAATGACCCGCCTGGACGAGTTCTTCGACTTTGTCCTTCAAAGTTTGACATCCTTCAGTTGTTTGGTCGTAGTTGCGATGGTATTAGCAATGTTTGGACGTATTAGTGTTTTGTGGGGTCTGTGACGACTTGAGGGTTGGGATGAGTTCAGCCTGTAATGCTTCATCTAGAATCCTTCCTCTTCGGACGGTGAGAGGTGTGTAACTGTTAAAACGGGGGTCGCAATTTTCTTTAAATCGGTCAACCCGCTTCGGTTCCAACCGGTTGCCCCTACCTTTCTCTTTCTTGCTTTCCTTACTTGTGGTTTCAGCCTGGTATGCTTTGTGGTAGTCGACATGCTCTTCTATCTGCATGAACTTTGTGGCTCGGGTTCTTAGTTCATCCATGTCTCTGACCGGTCTTTTGATTAAGTTTTCTGTGAACTTGCCCGGCTGGATGGCCCCAACTAGGTGATGCATGGCTATCTTGGGCATTAAATTTCTGATGCTCATGCATACCTTGCTGAATCGGTCCATGAATGCTCGTAAGGATTCACCTTTTTCCTGCTTCACGTTGAGGAGGGATAAGGAGGACGTGTGATGTGGTCGGCTGGTGGCATATTGCGTGATGAATTTCGTCGTCAGATCTTTGAAGCTTCCCACGGAACTTGTAGGAAGTTTGGTGAACCAGCCGAGGGGTCCTTCCTGGAGAGTGGTGGGGAATAACTTACACCACAGTGCCTTATCAGTTTTGTACAAGGTCATCTATGTTTTGAAGATGTTCAGGTGTTCGTCCGTATCGGTGAAGCCATCGTAAGGTTTGATGGTCAGTCCTTTCCACACTAGGGGGAGTGGAGCGTCGATTATCTCATATGTAAATGGGTGTCTCTTTGTTCTTCTTCCTTGACCGGGTCTAGGTCATTCCGGGAGGTATGGAGAGTTTGCGAACCTAGTGGTATGGTTCTGGATTGGTTGGTTTTAGGGTGCGGTGTTCGAGATTGCTCCTCTCGCTCGGGGCTTCCGATACGTCTTAGCAAGTGCGGGTACTCTTGTGCGGTGTTGGTCCTCGACATGGTCTGGAACCTCGCCTTCGTCGTCGTGGTCGTCGACGTCCTCCTCTCAACGCTGAGCGAGCGATCGTTCACGTCGCTTGGACATGTGTCGTCGCTGGTGCTCGCAACTGCTCAACAATTCACCAACGCATCTCTAACCCTATCCATTTTAAAATCCCGAAATCAAGTTTTCCCCAAATTCTCAACAACCTTCGATTTTTCGCCACCGATCTTCACGACACTATTAGTTTCTCTTGATTGCACTCTCGTTTTCTGCTTTCAATTTTGCGTTTTTTCAACTTACCACATTTTTTTCTGTCAGGTTTGCGTATTCTATCTAGTTCTTCGAGCGTTCGATATCGTTGGTTTGTATTCGTATTTTCGATTTGATGCAGAAGTATTTACAAAGTCCTACATTATCGCCTCTGAGAATTATTTACTTCATACTTAGACTAGTGTTGATACCTAGACGGTATTAACTCAACAAGACGGTCTATGAATAAAGTTAGAATTTCGATGACGGTAAGTAACTTAGTGCAACATGGGAAATTTCATTGAGAGGAATCAGCAAAGAAAAGAAAAACGGGTCAAGTTAGAGTTCTGATGATAACAAACTTCTTAAAAAAAATTCATACACTGAAATATGTTAATGATAGTATTAATATTTGTTTTATGTATATGTATTTCTAAAATCTTAGTTGACAACTAGACATGCAATATTTATGAAAGAATTAATTAAAACAATTTATCCCTCTATTATTGTGTTTTTCTTATCTTTTCTTTTCTTTTTATAAAAGTTTTCCTGCAAAAACACGTTATATTTGTTCTAATTTATTATACATACTTTCAAACAGAAATGTTTTCCTACCTTTTCACCATCCTTATATTTGTAAAAATATTTATACCTTAGGTTTCTGTCTATATAAAAATTATAATTTTTCAATAATTTAAAGTTTTTTCTTTTATGCTATTAAACAAAATACTAATTGAAACTTAATTATTTTTAACTATGCAAAATAAATTTTTAATGAAAAAAAAAATGTCAAAACCTCACCCATATTCATCCAGTGAGAATAACTTCCAACATTATTAGTAAAGTGGAAAGCTAATGCAATTCCGAAAATACTATATAATTCTAATTCCAAATTTTTTTTTTTTTTAAAAATAGACCTTATAAAACTTATAAGACTTAAGTAATATCCAGATAGAAAGGGTAGACAAATGACTTTTTAAAAAAAAATTATTCTTAAATATTTGTTTGTTTAAGTTAATATTCTTAAATATTTGTTTGTTTAAGCTAATATTCTTAGATATTTATTTGTTTAATCTAATATCATTGTATATTTGTTTGTTTAAGCTAATATTTTTAAACGTAATTTTTTTAAATATTAATACTTTTTTTAGAAGTTAATATTTTAAAGTAATATTATATCATAATTTAAATCTAATATATAATTTATAAAAAAAAAGGTGAAAGCCTCTTCGATGTTGATCCACTAAGAATAATTTGTATTGAACATCTTATTGATAAATGTTTTATTGTCCAATTCGACAATGTAACCAGATGTGTATTAACTATTACAACAATGTGTTTATTCAGTATTACACCAATGTTTGGTATGTACTACTTCATACACAACAAAATATGAAGGAGCTAAGAATTGTGCATGCATGAACAATGAATTTATTTCCGCTTCTATCCAACAACCAATGCTTTTGATTTGCATAGGGGACATACATTTTTCTCTTTTAACCATCTCCTTATACAATCTGCATGGTATTCATGTCCACATTGAAGAATTCCAATCTCCTCTTTGTTCTTATATTCATCCTGTGAAATCATATCATGCATAAGTATTCCATTTAATAGGAGAAAGAGGAAAACATGTTTCTAATAGTACATACTATAAAATAATGCATTTGATACCTGACATATTATGCAAAGATCATATTATTGTTCCTCAGAAGTTGACCCCTCCAAGTTATTAGGTAGTAGATAACCTTTTGTAAGCATTTGTCTTGCAATAATTTCTTTTGACAAACCTCTCTTTACGTTGCCAATCCGTTCACCACCTAAACTTAGAAGATCCTGTTGTGGAATTCCAAAAGAGATAGAAAATTAAAGTTTTCATAGTCACTTAGACCTCATAGCCAATCCACATTTATAGCAAAATACACAAGACGATACATAACAAACTTGCCTCATATGACATGTTAATGTCCAATTGCATATGACTAAGATGGTAACAGCATGAAGAAACTTCATGAAGAAAGGCCATAGGAGGAAGATTATGCATGTTGTCTCTATGAGCATGAAAGTTGGAGTGACCTCTATGCACGTTGCCTCTACGAGCATGAAAGTTGGAGTGACCTCTGATGTCTTGCACTTGCACAGGCTGTGCATGATGATGGTAGTGCTGATGGGCAAATTTGTGGCGGCCCCTTCTACTTTCGGTTGTAACATGATATCTTTGGTGATTCATTCTTGAATTCTCTAATGAACTTACATTAGAAGACCGAATTCATTCACCATGTCAAGGATTTAAAGAAAATAGCACATAATTGCATGGAATAAAAAAACATATATGTTAAAAGCATATACAAATATGACCAAGAAAATAAAATAAAAAAACAAACAGTGTTCACTTCTGAATGTTAAAAGTAAGCCTTTTTTACATGATAAAAAAAAGACACAAAAATGACAACTTTGGAAAAAAAACATCATCCTCTGATCAAACAAAACTGAGGAGAACAAAACCAAAACCTTACCTAACGAGTGACCGTCTTTCCTAGGTTTCCAAATCCAAATTCTCTTTTGAACAAAAGGCAGATGAAACCAGGGTCTGAAAAAGGAAAATTTCAACGTTATCTGTAGATCTATTGCAACATGGATTGTTTATAAAGAGTAATTATAATATGATGATAAAAGAAGGAAATCTTTACTCTGAAAGATATTTTAATTTTTAAAATCTAGTTTTAAATATTTAGGTTATCTCATCTTCATATTATTTGTAAATCTATTCTAAAATGATTATATCAATATGGTAATTAATGACAAGAGTTAAAAGAGGGAAATATTTTCCATTAAAGATAATTCAATCTTTAAAATCTAATTTTATATGTTTCGGTGTTTGAAAGTTAGTTCTTCTATCATTAAAATTTTTTTATCACATATACTAATTTTATTATTAAATAAGTAGGGATGAAATTCGGAAAGATATATTACCTCTTTATATTATTTATCTAAATAAATCCACCTTCTTCAGATTCTGTTTAATAAATTGATTTATATGAAACTAATTTATATATAAGGTAATAATTATACCTCACTTATGATAAGTTCAAGAGTAGGAAATTATTACTAAAGATAGCTTAATTTTGAAAATATAATTCTAAATATTCAATTTATCTAATCTTCATGTCACTAATTATTATTTGAAAATATACTATAAATTGGATTACTTATTCACATGGTAATAAGAAGGGAAGAGTTAAAAGAGGCAAATCTTTACCATCAAAGATAATTCACTTTTTCAAAATTTAATTCTAAATATTTGACTCTTTATGTGATTTTTGTGTCATTACTTATTATTTATAACATGGACAACTTATAAAGATGATATTTAATCATTATATATACATAATAAATTTGATTTCATTAAATATATTATGCACTAATAACAATAGAAAAGAAAAAATTATTGCATTAGTCTCACTATTTCATTCATATAAAAATTAGTTCTTCTATAATTTGAATGTTAATATGTTATTATTATATATAGTAATTGTATCATTAAATGACCAGTTTAAAAGTATTTTAGAGTAGGGACGATAATATGTTAGATGATCACATGATTGTTGTGCTTCTTCAGACCATGTAAATGAGTATTTATTCAGTAGGTTAGTGAGAGAAGCAACTATAGAAGCATGATGCTGAACAAATTTTGATAAAAACCCGTAAGCTATAAAATTTTGGGCAATTGTTTAATGGTGGTAGGTGTCATTCAAAAAATAATTGCACAAATTTTCTTAGGATCTAAGCAAACGTCATCCCTTGATATTATATGTCTCAAGTATTTTATCGATTCCTTGAGAAACAGACACTTGTTTCTCTTAAGGAAAAATTGATTACTCATGAAGCATTGAAAAAGAATATCCAAATTAGAGATATGGTCTTTTAATGAGTTGCTATACACTATTATGTATAACAAACTTTCGCAAATAGTACTAAAGTAATATATTCACACTTGATTGAGTTATAACATAGTACATGCATGATTACATTCAAAATTTGATATGCATAATTTTGAAGCTACTTGGGATTCTTTTTAATAAATTGGTTAGTGGTGAAACTAATTCTTACCAAACCAATTTATATATAAGGTGATAATTGAATTAAATATATACGGATGATTTAACAACAATCAAATAATGATTAACACATTACCTTCAATCAACCTAACTAATTAAAGATAACTTTTGGTTCTAATATATTCTTATACTTTTGGTTCTAATATATTCTTAGTAGGTAGGGTTATGCTTAATTTAATCTCACAAATCTACAAATGTTATTATACATGCATCTATCCATATATTTTAGAAAAATATATGTAAGAAATATTTAAAATATAAACTCAAATAAAAAAATTAATCTTAAACTATAATTCAAATAAAGTTAAATAATAAAATATTAATATAAATAATTTATCATTTTAAAAAACCAGACTTAAATAAGTTGTACCATAAAACAGTAGTTTAAGGAAATTATTTTCTTTATAAACAAATTTAATTTAAATAAAAAAATTATTTATAAAAAAAATTAATTTCATAATTATAGATTAAAAAACATAAATCTATAATATTGAATCATAAATGATTTTTCAATTATTACTATTTTTTCATTGATAAATTGTTTTTTTCAAAAAAAAAAATGTAAATAAAAATCTGTAATAATAAATAACAAATACCCATGAGTTTGTTACTAATATCTAACTTTTTAGAAAGTTATTCCTAAAATAAGTGTTTGAGGGTGAGAAGAAAAACATCTCCCCTCTATTTACTTTATGAGCAATTTTATTTCTTTAATAAATATATACATAGAGATATAGACACGAGATAAGGGAGATATCAAAGTAATAAATAGTGAAATCAACAATATATAATAAAATATATATTTTATTGAAAATTATTAAAGGAAAATAATTACATGAAACAATCTAAACATAATGTAATTTCAACTTCGTCGTTGAATTATAACTACATATTATATTAAGTTTGCTAATCTTTATTAAAAATAAAATCAATGAAAAGAGGATAAAATGGTTATAATTTAATATATTTTAGAAGGTATACATTTTATATTAACACAATATGAAATAAGTTAGGATTAATATAAATTTTGTAAACATTTATCTTAAAAAGGAGAATCCAAATCGTAGATTTTGAGAATGTATTTTCCAACTAAATTGTATTGCTGATAGTTAGCCATTAATTAGTTTATTAGTCACGGCATTACTAAAAATAGTTTAATTTTGAAAATATAATTCTAAATATTTAGTGTATTGAATCTTCATGTCACTAATTATTATTTAAAAAAATTACTGTAAATTGGATTACTTATGGACATGGTAATAAGAAGGAAAAAGTTAAAAAAGACAAATCTTTATCATCAAAGATAATTCAATTTTTTAAAATCTAATTCTAAATATTTAACTATTGATATGATTTTGGTGTCATTAATTATTATTTATAAGATGGACAACCTAATGGTATTTAATCAATATATATATATATATATATAATAAATTCGATATCATTAAATATATTATGCACTAATAACAATAAGATAAAATTATTATATTAGTGTTACTATTTCATTCATTCAAAAATTAGTTTTCTATGATTCGAATGTTATTATCATATATATTAATTGTATTATTAAATGATCAGATGTTATGTCAAATATGATGGTACTTATTTAAGAAAATTCACCTTTTTAGTAAGTGAGTTCTTTTTAATAAGTTGTCTTATATATAATTCAATCCTATAAAATTGATTTATAAAGTAAGGATTACATCCCATTTATATCTTCCTAGAGTATACTGGGAGGAGGGGGAATTGGTTGTAATAATTCATATGGTAGTTGTGTAGGCGACTTGATTTGTTGACACACAACACAACCTTTAACAAATGAATTTGTCGTTCAAATTCCCATAAGTTCTATGTATTCTAACGTGACCGATCATTGGTGTGGCATGAAATTCCACCAAAAGGATTTGCTTAAGAGGGGATTGACAAGGAATATAAATATTGTCATGATAAAGGAGAATTCCTTTAACAATTTTAAATTTTGGATGTTGCTCCAGCAAAGCACTTGTTGGTACAACTGTTAGATTCTTAAATCTGCATTATAATTATCTTCTGTTTTTGACACCAAATTAGACTATGGCATTGTCAACCCATTGTGATGAACTCCCATCTATCATGCTTGATCCTGCCTGTTGACCGGAACGCTGGAAACTGCCTCGTCAAAGGATCGACGTGCGCACCGCTTCACACCTCCGTTCCTCTTCGAGATCCACCTCAAGAACCTGCAAAGAAACAGAGCGG
>Ga0123342_1006304_pt1 | contig 16546 bp, 15 predicted proteins | sample Turbeawhitnodule_FD_89960 | JGI IMG/M metagenome (GOLD analysis project Ga0123342, IMG submission 89960) | Root nodule microbial communities of legume samples collected from Mexico - Turtle bean Mexico white nodule | ecosystem: Host-associated > Plants > Roots > Nodule | place: Mexico: Nepantla... | reverse complement strand
TCTTTTTTTTTTTTTTTTTCTCCAATACTATTTTTTTTTTCCCCCTTCAAATTTTTTCACCCCCTCCTTTAACAATTCTCCCCCCCCCCCCCCCCCCCCTTCGTTTAATTCCATATATTCTAACAATATTTTGGTAAACATCAAATCCCAACAATATATCACGTGAATGAACATTTACTCAGTCAAAACATAAAAGATTTTCGCTTTATCTTACCTCGTCACACTAGTATGAACAAAATAAATAAAAAAACAAAATTGATTAAAACAAAATAGTTAGTTTAAAAAAAATCAATTGATGTTCATTTTAATCAATTAAATTTGTATTAAGAACTATTACTTAAACTGATTATGCATAATTCAGTTATAAGACAATTGAACATGTCTCTTGGAAGTGGTTTAGTAAACAAATCAGCTAATTGTTTTTATGTTACAATGACTTTTATTTTACAGTTTCCATTTACAATATGTTCACAAAGAAAATAATGTTTAATCTCAATATGCTTTGTGCATGAATGCATGATAAGATTCTTTGTCAAGTTTATAACAGTAGTATTATCACATAATAAAGGAACGTTATTCAAGATTATCCCAAAATCACTTAGTTGTTGTTTCGACCATATGATTTGTGCACAACAACTCTCTACAACTTTGTTGTTGATAAAGCCACACAAGCTAGCTTCTTGCAATGTCATGAGATTAAGCTTGAACCATGCAAATGACAAGTTCCACTTCTACTTTTTCTGTGTATCTTACATCCTACAAAATCATAGTCAGAATAGCCAATTAAGTTTAAAGAAACATGACAAGGATACCACAAACCAACTTCTTTAGTTCCTTGCAAGTACTTTAGAATCCTCTTGGCAACATTGTAATGTGACTCATTTGGTACATATTGGAACCTTGCACACATGCAAACAACAAACATAATATCGGGTCTACTTGTAGTAAGATACAATAGTGAACCTATCAATCCTCTATGCTTGGTTTGTTCCACTGAGTTTTCAACATCATCTTGATCTAGATGACATCTTTTTGATATAGGAGTGCTTACAACTTTACATTTGTCCATTTCAATTTTTCTTAGCAAATCCTTACAGTACTTTGTTTAACAAATAAAGATGTCATCCTTCAATTGTATCATTTGAAGTCCTAAGAAATAGTTAAGCTCACCCATCATAAACATTTGAAATTCACTTTTCATAGCCTCCACAAAATCTTCACAGAGAGTTTCATTGGTTGAATAAAAAATGATATCATCTATATATACTTGTACCAAAAAGATGTCATCTTTCTTTTTCTTGATGAAAATTTTCATATCTATTATGCCTCTTTCATGTCCTTGAAATAACAATAAATTACTTAACCTTTCATACCATTGCTTGGTGCTTGCTTCAATCTATATAAGGCTTTCTTGAGTTTGTACACATGATATAAAAATCTATGATCTTCAAACCCAAGTTGTTGTGATACATATAACTCTTCATTGATATAACCATTCAGAAAGACTCACTTCTCATCCATTTAAAATAATTTGAATCCACTCATACAAGCAAAATCTAAGAGAAGTCTAACAACTTTCAACCTTGCTACAAGAGCATAAGTCTCATCATAATCAATGTCTTCCTCTTGGTTGTAACCCTTTGCAACGAGCCTCGCCTTGTTTCAAGTGATGACACCCAGTTCATCCATCTTGTTTCTAAACACCCATTTTGTGCATATTATATTAATCTTTCCTGTTCTTGGAATCATAAACCACACTTCATTCTTAGTGAACTGATTTAACTCATCCTACATAACTAGAATCCAATTTTCATCTTGTAATGCTTCAGTAAATTTCTTTGGCTTAGCTTGAGAAAAAAAGGCCATTACTTCACATAAATTATTGAGTGAATTTTTGGTTGATACACCATTCACAATATTCCTAATGACATTATCCAAAGTCAAATCTTTGGGAGTTCTCCGTTCTTTGAGCAAATCTGGATTTACAACTTTTCCTTCAGCAGAAATAGAAATAGTTGTTTCTCAATCAATCGATTGATTTTTCTGAAGTATAGTTCTAAAATGATATGATTCAAGTTCATCTTCAACAGGCTTATGCATATAATTGTTAGTCTCATAAAAAAAACATGAACAAATTCTTAAACAGTTAAAAGCCTTCTATTATAGATTTTATATGCATCCATTAAAAGCATACCAATAAGAATTCCTTCATCAAATTTTGCATCAAATTTTCCAAGATTATCCTTGCCATTATTTATAACAAAGCATTTACAACCAAACACTCTAAGATGACTTATATTAGGCTTTCTACCCTTATATGACTCATAGGTTGTTTTCTTTAAAATTGGCCTAATTAATGTTCCATTTAAAACATATGCAGCAGTGTGTACAACATCAACCCAAAAACACTTACGAAGATCAAATTCATTTAACATAGTCCTATCAAGCTCTTCTAGCGATCTATTCTTCCTTTCGACTACATCATTATGTTGTAGGATTCTAGGAGTAGAAAAACTATGTGTAATCCCATTTTTTTCACAAAACATATTAAATCTTTCATTTTGAAGCTCTCCCCCATGATCACTTATAATTGATTTAATACTGTGGTTGTTTTCATTTTGTAAAACCTTAGGCAATTTCTTAAACACATCAAATGCATCAGTCTTAGAAGCAATGAATAATGTCTAGGTATATCTTGAGAAATCATCAACAATAACCAAAGCATGCAAATTTCCACCAAAACTAGTTCTAGATGGTCCAAATAAGTTCACATGCAAAATGTCTAAAGGATTTTTAGAAGAAATTAAATCTTTGAGTTTAAAGGAAGATCTAGTTTGTTTTCCTTTTTGACATGCATCACAAATTCTATTATTCTCAAATTTTATCTTTTGGAAAACCAAAAACTAAATCTTTACATTTTAACCTGTTTAAATGATTAGTATGAATATGTGCAAGTCTCATATGCCACAACTAGGATTCATCATCTTTATAAATAAGACACTAATTCACAAAGATATTATGTTGAATATTAAGGTGATAAATGTTATTGAACCTCTTACCCGTGAAGACTACCTTATTATTGTCTTTATTGCAGATTTGACAGTTTTTAGATTCAAATTTCACCTTGTATCTCTTGTCACAAAGTTGACTAATGTTAAGGAGATTGTGTTTCAACCCTTCAACATACATAACATATTTGATGGTTTTTTATGCTTCAGTTCCTATATGTCCTCTTTCAAGAATCCTCCCATGGTTATTGTCACCATAGGTAACCTACCCTTCTAATTTTAACTTTAGCATAGAAAACTGAGATGTATCTTTTGTCATGTGTTTAGAACACCCACTATCAAGATACCACTAATTTAACCCTCTTTATTATTTTGCTTTCTACAAAACAGATGTAAAAAAAATAAATATGGTACCTTTAGTTTTGGGTCCATATGAGTTTTTACCTTTCCTTAGGTAGCCATTTGGTTAAACCCTTTAGAATAAGATAATTTTTTAGCATGAAAGACCTAGAAGTATGACCACTCTTCATGCAATAAAAACATGATATTGAATGCATATGTTTAGAACTGTTAAATGAGGCATACTTTGTTTTAGCAGGAACAAAACACTACATAACTTCTTAACATTGTTCTTCTTTCTAGGTTATATCCTATACCACTTTTACCAAGCGTTTCAAGGTTGGCTCTTCCCATGGTAAACTTAATAATGTTTTCAGATGATATTCTATCTTGCTTTCCAAAACTTTGCAATTTTTATAGTATTACATTTTACTAGATTTAACACATTTACAAGAAGCATGCAAACATATTAGTTCAAGATTAACAAGTTGTGCTTGAGCATCATGCAATTCTTTTTCTAAAGATTTTGCTTTGGATTCAAGAAAGCTATTTGAAATTTTTAACTTGTTACCTATAACAACAAGCCTATTTGCTTCCTTGTGTGTTTCATGAAATGCAAGGAAAAATTGATCATAACTTCTAGAATCAGTAAAGAAAACACGTATTGAGTCATTGCTCGATCCTTCATTACTGGCCATGAAAGAAAGATTAGCCTCTTCACTCTTTGTAGAGGTATCATTAGATGAGTACATGCCATTCTCTTCCCATGATATATGTTTTCTTTCTTCTGCCCTTGCATGCTTTTCTGCTTAATGATTTCTCCTTGTTTTGATTGATTGGATAGTCAACTTCGACGTGTCTTGGCTTACCACAACCGCAACAAGTAGTTAACAGAAATAGATTCATTTGTTTAGAAACATACCTCTTTTTAGGCTGAAACCTTCCACGATTTTTCTTCTTTAGAAATCTATTAAATTTCTTTGTGAGCAGGCTTAAGGTTTAATCTTGATCTGAATCCTATTCATCCTCACTCAAATTCTTGTTTTGTGCATTGGGCTTGAGAGTTATGCTCTTTACTTTCTTTTCATAATTTTCCTACTCTTCCAGTCTGTTCCGCTCTAGCTCGTGTTCTCTCAACTTTACAAACAGAGTTGTTGTAGATAGTCTTGACAAATCCTTGGATTCTAAGATTGTTGTAACTTTTGGTTGCCGACTTTTATCCAAGCATTTTAGCACTTTGATATTCAACTTTTTGTTATTAAAGACTTTGCCCAAACTTGTCAAGTGATTCACTATGTGTGTGAACCTTTTTTGTACATTAGTTATGGTTTCTTCCTACTTCATCTTGAACAACTCATACTCCTGAATAAGAGCATGTTTCATTGTTCTTTTGACATCGTTAGTTCCTTCATGTGTGACCTCTAGAATGTCTCACATCTCCTTGACAAAATTGCACGGAGAAACCCTGAAAAATTCATCCATATTCAAAGCAAATGTAATAATATTTTTTGCCACATAATCATATTGATCTTTTTTTATTTTTAGTTTCAAACCATTCAGGCCATGCTTTCTTAACATATTCATCTTTAACCACGTGTATAGGAATAAAAGGACCAATCTACACAACATCCCATTTACCCATATAAATAGATTGCATAAAGATCTTCATTTTAACTTTACAGAAAGCATAATTGACGTCACCAAACATAGGAGGACCATTAATAGACGCACATTGAGCAAACGGTAACTTAAACTTAGTCATACTTAAAGAACTTGATTAACTTTCAAGCCCTAACTCTTGATATCAATTGTTGAATTAAGGGGAAGCTAAGTTCAAGAGGGGAGGTGGATTGTACTTAGAAAGATTATCGCAATTAATTGTTTACAATAATTTAGACAAAATTTTAACAAATTATTTCTCAAAACAACATATTAATTTTATAGAGAAGTACATTGATTAAGAAAACAACATTTCTTTTATTAAAAAAACAATTTATTAAATTCTTTAATACAAATATCTTAAAACATAATCTTATAAATCAGAAACATAGTTTGAAAATATTTGAATCTATTTTAAAGAAACATATTTCTATATTAATTTCAACAGGTTATTTTTGGAATTAAAAGATTGTTTTTTCTAATTGAGAATAACAAAAAAGATATTTGACAAATTCCAAGATAAGTGCAAAACTCAAATGTATCAAACAATGTCTTTAAGAAAACCCTTTGTTTCAATTTAACTTGTTTAACCTGTAACAAATACGAATGGATACAAACAATATCAATATACAATGTAACACTCAATATTGCTAATCACAACTATTTTGTTATTACACAAAAACAAACAAATTTGCAGATAACAAAATAAACAGGTTGGTTTTTACAAAGAATGATTGATTATACTATAGTACAAAACATAATGTAAGGGAACAAATAAACCTTGATCGTGAACCAATAAATACAACAAGACCTCTCCAATTCATAATTACAATGAAGAATCTTTGACCTTTATCTAGATGATGAAGATTTGGATCCAAGAACACTCAAAGATCTTTTAAAGACTATTTTTTTCAAAAACTTTTCTCACTAAGATTCTCACATATGTAAAAATATAAGTTGTATGAGTAACATTTTTCCTAAAATAATGCATACCCTTTTATAGAGGTTTAACAAAAACGATTTTAACAAAAATGTGTAGTTAAGTAAAATTAACATGTTAAAAAATTGAAACAATCTGTTTATTTCACTTTAAAAGTGCAATATGCATGAAAATTATTTTTTCTCAAATAGAATGTACTCAAACTAAAAAAATTTCTTATGTTACATATTAAAACATGGTTTTCAGTATATAAAACATATTACAAAAAAATATAAAACTATTTCAGTATTTTTAATCAATTGATTTAAAAAATACAAATTTAAAAACTATAAATTTCTAGAAAAAAAAGTTAAAACTAGTTGAAAAAAAAATTGTTCTTGGATTCATCATCCTTCCTAAAGGAAAAAAGATAAATCAAGACATACAAAATAAAAACTAAACTACCTAGAGACATAAGGCAACAAGTCTTTAATCATGGCTTTATCAAACACTAAAGTTGGATGCTTGAGATGTCCAACATTTATCACTTGTTTGAGCCTCATGGATATGTCTTTATAAGTCATTATTGATATGTACTGAGTTCAATTTCATTCCATCATGGCTTAATGTAATTGACAAATTCATGTATGTAATTTTTTCCCAAAAAATCATTTCTTGAATCATCAATGAGGAGACATGCAAGAATTTTCTACTTAAAAACATCTACCACTACATTTGCCTTTCCTGGATCGTAATGTAATTCAAAATCATAATCTTTCAGAACCTCCACCAATCTTCTTTGTTTCATATTTAATTCCTTATGATCAAACAAGTATCTAAGACTCTTGTGATCTCTAAAAACCTCCAATTTACCACCATACACATAATGTCTCCATATTTTAAGTGCAAAATAGTGACAACTAGTTCTAGATCATGGGTTAGGTAATTTTTCTCATGTGTTCTTATTTGTCTAAAAGAGTATGCTACTACTTTTCTATTTTGAATAAAAGCACATCATAATCCCATTTTAGAAGCATTACAAAATATCACAAAGTGTCTAGTAGGGTTGGGTAGACTTCTTGAAAACTATTTTCACATTTTTCTATCCGTTCAAAGTTCTGACCTTTCTTAGTAAGTTGATTTAAAGGCATGGCTATTCTAGAATACCCTTCATCGAATCCTCTATGATATCCTGCTAAACCTAGAAAATATGAATTTCAGTCACTATTTCTTGTGGTTCCCATTGTAGAAATAATTCTACTTTGGTTGGATCCACTAATAGTCCTTCTTTGGAAACCACATGTCCAAAAAAAAATTCTCTAACTAGAATTCACACTTACACAACTTAGCATACAATATTTTTCCTCTCAAAGTTTGAAGAATAGTCTGAATATGTTTCTCTTGCTCCTCAACTATTTTATAATAAATGAAAATATCATCTATAAAAACAACTACAAATTATTCAAAAATGGACTAAAAAACCTTCTTCTTACAATTCATGAACACTTTAGGAGCATATGTTACATCAAAAGGCGTCACTTCATATTCATAATGACCCTACCTAGTCCTAAATATTGTTTTTCTTAATATTTTTTGCCTTTACTCCCATTTGTTGATACCCTAACCTTAAATCTATCTTTTAAAAAAAATAAAGACTTCTTCCGATTTATCCACCAAATTATGTATATAAGGAAAAAGTATTTATTCTTAATAATAAATTTATTTAACTGAGAAAATTTCACGATAGAGAAAATTTGGAGAGAGTTTAAAAAAATAATTGGAAAGATAATGAGTTTTGTAAATGAATAACTAAATAATTGAACATAAAATTCTTTTTCTTTGAAATATGGCTTATAATTTCACATTTATCATTCTAAAATCAATTCTTTTAAACGGTAAAAAATCTTGATTCTTATACAATTAGTTAAATATAAATATATTGTAATTAGAAAAAAAAAATGATGAATATGATTTTATATTTTGAACAATGATAATACCACCATAAAACATACCTTATGCTTTTGGGTTTTAATTTTTTAAAAGATTTAATTTAAAGCCTTTTAAACTTTTATTTAGTAGCTAAAGTAATTATACATTATGATGTATTTTGAGTGATTTTTGGTTAGTGAAACTGAAGAATTTCATTTAAGCAAAATGTTGACCTAAAAGTCCAACTACTTAGACCCAATAAATTTTTTATTATAAATAAGAGTATAAATTGGACTACATTATGATGTATGGAGAAGAATTCAAAATTCTCATGTTGGATGAGGTTTTGGTTTTGAAACTCAATCTTGCTGTCTTACCTTTTTTTTATGGGTTGAATAGTGTTTTAAACAGATTTTTAAAACTTTTTCATAAAGATGTAACCAGTATTTATATTTTTTTTAGAAATAAAAGAAAAATATTATTTTCCACTAATGCCTTTTAAGCCAGAGTAATTTCAAAAGTCACTCTTAAAAGATAACAGTATGTATTATTTTCTTAGCTTATCCTAATTAATCACAAGAGTATTCTTTGCAGGTAAGTTTACTCTTAACAAGGTATTTATAGAATTGCATGATTTTCAATTTAAATAGTTCATAATACATAAATCATTCTTGAACCATCCAAAAACATTACTAGTAGGTGTTCTTCACTTCTACCGTATGCCTTTTTTTTTTATTATTATTATTTCTTCATTCAATTTCTTCTTTTCTTCTTGTATGTCTTTTAATTTTCTAAATCTGATTGAAATTGTTTAAAGTCATGTTAATTTCAAAAAATGTAAAATATTCCTAATAGTACTCTCTTAAAATTTGAGTCTATTGTATAGAATTCGTATGAATTGATGTGGGTTGCAATGATAGGTTCCCTTGACTTAATATAGTATACCTTATTTTTGACTAATCTTGGTAACACATGCTACAAATGAGGTTTATGACAAAATAGAACATAGATGAACAAAAGGGAACAGAAATGAACAAAATAGTAAACTGGAGACAAATGATATGAGAATGAATATCTCTTCTTTCTTATTATTCAAATAAAAAACAAATGGTCTGAATATATACAAATAATACATTCATTTTAGGTTTAACTAAAGAAGGAAATAATCAATAATTAAATACTAGAATCATAACACACAAAGATAAAATAAAGGTTATTCCCTTTTATAAAGAGAAATAACTGATAATTAGAAAAAGACATCCAATTATTATCTTATATAGAGAGAAACAACTGATCATTATAAAAGACTCTCAATTAATATTAGGATCCTTATGTAACTCTGGTCTTATGGTCTTATATAGAGAGAAACAACTGATCATTATAAAAGACTCCCAATTAATATTAGGATCCTTCTGTAACTCTGGTATCCGTTGTTCAATTGTTATATATATATATATATATATATATATATATATATATATATATATATAAAAGGAGATGTGCAAAGTAACATATGTTAGAGAGCAAGAAGAATGATGATTGTGTTTGATTGTTGCAATGATAATTGAATTTCAAAAATATCTCTCACAATGATCTTACGTGTTGCATGCTAATGATGATCAAGCACGACATGTAATAAAACAATACCTTAAGTTTTTTTTTTTTCACATTAAATTTAGTAAATAATATTAATTTATTGGAGTTTTTATAGACTTTATCTAGAAACTTAGAGATATCCACTCCAAACTTATAGGGGTGCCCATATGTGGATGACATGCACCACCATTGTATCATCCTACTACTATTATTTGAATTTGCATTTAAAAGAATTGTTTTGTAATGCAATTGTTGTTTCGAATACTTGTCATACAAACTAGTTTAATATATAAATTTTGCATATAAGTTTTTCTAATTTAAATATATAAAATTCTATCCATTGCATGTGACTAAGTATCTATCCATTATAAAAAAAAAAATAAAAAATTCTTGTTCTTGTCTATAAATAATTAATTACATAATTTATTTCTCTTAATGGTCATGATAAATTGAATAATAAAGTTGTATTACTGTAAGAGTTTATACAGATATTTTTGTAACAAAATATAAATAAATTAATATTCTAATAAATAATTAATAGTAATTATCATTAGTCAAATTTGTTTTATATTATTTTTTTATGAAACATTAATAATTTAAAATTAAATGTAACAGCAACATTTAATATTAATTTACATTTAAATATTTATTTTCATTAATTGCAATATTTAACATTAATTTATATTAAATTATTAAATTTAATTTAATAATTAATATTCAAATAAAATTAAATGAATAATACTATTTATTAATATTAATTGTGATTAACTTTCTTAAAATTCATAAATTCACTAACAATAAAATATCTATTAATTAATTAATTAATTAATATTAATTTAGCTTCATTTATATAAAAGTCATCAATTTTATTCAACAGATTAATTATTAATTAATTAATTTAATAAAATGAATATAAAATAATGGGTTCCTTTTGAAAGGCCTCATCCGAAATCTAAATGATGGGTTCTCTGCATTGCCATTGAAGTGTTATTCCCACTCAACCATTTCAAACATGTAAAACTATTTTCTGGATTTTTAAAACTATTCCTCTTTTTTTGCCTTTTTTTTATTTAAAAAGTGCATTGGACTTGTAGTTAAAAACATTTTAGAGTTACAATATAAAAGTATATTTGAGATTGAATAATTTAGAAATGTATTTAAGATTGTATACTTTAAACTTCAGAAATACCGAATATTTTTTAATTAAAATAAAAATAAGAAATAGTTTAAACAATTAAGATCTTTGTATAATATTATTTGAAGAATGTAAATAAACAATAATATTATAACTTAAATAATTAATATTTATAAATTAATTTTGATTTATTAATTATAATAAAGTAACTTTAATTGTTCTAATAAAAAAATTAATTAAACAATCAAATATTTATAAAATTAAATGTATTTTAATATATATATATATATATTAAACAATAAATAAATTGTTAAAAAAATAAAAAAATTGACAAGCTAGTTGGTCCACCAACCCATCATTTAAGAGACTGTTTCTTTCTGCACCTCCATATGTTCTTCTTCTACCCCTATACAAAACATGAAAACACCTTTTTATCCTTCTTGTGTCACTCCCATATTCCGGATTACATAATCTAAAAGTTAATCTCAGATTCAAAAATAACTTACGAATTATTTAATTCGACATACATTTTTAAAAATGGTATTCCAAATATTATGTAATCCAAACACACATTTATAAAAGGCTTCTAGATTATGTAATCCAGAAACTAATCATACATTTGAAAAAAGACTTCCAAATTATATAATCCAGAAGCTAATTATGAATTTAAAAAAATACTTTGAGAGAAGATATGGAAGTGGAGGAAGAAAGAGTCCATTTAAGAGGGTAGACTAATCTTTCTAACCATGTTGACCACCCTACCTAGTCCTATAACCCTAAATCCTAAAATGATTCACTTTGTCATTTTAGTTACACATTGTATAATTAAAACATGGTTTTAGATTGTAAAGTTTAGAAATAATTTTGATCTAAAAATGCATTTTAAATTATAAAATCCAAACTATTTTCTTATTATATAATCTCAAAATATATTATGAATTATAAAATTTAAAATATATTTTTAAATTAAGCAATCCAATAATATATTTTTACATTACTAATCCAAAATGCGTTTTCAATATATTTTAAATTATACGATTAAAATATTATATTTCTTAATTGCATAATATGAATTATATAATTTAAAATATCTTTCAGAAGATAAATTTGATAAACTTAACTCATCATGAAAAAAAAATCCCATATTAGAAAAATTTAAGAGTTTTAGAAAGCACACACACTTTTATATATATATATATATAATTATATATATATATATATATAATTATATATATATATATAATTATATATATATAATTATATATATATAATTATATATATATATAATTATTTGAAATAAATTTTAATTGTGTATTTATTAATATATTAAACTATTTTTTTTTTTTATTTTTCTAATTCTTATATATATATATATGTTTACATTCTTAAACGTCTTTTACTACTCTTTTAGAACAATTATATAAAAGACATTTGATTTGATTTCAAAATAAATAATCTAAAACATATTTAACACTATTTCAAATTATATATCCTGAAAGACTTCGCGTTATCCCATGTTATTTTTTTTTAAATGTGTCAAATTTCAAATATTTAATTTTGTCCATGAAATAAGAAGGCTGATTCTCCCTGCACCCGATTATTTGTGATTGACACCCAATTGTAAACAAGAAAAGACTAAACTGTCCTTAATTAACATTGACATTTGGTTAGTGAGAGATCTGCATCCAACGTTTTCCTCTTCTTCATTTCTGCAGTGAACCTTACGACGCAGCCACCGTCGCAGGCAGCACCGTCGATGGAGCACCACCGTCGCAGGTAGAGCAGGACCTCTGAGGCAGCGAAACCCAGGAGCGAACGTCGGAGAAGGAAGCATCGTCGGAGAAGACAAAGTAAATGTTGCAGATCAATTTATTCAAAATTCATGTATGCCTGCGGATATATTCATCCGGAACTCATGTGTGCCTACCGGATATATTTATCCGAAATTCAACTTTGTATACCGGATATATTTATCCGAAATTGATGGTTTGAGTTACGGATATTTTTATCCATAATACATTGTTTGACCTGCGGATAGTTTTTTTCTGGAAGTTGGGACAATGGAAACCTGCAGATGGTTTTGTCCGTAGTGAATACAATAGTTTCGGATGCCTACATCCATAATACAAAGTCCAGACTTTCGGAAGACGATATCTGGGATCGCATCAGTTTGAACGAAAACAAAGGGGTTGCATAAAGTTTGGAGTGATATGAAGAATATAGAAGCAGAAGGAACTAGCCAATAGTGTCAATGCAGTGTATAGTTTTAAGGAACACGGGGATAATGTTTTTGGGTTTTGGACTGTGTAGGCTACCAAAGGGGTTACATATTGTCCGACCACAACCACACTAAAAACACTTATTCTGCAATGAAGTTACCCTGCACCTCACCATTCAATGTTTTCAAAAGTGAAGAAGACAATTCCATGCATTCTGGATATTTTCATCTGTAGCACATTCCATGCCTTCCAGATATTTTTATCCATAACACATTCCATGCATTCCGGATATTTTTATCCGTAGCACATTCCATGCCTTCCGGATATTTTTATCCATAACACATTCCATGCATTCTGGATATTTTTATCCGTAGCACATTTCATGCATTCCGGACATTTTCATCCGTAGCACATTCCATACCTTCCGGATATTTTCATCCGTAGCACATTGCCTTCCGGATAATTTCATCCGTAGCACATTCACCATTCAATATTTTCAAAAGTAAAGAAGACAAGGGCATAATAGGATTTTTAAAAAAATGTCGGGTGCTAGTCACAATTGATCGGGTGCAGGAAGCAATTGCCAAATAAGAAAAGTGTGGAAGAAAATCTGTCTACTTAAAACATGGTTCCAACAATTTGTTGGATACTTTCTTCATCCACCTCCCTAATTTCTTCCTGCAACTCAATAAATATTTAATTTCCAAAAATATCCTTCAACAAAAAGGTGCATGATCTCATTTTCTAATTTTAGAATTCAAAGTATACTTTTGAATTTGAAAATACATTCTAAACTCTAAAATTAAAATAAAAAATTATAAAAGTGGAATTGTCATTTTACGTTTTTCATGAGGTGCATAAAGAAATTGTGGATCTTATTACACATTTCTTGTAGATATAACAAAAGATTTTTATTTACCAAAATAGGATAATTTAATATGTTATATGTTAATTATCGAAATGAAAAAAAAAAATTGAGGTGCAATTATACCAACACTAATGTACTAGATCCCATTAGAACTCTGCAGTTAAATGTACTTGGACGAGAGTAGTACTAGAATGGGTGACCTTCTGAGAAATCCTCGTGTTGCACTTCTTTTGAACTGCATGCCCAAGGTTTTCTAAATTATTAAAAGAAGATTAATGAAAAAAATTATTTAAAAAAAGAAATAAATAAAAAATAAAAAATTATCGAAATGAATAAGTCATGCCAAAATACGATTTCGGTGTATCTGAACTAAAAGCATGTCAAAGTAACATGACTTACTCATTTTGATAATTTTTTTAAATTTTACCCAATTTAATAATTAATATATAAAATTAAACCAACAAAATGCGACTAAATAATTCAAGAAAATTTGAAGCTACAAATTATTATTTCTGTACGTACAGAAAATCATGAACAAATAAAAGTGAGGGGGTAGGTTGAGCTGAATCTATAGCACTTATTTAAGTAATGTAACTCCCTCTACCACCCACATGCATATGGTGTTATATTGTTAACTTAGCTTAAACAAATGTTAACACTGTTTTCACTTTCTTCCCATGATACACCTTAGCCTCTATACTAATGTCTGTACAGCAGGACACTACACATGGAATACTGAATATTACAAAACAAAAATAAATAAATAAATGATACTGTAAAGCCTTCTTCATCTGCTCAGTAATTTCTATTTTCTTCCATACAAAAGTGCAATTTGAGGTTATGCTCTCCCTTTCCTTTTTTCATCCAATGCCTATCACCAAAACAAGGTCCAAAATGTTGTCAGAAATACTTCTAGCAGACAATTTTACAGCATTTATTTAAAAAACTTTTTAATTGAACATGTTAAAAATGAAAGTAAAAAAAGACAACATAAAAACACTATAAAGCTAAGTGTGCAGTTACTACAAGAGAATAAGTGAACTTTAAGCCTAACTCAACCTCATAAAACCGGCTTATAAGGTGAGGTTTGCACCCACTTATATATTATGAAATGTCCTAATATGTAGTCGATGTGAGATCTTCAACACTCCCCTCTCACACTGAAGCTACCAACTCATGTGTGGAACTATATATTATGGGTAATCCGACAACAACCCGATAGTGGCTGGCCTGATAAGCCCAACAAACTATTGTTAGGATAGGCTCAAAATAGCTCTGGTATCATATTAAGAAGTAGACTTTAAGTTTAACTATAAATGAGGTTGCTTAGAAAATTAAACCTCAGTCGACTGTGCGTGTGCATCATCAACATGTGCCAGTATAAGATGATGGTAATAACTGTCTCGTTTGGCCAGCAAATAAACCCAGACTAAACATACTATATTATTTCAACAGCAGATCATCATCTTTTCGTAACTCCTTGAGCTTCCTCTTAGCATAGACGGTGTTGTACCAACAGTTACGCAGAAGCCAACAACATTGAGGATAATTTCCGGAGCAGATAGTGTGATCTTGATGTGCAGCATTAGCCAATGTTTTTATCAAAATTCCCGTATAAATTAAACAAATATTTCTGGCACCATTCCTACCAAGGATCCGATCAAGTAAGGCCAATACTTAACACAGGTTGCCACGGCACAATAGTTGTACAGTATGGAAACCCTGAGTAAAGCAACTGCCCGAAATTGATGAAACCAATTTCCCCCACCAGCAGATCTTAGCAGAGAAGCTTTCTTTGGATACTTTTCTAACCACTCAATTTTATGATGGAAGATTGAACCGATCATGAAAGGAAGTGATACTCCGATTGCTGCAGAAATAATTAGCAAGAATCCAAAGAAATAACCAAATGTCATCCCAAACACCCAAATAAAAGGCGAGGATGGCAAAACTAGGGTAGGGAATAACCCTATAGTAGCAAACACAACAACAGCTAATAACTCCAGAGAACTGAATCTGTTTGTCCCCAATTTATCATCGGAATAATCACCTTTTCTATGAACAAATGGGCCAACCCATTTGATAGCAACGAGAGCCATGAGGCCCAAAGGAAACAGAGCCCCAATTTGACCCAATACCATAGACGCGATCCTCTCCGGTCGGTGGTGGTTGTGGCCTCTGATTGGGGGTTCCACCTCAATTTGACGTATTCTCCTCCGTCATGATTACGCATCATGTCCTTCGTGTGATCAATGTCGACGTGAATGCCATCCTCATTGAAATATGTCATTGGAATTTGACAGGCTCGGATGGATTCGACGCTGCACACGAAGGACATGATGCGTAATCACGACGGAGGAGAATACGTCAAATTGAGGCGGGACCCCCCAATCGGAGGCCACAACCACCACCGACGGGAGAGGATTGCGTCTATGGTTTTGGGTCAAATTGGGGCTTTGTTTCCTATGTTTGGGCCTCGTGGCTCTCGTTGTTATCAAATGGGTTGGCCATTGTTCATAGAAAAGGCGATTATTCTGATGATAAATTGGGGGACAAACAGATTCAGTTCTCTGGAGTTAGTTGTTGTTGTGTTGGCTACTATAGTGTTATTCCCTACCCTAGTTTTGCCATCCTCGCCTTTTATTTGGGTGGCTGGGACCATCAAAGCAGCAAAAGAAATTGCAAAAACAATTTGCATATAACTCTATACTCGAAGTGACGAACGGGCCATCAATCTGGATGCAAGTGAGATTCCCAACATTGAAGCCAACATGAAAGTTGCAAAAATAAAACCATGGGGAATCTCTTCATCGTTTGGGCTCAATGCAGGAGTCCATAGAAACACAAAGGTGTACATTGAACCTTCAAAGAGAG
>Ga0123342_1006303_pt1 | contig 16546 bp, 12 predicted proteins | sample Turbeawhitnodule_FD_89960 | JGI IMG/M metagenome (GOLD analysis project Ga0123342, IMG submission 89960) | Root nodule microbial communities of legume samples collected from Mexico - Turtle bean Mexico white nodule | ecosystem: Host-associated > Plants > Roots > Nodule | place: Mexico: Nepantla... | reverse complement strand
TGAGCCAAAGGAAGTGTGTGTCTTGAGGGGATCAATGTCACTTCTTTGGTGGTGTTGTAAGTAATCTAGGGTTGATTGCTTAGTGGATTCCCCAGTGGTTTCTGGGAAGACTGGATGTAGCTCTTGGTCTAAGAGTGAACCAATATAAACCTCTGTGTGCATTATCTCTATCCCTTAAACTCTTTAATTTCAGTTTGTATTTGTGAACTGATATAAACAACCGATTGTTTTTCTGGTGCTGTGCTAATTTGCTTTGTGTTTTGGCAAACTGATTTCTTAATCAAGTTTTTCTCGAAGTAATTTCATTCTAGACTTAAAAGTTTGCGAAAACCCTCTTTAAACCATTCACCCCCCATCTAGTTTAAAGTCATACATTCTTATACATAGTCTTCATGCTCCTTAAGGAATCCATAGCTCCATTGGAGCCATCCTTGATCCACTTCCTACACCAACCTTCCGCGTTCCTCCAAAAAATCTAAGCAGAATATCAAAATTGCACTGAAATCCTTAGTCTAAAGAAAGGACAATAGTGAGGATGGTTCTAGTAAGTGCAGTGATGCTGAAACCCTGAATATACTGACCATAAAGTTTAGTAGATCTCTGAAAAAGAAGGACAAAGACAAGATTCAACCAACTAAGAGGTACAACTTTTGAAAAATTGAATAGGGTTCATCTAGTTTTTCTTGTTTTAGTTATGGTAAACAAGGACATATCATGATAAAATGTCCAAATGTTTCAAGCAGAGAAAAAGGCTTTGATAGGAAAAGTGAAAAATGGTAAAACCAGAAGAGCCTACATAACATGGGAGGGTAATGATGATTCATCATCTAGCTCCACTTCAAGGGAAAAAGAATAAGCAAATTTGTGTTTGATGGCTAGGTATGAATCTGCAACTAGCAGTGTAAGTTCTAGTTTGAGAAAATAAAATTTTAAAATTATATGTAGATGGATAATTGACATTGGAGATTTTAATTTGTTGCATTGAATTCATATTAAATGGTCACTTACATTTAAGCTCGTTTATCCTGGCTATATTGAATCGAGTAGTGAGTTTGATTGTATAGATTTGTACACTTTTGTACATTTGTGTCACATAAAATTATTATATGATATTTGTTCTCACTTTCTTTCATTTTTTCTCATGTTTATTGTACCGACCAGTCCTCGGACATCGACGTTAGGGATCGACATTGGACCTCGCCAATAGAGGGAGAGATCGGACGTCGATGGTCTTAACAACTATATTGGGTCACGTAAGGTGGGCCCCAAAATTATACTAGTTACCAATTAAAACATCAGAGATGAGAGGAAGCCCTAAGACACGAGGGACCCATGCAGGTGTTGTGTATAGCGCATTCAGGCGCGACACGAGTAAATAGTCCTCGGAGGCGCTAAGGTCCGTTAGGGTTAGGGTTTCCAAGGGAAGCTGCATGCATAACACGTGAATACTTAGGGCACCCATATAACAAATGGCCCCGCAACATTGGTGCATGAGTTGGTACATTGGCGGCCATTCTGTTAGTAGTCGTTGCATTCCAGTAGAGGGAAGTCCTATGTGCCAGATTATGCTAAGATTGTGTAATAGCGACGCAAGGACATTATCTAAGGAACCCTAGACACGGGTAACAGAATAGAGGTAAACCCTAGTTTCAACCTATATAAAGGACACTAAGAACCCTAACAAGGTACACTGTTTCTAAGACTGAAACTACTTTATACACTCATTGTTTCTTTGCCCCAATACTGACTTGAGCGTCGGAGTGCAAACGGCCGTCAAGGCGCCCTTTGTCTTTGCAGGTGAGAGATTCTTCAACCAAGAAAGTTCGATTCCCAGACAGAGATAGACGGGTCAGAGATTGCTGTTCGAGTCAACCGACGAGAACATTTATTACTTTTTTTTTAATGAAAATGATATAGATAGCTTGAATAAAAAAAAAAAATATATATATATATATATATATATATATATATATATATATATATATATATAACATACATGTTTGTTGCACAATTCTCAACAACGATAAATTTTACATTTTCTGGACTATAATAAATTTTACATTTTCTGGACTATAATGAATCATGGACACATAAAATATTTTAGTAAAATATTTCTGAACTAAATTTTACATTTAGAGGACATAAATCATTCTTAAAATCATTAATATTCTTATCATAAAACCAATTTCTATTAACTACAACATATGTTAATTCATTTTATAGGATACTACACTATATTCTTAAATTTAATGTAACTAATTTGTGTATATATATTATGAAATGTACATGTAAATATGAATATGTATTTTATAAGTAAGATTATCTCAAAACGTAAAATGTAGATTTTATAATGTTATTCATTAGGTATAGTCAAGAAAAACATGAAGAAGATAAAATCATTATAGGTAATCGGATGAAAAAATATTTAACAAACGAGCTTGTATAGTCTAATGAACAGAGTTTACTTATTACTAATTTAAGATATTTATAACACTAATAATAGTCAAAAGAATTCTTTCACAAACTTATAATATAACTTTTATAAAAAAAATTAATAAAATGATCCAAAACATGATACTACATGTTCCACTTTCATCTGATAGCTTCTAACGTTAAATTATGATAATAATTTTTAAATATTTTATATTTTAACAAAGATAGTTTCAAATTATTTAAAGTCAATATTAATAATAATTTAATATATTTTTTTTATGTTAACTCTCCAAATATAAAACTGTGACGAAATTCAAAGTAGATTTTATTAAGATAAATAAGAGGTCAATTATATAAGATTAGGATTAGGATTAGGATGAATATTTATGTTATAACAATATAATAATATTTTGAATAAAAAAGAAATTAAATATAATTAAAATAATAATTTATTAGATGAATGTTTCTTATTTGATGCAAAGCATTGTAAATAAATTTGTTAATGTGGGTGGGTGGAGTATATGATTTGAAGAAGTAGAAGGTATATAAAGAATTTGATTATTGAAGGTGGCGTTTGAGAATCAATGGGGGAGAGTGACAGAGGGAAAGGGAATGTGAGCTTGGAGGGAGAGAAGGTGATATTGGTCCCTTACATGGAGGACCATGTCCCCAAATATCACCAATGGATGAAGGACCCTTCTCTCCTTCAAGCCACTGCCTCAGAGCCTCTTACCCTCCAAGAGGAGTACCGCATGCAGCTCTCCTGGTTCCAGGACCCTACCAGTTAACTTCTCTCTCTCTCTCTCTATTGCTCTATCTCTAACTACCCTAACCCTAACACTTTCACTGTCTCTTCATCCATTTTCAATTCTTGCAGAGGAGACCTTCATTGTACTGGACAAGGACTTGGTTGTTGGACAATTCTCGCACGGACAACCCCACCTTGAAGGTCACTGCCCTTTTCTATTACTATTTCCTCAAATCACTTTTTTTTTTTTTTTATATAACCAAATTTTAACTGCAGCCATGGTTGGTGATGTGAATTTATTCATGAATGATTTGGATGATCCTCATGTGGCAGAGGTTGAAATAATGATAGCTGAACAAAAGAGGTACCTAATTGGACTTCCGTTTCATCAACTGATTGTAAAATGTAGCACAATTCTTATAGTCATATGCCCCTCAATATCTTCCTCTTTTAATTTACTGTATAATGGTTATCATAATTGGTTTACCTGCTGCTGCTTCTTAGTCCTCATTGCTGCCTCTGTTTCATAGTACATTTGTTTATCTTATATGACAACTGGATTTCCTTTCTTTGTTTGAGAAAAGAGAAAATTTTGGAGTGGATGAGGGTGCTGATATGCATGTGTTGGAGAGAGACTGAAATTAAGACCATAGGCAGAGCCAATTGAAATAAGTTGAGATTGTTTAGTAGCAGAACACTAGCACTATCTATGTAGAATCCCTGTTCAATGGCTTAATAGGTATCTATCTACACAAAAGTCCAAGGTGGGTAGGAATAGGCAAACTCAAAACCAAGTTACTTGAATATCACCTTTCTGAATTTTCATCTCTTTGTTCTGTGAACCGTATCTTTTTGTGAATTTTCATCTCAAACATCTGAAGAAAATTTGAATTTGTTCTGAATTAATTGTATTTGGCTTATGCCTATCCTTTTTTACTGGTGAAATTTGGTGTTTCTGTTGCAATTTTGAATGATACCTCGATTCAATAATTTTCCATGTTATGAGCAGAATATATAATTTCAGACCACGAATATACTTCTTGAAGTTTATGTTATTTTTACTTCCCTGCTCTGGGATCTATGCTCCAACTTTCAATTCACCTGATTATGCAAGTACAAGAGATAAAAACAGTTCCTCTGTCTTCATCTAACAGCCTAAGGTTTTGGGATGATTTGGTTTTTTGAAGCTTGGGCATGTCTGGACGAGTTTTTCTATACACACTTCTGGGAGAAAAAAGTAAAAGGAAAAAATGAAATGAGTTTCTCCATATGTTAAAATAAGAACATGCATAAGTTAATTTGAAGAAATTGCCTCATATAAGTTCTCTAAATTTTTATTTTTAACTTGTGCACAAGTTAATTTTAGCTTGTTCAGAAATTCCATATATTTTTCTTCCTTTTTTTCTCTCCAACAAGTGTTTATAGAGAAGTTCTCCAAACAAGTCCTAAGTATTAAATCTCTTCATTCTAACCTCTGCGTCAACTTTGTCTTTGCTGGCATAGCCGTAGGAAGGGACTTGGGAAGGAGTCTGTTCTGATGATGATCACCTTTGCTATCGAGAAGTTAGGAATTAATATCTTTCGGACTAAAATTGGGGACTCAAATGGAGCATCCCTTGATCTGTTCCAAAAATTGGTTTGTTCGCTACTTTTTCTTTTATCTTTCCTTTTATATTGAAGGAATGTTGCCTCTTACAATTGTACATATAACTTATTTTTGAGCGGTTGTGAGATAATGATGCTTTTGAACAATATTTTTAAGTTTGCTCAACATATTCTTTAATTTTAGAGACAGGATCATTCAATAGATTGATTTCATGTACTCCCGTGTCTCTCTTCCATGGGTTGTTAAGTTTTCTAAGTTTGACTCAGCTCATGGATTTTGTGTAGGGGTTTGTGCAAACTTCATATAGCAGCACCTTCAAGGAGGTGAGTGCATTTAAATTTCAATGGATTCCCTGACTGTCAGGCTAAAGAAACTGCAACTTATTATTTAAATTTAGCTTAGGAATCTAACTTTCCTTTTCTCAAATAAATTCGGGTTAAAATACATATGCTTTGTGCTTATTTGGTAGGAGGTACAAGCTAATTGATTATTGTAAATTGATCTCGGGAATGTAAGTTTCCTTCAAATCAATCCTACTCTCAACTATTGTAGACTTATGGTGATGTTGAGTTTATAACACATAGAAACCCATGATTAAAAGAATTAAATTACAACAACACACTACAGATGTTCCAGCTTTGTACACAAGAACAAAACCATTCCCAAAATAATAATTAACACACTGTACGCATAGAAATGTTTGTGTCATTTACAAATAATCTAAATTGATATCGGATGTTTGCATATTTCTGTATGTTCACTTTCTTCCTATAGTAATGAGTCTTGTAAAAAATAGGCTAAATTTTATTTTTGCTCCTTTATCTTGTTTATAAGTTGCAGTATGGTCATATATCTTTTAAAAACATCATTTAAAACTTGAGGCAATTTGTTCTTTCTAAAATAGTTACCATTGGCAATTTTAGGATAGGATTTTTTAAACCAATTTTTTTCTGATTCAAAACGTCATACTTGTTCTACTAAATTCACTTACATGGAAACTATAGAAATCGACATTTCTTCAAAACAAAAAGGGTCATAGACACGGTGAAATGAGTCCCACAAACAGCAAAAAAATTGAAAAATGCAATATTAGATTTTTCAGTTATTCAGGTGAATTTCACTGTGTATATGGTGATTTTTGTTTGAACATCAGTTGTAGTTTTTATCTAGGTGAATTTAACAGGATAAATTTGATGTCTTGAATTAGGGAGGTGTTGGTATTAGAATAAACGTCCAACATTCCAACACTTTAACCAAAAGGAATAGATTTTAACCATTTTTCAGAACATCATAAATGTTTTGATAAATAATGAAAACCTTTAGCTCATGTATATCTTGATATCTAGTACCTTAATCGTGGTTTACTTTTGATTAACTTTGTGTACTATATAATGTTTCCCATTTATATTACGAATCATGGTTGTCTTCGTCCTTCTCTAGACTGTAATAATGGGTCGTTCCTATTTTACAGGTCACTTTGGAGTTGCAGATAACACAGCCCAAGAAAGAGGAGATACTTGGTTTAATCAAAATGGTAATCAAACATACATAACCGTAGCAATATCACTTACAGTTTATTTATTGGTAATCTGTAACTATATTAACGGGAGACATGTTTAGCGTGTTTATGTTTTTCTTTTTAGAAGGAACAATAGACACGATGCACAGGAGAAAATGCTTCTGAACTGGTTATGTTTTTCGGTTATTTAAAGTATCTTTCAACATCCAAGTCCAGTAAGATATGATAAAGTCAATTATCACATCTGAACTATTATAAAAAATCTTTGAGCTCTGGAAAGTGAGATTTTTAGCTGTATTGGAACAGAGTACTTCATTCTTTTAATCAATTTTCAAAACATGATAGATTTGTATGATAGATTGATTGTTAAAATAGCGTGAAAATCTTTGTCAAATCACTTCTTTAAAACAAATAAGTGAAAAACGTGTCCTTGCATAGACTTGCAAAATTGGTTTGATGGACTTGCATATAAACCTTTCTAGATAACATTACATTTATGATTGTTTCTTCCTGCACCTCCATATGTTCTTCTAACATCCCCATACAAAACATGAAAATATTTTTTTATCCTTCTTGTGTCACCCTCATATTTCAGATTATATAATTCGGAAGTCTAGATTTGAGAGTAGCTTCTGAATTATGTAATTCAGACACGTATTTGAAAAAAGGCTTCTGAATTACATAATCCGGAAGCTAATCTCATATTAGAAAAGACTTTCAGATCATGTAATCCAGAAACTAATCATGCATTAGAAAAAAAACTTTCGAGTTATGTAATCCGGAAGCTAATTATTAATTTGAAAAATGACTTTCGGATTACATAATCCAGAATATTATATAGGGACATTTTTGGAAATACAAAAATTTATGAAAATGAGAGAAGAACATATGGAGGTGCAGAAAGAAACAATGTGCTAGAAAGACTATCTACGAGATGCTAGAAACAAGGACTAGGTATGAGCCATGCAAAACGAGCTCGAGCAATTTTAGAAAATTGATATTTTGAAACTTGTTGATCAAATAAAAGATGAGTCAAATTTCAGAGCCTTAAGAATTTTCCAAAACAAACTAGAGAAATAAGATAACATAATGAGAAATAAGACTAGACTAGTGCACAAAACTTACTCACAATATATACTCCAAACCTTCCTCATAATTCAAATCTATGTAGATGATGTTACATTTGATGTTTTGTGAGGAATTTGCTAAGCTAGTGAAGGAAAAGTTTAAAATAAGTATAATCGGTGAACTAAAGTTCTTTTTGGGACTTCAGATAACGTAGACAAACTAAAGTTGAACGATGCTAAAGAAATGAATGCCCTATAAAAAAATTACATGTTGAGTTAAAGAGGGAATGCATTGAACAATGAAATATTTTCACAATACAGTGATTAATTTTCAGTATATAAAATTGATTGAGGTTATAAAATAAATTTTATAAAGGTGTGAGATGTTGAGTTAAGGGTTCTTTGAAGAATTATACTGGTTCATCTTTCACCATTACAAGATGGCTAAGTCCAATTGCTTAATCACTTTGATTATACCAATACACTATATTTTCACGTTTTACAAGAACATTTTAAGAAAATAAGAAAATATAGCACACAATAAGATCTTGAACCTTATAAGATTTTCTATCACCACTTGTGAAACCTTGTCACAAGTAGCACTGTTGATAACCCTGGTCAAGATCAAATGCACCAAAAAAATTATAAGAAAATATACAAAGTTGATCGACATGTGATATTTTCAATATATGATCTTGAAGCCATTCATTCACTTAATTAACTCCAAAAATTCTTTTTTTTAATCTTGTAAAGCTTATCTCAATGTTCAAAATTTATTTAGAATTTTTTTCCAAATTGATTTTTCAAAGATAGATTTAGATAACTCTTATATAAACATGTCAATTTTAATGGATTAAAAATTGTTTTAATCAATCAAAATAAAAATTATGCCTTCCAATTTAATGCATTAAAATGTTTTAATGGATCAAATGTTATTTTAATAGGTTTACAAGGCGAATTCCCCTTGTACAAACCACTTTACAAAGGTATGATGGGAGGAAACACAAAAAGAAGGAGGACTCTTATGAGGAAAGTGATGATTGAAAGAGAGAACAAATCCAAATACTTCGAAGTAGAACAGAAATTTATGAAGAAAGACATTTCTCTTGAAAAACATTTTTAATAAACTCTTTTCTTCTTTTTAAAATGATCAGAAAATAGTCTTTATGTAGACTTTAAAAAGATGGTTAAAATAGTTTGATCATTAAATGAATTTTGTTAAAAACATTTAAAAAAATAACAATATTATGTTAAAATAAATTAATTGATTTTTAAAATAAACAGATTGTTTTCATTTTCTGTTAAAATCTCAATACAAAAAACCAATTCATTTATCGAATTACTGATTGATTTTGTTTTACAGAAAAAACAAATGAAATTAATTAATCTTTTTCAATTGATTTAAAACACGAATCAACTAACTAAAATTAACACAAATTTGAAAAACAAAACTTTTAAAAGAAATTTCAAATCATAAAGATATACCATGTAATCCAAATAATGCAAGTATAATTATTAATGTTAGAAACAAACTGTTGTGGACGAGACTCAAAGCCAAGTCCCTTGAGTGACCAAAGAAACTTTAACCACTACACCAGACAAGTTCTTTTGTCATATTATGATTTTTATTATACTTATTATTATTATTAATATTAATATTATCAATAATATAAATATTATTAACATTATTAATATATGGACTCATGTTTTCCATGTTTAGCTCACACCTTCCATGCTAAATCCTCTCCACTCCTAGGTTTCCCTGTGGATGTCCAAGTGCTCCATACAAAGGTGATTTGCGTCCTCTAATATACCCTAGACGTTTTAGGGTTACATTGGGCTCAAAGAAGGCTAAATGTTACCCTAACTAGTCACTTTTAACCTTAACTAGACCTATTTTACTATTGGCCCAAATACAAGCCCAAAAACCTATGCTACTTAGCCCAAATATTTGGTCCAATTTTTTTATGCTACTAGGCCCATACACGGCCCATGAAATCCTAAAAAAACTTTATACAATTTATTTAAGCTAAAGTTTGGCCCAAAAATAAAGTTGAATAGTCAGTCGAAACTCAATCTTCTTGTGTTCTTCTGACCAAAACTCTAGTTTATGCTTTGATGAGTTGGTAGTCTTCTTGGATATGTTTGTACATTCCTTCATCCTAAAGTAGTCCTCTTGATTGGGCCTACAAAAATAAACAAAAGCCCAATTAGATCCATATTTTCAAATAAATCCATAAACAAACTCTAGATCTTCATCCTCTTATGATGTGATTGTGTGTGGCTGGGGGCTCTACCATCAATGTATACAAGAGTGTCTCTTCCATCAGTAGCAGAGTCCCAATCTTCTTATATTCTCCTTGCCATAGCTCTAGTGGTTGGTCCTAAGCTGAGGCCTTTGCCATCATCCCTTCCCTCTTGAAGAGGATCTGTCCTCAAATCAAAAGTCTTTACCTCATCATTTGTGCTACCTACAAAAGGTGTTAGATTTATAAAATTAAAAGTAGCATGTACTCCATATTCTTCATGCAAATCCAATTGATATGCAATATTATTGAATCTCTTGAGGACTTGGAAAGGACCATCTCATCAGGGACTATACTGGACTATAGCACTCGGAGCTCAGCACTTGGTGGTCGAACCTCAGCACTTGTCGTAGACAGGTCCGCTCGGCTTGGTCAAGTTGGTGGGCCATGTGATTAGGCCCCGGATGTATGTATTAGTTCTTTTTTCGTATGACCCTTTGTGCATAAGGCTTAGGCGACTAACAAGGGGTAGTTTTTGACCTAGGGGTGTGCTTAGTGCGTAGGGGGACTAGCTTAAGTAAACGTTTTCTTTTAAACCTAAGTCCATGTGTGCTAGGGCACGTAAAGGTTAGGTTGCATGTATTCAGAAGAGGAGCGTAGTGCCACACTAAGGGTGACTACGTAAACAGATTGGATCCATGATGCTGGTACATGAGTTGGTACTCTAGTGGTAAGTTATTATTTTATGCACTCCCTGGAGGAAAGATTTCGTTCTGTTGCAACACCGTGAGGGTATGCCCTTGAGCAAAATATTTTCCTGTTGCGTATGCTTTCTGTTGAGATTATATTCTCGTGATAGAAAGTTGTTACAAGAGGTAAACTATAAAATGGACTTGAGATCCCAGGTTAAGGTACGCTGTTTCTAAGACTGAAACTTACTACTTAAATTCTTATAAGCCCTGTACTGACTTGATCGTCGGAGTGCAATCAACAGGTAGGCCCCCCTCTGTTTCAATGGAGCTACATTCTAGAGCAGCAAGAGATAGGACAGACTCGTGAAGAAACAGACGAAGCTAGAGCTTGTCATCAGAGTCAACCGGCGAGCAGGTTAATCGACAAGAACATTTGACGCCCACCGTGGGGCCTGATAAAACTAGATCCCACCCGCAGTTACACTCAAGCTTTTAGGTGTGATAAGGAATACGAGGCAAGGTCTGTTAGGATCTGAAAGGAGTGATAACCCCACCATACAACAGTTTATGGAGATCGTGAGTGCTCTCCAAGAGACGATGTCGGCATCAAAGGCTGAGGAGAGGCTCATGGTGGAGGTTCGAGCCGAGTAGGTGCTTGGGAAAGATCAATTCATAGCAGAACTAGATGCGTCATGGGCGAGTAATGAGGATTTATGTAAAGCCAACTAGGAATTGCGTAAGGACCTACAACAGTTGGGCGAACGCTGCACAAGGGAGCGAGTGCTGATTATTCAAACAAGGGCTCGCCCCAGACCTTTCTCATAGGTGATTATGGAAGCTGCCATACCAACTAGTTTGATAACTCCCAAGATTGTTTTTATAGGTACAGAAGACCCTAAGGCTCATCTCACAACATTCAATGCTCATATGATGATCACGGGAGGAACGAACGCTATGCATTGCAGGATATTTGTGGGCAATGGTTTGTTGGCCTCCCAGATGGCCATATCACCTTTTTCGATCAATTTTTTGGATTGTTCAGGGAGCAATTCATCGTCAACCAAGCTCAGCCGCCTGTCCCTTTCGACTTCTTCGGTATGAATCAAAGATAGGGAGAACCTTTGAAGGATTTCTTAAACATGTTTGAGGCGTTCGTAGTAAAACTTCAGACTCAGGATGAGGCCCTGATGGTCCATGCCTTTGGGAATAGGATCATGTCAGGGCCATTCAGTGACTCGCTGATCAGAAATCGGGCCAGGACGTTCGAGGAGATGCAACGAAGAGTTGTTGCCACATCGTCGCGGAAGAGGCTGTAACAGTGAAGCGCGGTAGAACATACCTAGGTGATGTGAGTTCACACAAGCATAAACACTTTCAACACTTGAACACAACAATATATTTGAAGGAAGACAGCAATTCAAGGAACAAATGAATGCTAAAACACTGAAATCGAAATTAACATCACCAAAACAGAATGCTAAAACAGAATTGAACTCAAGGAAGCTTAAGGAATAACTATTGGAGACAAAGCCTTCCAAAATGTTGAACCAAACTCAAATAAGAGTGTTATATCCTTGTGAACAACAATTGGAACACAATTACCGAACAAAATTCAAAGAAACACACATTTAACCAAACAAAATTGATGAAAAACAAAAGCTACCGAATGAAACACAAATTGAAACAAAAGAACCGATTGAAATTGAAGAACAAGGCATAGAATCAAAACTACCAATTGAAATAACTATGGAAGATGAAACTTAAGTGGTTGTAGCATGGCTTGGGAGCGGACACGCCACTTGGATGGTGAAAGCTCCATGATAAGTGTTGGTTTGCCGCCACTTGAATGCTCCCAATGCATCACAAGATGAGACAAAGAAGAGAAGAACAAATCTCACCCCAAACACTCACAAATTGAGTATAGTAACTTTACTTCTATTTCCAACTTGTGTTTACAATGACCAAGCACCTCTATTAATAGCTTTAGAGGGCTGAAATGAAAGTGAAACAAATTCAAAATTCCCTCCTAATTCAAAATTAAATTCAACGCCTAAATCTAGAGTCATGAGGAAGATGTGACTTATTTTCTATTTTGGCACCTCCTAAACTACTCCTACACCAATTCCTTAAGTCACATGGAAGATGTGACTTTGTTTTGTACATTAATACCCCTTATTTAATATCTACACCTTCCTTTTAAAGTTCTACTAAAAACTACACAATAGAAATTACAAATAGAGACATCCAATGATGCTCATGGGTTGGACTTGGGCTTCTTGGGCTTGGGCTTTAGGTTTGGGTCTCCATATTAAGAACACTAATAAGAAGAACTTCAAGTATTTTGGTCCTTGACTATTCCTCCTATTAATAGCATCTTTTTTATTGTCATCACCAGGGCAAGCCAAGCCCAAAGAAGGAAGTTGAGCTCAACCAATGAGAGTACATGAAGCCGTGATCGAGAAGAGGTCAGATACACAACGAGCACCTTACACGCCAAGAAAGAGCCAACCCAAGTCGAAGGCGAAATACGACTTGCCTTTCCGACCCAAGTTCAGAATGACGTACAAGGAACTGTTGACCATGCCGGGAATGGTAGACAAGCTAAGGTTCCCCCCGAAATCTGATAGGAACTTGGGACCGCGCAAGGAGGTTTGGTGTGAGTTCCACAAGGCCTTCAGGCATGATGTGGAGCACTATATACCCCTAGGCTATCAGTTAGCAGGATTGATAAAGGATGGGTTCCTGAAGGAATACCTGGAAGGGAGCCAAGAAGGGTCGAATGAGGAGCTTCCTCTAGCAGAACAGGGGCACGAAATACCTGTCCACGGGAAGATCACTACTATCTCAGGAGGATTTTCAGGAGGGAGATGCACCGCTTCCAAACGTAAGAAGTAAGTGAGGGAAGTGATGACAGTAAAGGCGTGGGAGCCTGATCAGCCGGCCGAGCCTGACCTCTGCTTTACCAAGGCTGATTTGGGAGACGTAGTCCCATATGAGGACGACCCAATAGTGATCTCGATCGTCACAGTGGGAAGAAGGGTACATAGGGTTCTCATCGACCAAGGAAGCTCAGTCGACGTGATGTTTTGGGTGACTTTTAACAAATTGCAGTTGTCACTTGATCAGCTGAGACCATACAACGACTGTTTGTTTGGTTTTGTTGGGGATCAAGTGGAAGTAAGGGGTCTGTGGAGTTGAGGACTACTTTCTCGGATGGCACCTCATCTCACACAATTAGTATCAGGTATTTGGTTGTTAATGCAGCTTCGGCTTATAATATGCTTTTGGGAAGACCCTTCTTGAATAGGTTAGGTGCAATGGTCTCGACAAGACACATGAAAAAGAAGTTGCCCACCTTGGGGGGGGGGGGGGTAATCGTTATCAAGCCTCACCAGAAGGTGGCGAGGAAATGTTATGAGAACAACCTGAAGAGCAAAAGGGGAGTACGCACAATCATCACCCAAGCACATGTTCCTGATGAAACCACCCGAGCAGAAATCATCAGCGAGGGGCAACCTGAGCCCACTGGTGAAGTTCAGGAGAGAGAGATCAAAGGGAAGAGGTTCAAGCTAGGCTCATCACTGGGCCAGGAGATGAAAGACCAGATCGTCGAGGTGATAGCGAGGCACCTGAACGCTTTTGCATGGACTGTCGCGGACATGCCTGACATCGACTCTGACTTTTTGTGTCATAGGGTCACTATGGACGAGAAGGTCAGACCAGTAATATAGAGGAGAAGGAAGTTCAATGAAAAGAGACGTCTGGTCATCAAGGAAGAGACCCAGAAGCTTTTGAGGGCTGGCCACATAAGCGAAATCCAGTACCCTAAATGGCTAGCAAATGTCGTGTTGGTAAAGAATGCCAATGGAAAGTGGAGAATGTGTGTCGACTTCATAGACTTGAATAAAGCTTGTCCTAAGGATTCATACCTATTGCCCAGCATTGATTCCTTGGTGGACAATGCTTCAGGTTGCCGACTTCTGAGCTTTCTAGACGTGTTCTCAAGGTACAACCAGATCTGCATACATCCCCGCGATGAAAGCAAAACTGTGTTCATGATAGTGCTCTCCAGTTATTGTTATAAAGTCATGCCTTTTGGGCTGAAGAACGTCGGCGCGACCCATTATAGGTTGATGAACAAGCATATGTGGACGACATGACCAGCACGTCGCTGACTTGGAGGAGCTATTCGCTACATTAGCTAAGTATGATAAAAAATTGAACCTAGAAAAATGTATATTTGAGGTAGAGGCAGAGAAGTTCCTGGGGTTCCTGCTCACTGAACGAGGGATAAAAGCAAACCCGGACAAGTGCGCAACAATCATAGGAATGAGGAGCCCTGCCACGGTAAAGGAAGTGCAACAATTGACTGGACGCATGGCTGCCCTGTCCAGGTTCTTATCAGTAGGAGGAGATAAGGGGTACCCTTACTTCCAGTGTTTGAAGAAGAACAATCGCTTCACGTGGACTCATGAATGTGAAGAGGCGTTCCTCAAGCTGAAGGAGTACCTTGCTAGCCCGCCTGCCCTTTGTAAGTCGCTACCAGGTACTCCCCTCGTCTCTATTTTGCAGTTATGAATCAAACAATTAGCTCGGTCATTGTGCAAGACCAGGATCAGGTTCAAAGGCCCACATACTTCGTAAGCAAGGTGCTACAGGGGCCAGAAGTACGGTACCAGGCCATCGAGAAGGCGGCCTTGGCAATAATGTTCACAACTCGGCGACTCTGTCACTACTTCCAGAGCTTCAATGTGATTGTCATGATCGACCTTCCAATTCGTAAGGTCCTCTAGAAGCCTGACATAGCAGGTAGGATGGAAAACAGGGCAATCGAGCTATCTGAGTTTGACATGCAGTACGAACCTAGGGGGCCTATTAAGGGTCAGGTATATGCTGATTTCGTGGTAAAGCTATCCTCAGAGGCCACCTAGGGAGATGATGGTGATTTTCAGTGGGTCCTATCCGTGGATGGGTCCTCTAATCAGCAAGGTAGCGGTGCTAGAATCATTCTAGAGGGACCCAATGGAATTTTGATTGAGCAAGCCCTTAGATTCACTTTCAAGGCCAACAATAACCAGGTCGAGTACGAAGCGCTGATGGTTGGGATGTTGTTAGCCAAAGAGTTGGGCGCTCGAAGTTTTCTAGTACAATGTGACTGGCTTCTGGTAACCAGATAAGTCACAAGTGAGTACCAGGCCAAAGATCCACAAAAGGCCTCATACTTAAGGTATGTTACACGCTTGAGGGAAACTTTTCCCACGTTTGAATTAGTACATGTCTCGAGGGAGCAGAATGCCCGAGCAGACCTGCTGGCCAAATTGGCAAGCTCAGGCAAGGGAGGTCGGCAGAGGTCAGTGTTTCATGAGACTTTAAAGTCACTCAGGACCACTGCAGATTGTCTGGCAGAGGTCCACCATGTGGAGACCTCAAAAAGAAGGAGAGGGCAACGATCGTTGACACAAGAAACGTTGAAGGTGCCCAGGGTAAGTGCCTATGGCTCATCAAGGGAGGAACCGCTGGACGTCTGGCATGTCGACATAGGAGAAACTTGGATGACACCATACCGGCGTTACCTTGCTGATGGTATGCTCCCAGTAGAGCCTGCAGAGGCAAAGGTGGTCAACAGGAACGTGTGGAGGTATACCCTGGTGGATGGAAAGCTGTTCAGACATGGCGGCTACACTGATCCTATCCTCACCTGTGTAAGCAGGGATCAATGTACTATCATGGCAGAGCTCCATGAAGGCATTTGTGAGAGTCACGTCAAGGGGTGAGCTCTCTCTTTGAAGGTCGTTCGAGCTAGGTACTATTGGCCGACCATAAGGGAGGATTGCATGAGGTATGCACAGTGGTACAAGCAATGCCAGAAGCATGCTAATTGGCATCATGCACCCCTAGAGGAGTTACGATCGATACATAGCCCCTGACCTTTCCATACTTGGGGAATAGACATCTTATGTATTCTGGCATTCACTCATCTTTAAAACAATTTTTTCGTACCTATGAGACATGTTCAGAAGTTTAGAAACAAGCAAAATTATTATACACCAATGATACTCAACGTCTTTATGGTGTGTGTTAAAATCTTCTCACAATTGTTGCTCCCAAACGTTTTGATGGTACAATGGCAGAATATCTAGGTAAACTTCATGCTCTTCTTCATGATTTTAATGAGTTATTACCTCCTGCCTCTACTCCTTCTCAAGAACTAGAACAAAGATCCAAGTTCTTCATG
>Ga0123342_1006302_pt1 | contig 16546 bp, 17 predicted proteins | sample Turbeawhitnodule_FD_89960 | JGI IMG/M metagenome (GOLD analysis project Ga0123342, IMG submission 89960) | Root nodule microbial communities of legume samples collected from Mexico - Turtle bean Mexico white nodule | ecosystem: Host-associated > Plants > Roots > Nodule | place: Mexico: Nepantla... | reverse complement strand
GCACCGAGAAATAGGTGTTGAAGATGATCAGCGCGGAGCCGAGCACCGACCACATCTGCCAGCGGTGCGGGCTATAGGTGAACCAGAAGCCGGCAAAGAGCGCGACCGCCAACACATAGTAGATGTAGAACCATAGGAACGGGGCCGACCAGAAGACAGACACACCAATCGGCGACTCCAGACCTGGTGCCAGCGGCGGCAGACCAATTGCTGCGCCGAGGCCGGAACCCACGAAATACCAAAAGAGAACGGCAAGAAGCGCCCAAGCAACAGCTGAGATGAAGAAGAGCCTAGGCTTGGGGAAGTAGGATACGAACACGGGAGAGGTTGCTTTCCTGAACTGGAGTCTTCGGAGTCTCTAACAGACCAATTGCGGCGAAAACTACGGCAGTTCGCAAAGAGCGGCAATGGGCTCGCCCCATTGTTACGCACTTGTAACGCGCTACGACAACTTCCTGGCGACCGGTATCACCAGCACCGCACACACCAGCAGCGCTGCGGCCGCGGCATAGGTCGGCGTCGCGAAGCTGCCCGTTTGCTCGGCCATCCACCCCGCGACAATGGGGCCGATGATCTGCCCGACCCCGAAGGCGGCCGTCATCGTCGCGAGTATCCGGCGCGGGCTGGCCGGCGAAAGTTTGCGGCCGATCTGCAGGCCATAAGCGGTAATCGCGAGGAAGGTTGCTCCAAACAGCGCGCCACCGATAAGCGGAGCGACTGAATGCGGCAGGAGTACGGTTGCCAGCACGCCGGCTGCCTCGATCAGCAGTGCGGCCACATACACCTTCCCCAAACCCAACGGGCGGACGAATGGCTTCCAGGCGAAGAGCGCCACCGAAGCGGTCAGACCGGCGATGAACCAGCAGAGAATCTCGACAGTCGGTCCGGCAGCATCCATGCGCGCGATCGTGACCAGAAACGTGCCCGTGATCACATAGCCGAACCCGAACAGGCCATAAGATGCCGTGACGAGCAGCATCGGCAGGCTCCAGGCGATCCGCGGTTCCTTGCCGGTCCGTGCCGCGGCAGCCGGGCCTGCCGGCAGCAACCACCAGACTGCCAGCAGGCTGACCGCCGAATAGATGGCACCACCGATCCAGGATGCCCGCCAGGCGTCTGCGCTTCCATCAAAGTACAGTCCGACCAGCAGCACCATAACCGATGAAAGCGCGATGCCAGCGCCCGGACCGCCGAAATGCGCCGCCTGCACGTGGTCGTTGCCGGCGATCGCCCCGTGGCTGAGCACAATCTGCGAACTGAAAACGAGAGCGAAGGCGCTGGCAACGCCGGCAAGGAAACGGATGACGGCAAAGGCCGGAACGGATGTCGTCATGGCCATGGCCGCCAGAAGAACTGCTGTCGCCGCAAGAGCAAGAAGCGCGACCTTGCGCTCGCGTCCTGTCGCCCAGCCATAGGCGGCGAGAACGGCACCGACGAGGTAACCGACGAAATTCGCCGAAGCGATGAAGCCGGCATCTGCGGCCGAGAGCGGCACACCGCTGATCATGCTCGGCAGGATCGGCGTGTAGGAAAAACGGCCGAAGCCCATGGCGGCAGCCATGGCGATGGCGCCTGCGAGCCCGGTTCGGAACAGGTTTTCGGGGAAGGTGTCATTGCGTGCCAACATGGATTGCTTATCGCGCTGCAGCATGATGCCGACAATCAAGAATTTCTGATCGATCGATCAATCGCACGAAATCATGCATTCGCCCTTGAACGCAATTATCTTACGACATATATTTTACGACATAGTGAAAGATACATCTAAGGAGTGACCTATGAGAGGTTTTAGAGGTGGAATGATGGGCGGTGGCGGTTTTCGCATGGGGCGGAAATTTGCGTCAGGCGACCTGCAACTGGTGATCCTGGCCCTGTTGGTGGAACAGCCCCGCCACGGCTACGAGCTTATCAAGCTCTTGGAAGAGCGTTCGGGTGGCTTCTATGTTCCGAGCCCGGGCGTGATCTATCCGGCACTGACCTACCTGGAAGAAACCGGCCTTGCCGATGTGGAGAGCGAGGGCACCAAGAAGCTCTATCGCATCACAGAGAGTGGCCGCAGGCTCGTCGAAGAGAACCAAACGATGATCGACATGACGCTCGGAAAATTGGAGAAGATCGGCGCGAAGATGGCGCACGTGCGCAAGATATTTGACCCCGAAAGCCGCAATGGCGATCGGGACGAGGACGGCTTTCCGGAAGACAAGAGCGAGGTCGCAACTGCGCGCATGCTGCTAAAATCGGCGCTTCGCCTGCGCTACCCCTGGTCGAAGGACGAGGCCAAGCGCATCGCTGGCATTCTGGAGCGCGCGGCCGGCGAAATTCTTGCCGGCGGCCGTTCGGGCGAGTGAGGCATCAAGCGCCGCCTTCCGGCAGCGTCAGGATCAGCGGACCATTTCGCGTGGCGACGACCGTGTGTTCGTATTGCACGGTCGGAGCCTCAGGGTCCGCGTAGAGCGTCCAGGCGTCGTCGCCCCCCTCCGCCCATGTTGCGCCAAGCGAGAGGAACGGCTCGACCGTGAAGACAAGGCCTTCCGTTATCATCCGCTTCTCGGATGGATCCGGCCAGGTAGAGAGCTCGGCCGGCTCCTCATGCAGCGAACGGCCGATCCCGTGGCTCGCCAGATTGGCAACAAGGGTATAGCGATTTTTCAGGGCGAAGGCGCCGACGGCCTGGCCGATCTTGGCGAGCGGCTCGCCCGATTTCACCTGGTTTAGGCCAACCCACAGCGCCCTTTTGCCGTCGCGGCAGAGCTTTTCGATCTTCGACTTGTGCGGTGGAAGGCTGAAGGACGCGCCGGTATCGGAAAAGAATCCATCCTTCTCGGCGGAGACGTCGATGTTGACGAGATCTCCCGGGCGAATGATGCGCGGCCCCGGAATGCCATGGGCGATCTCTTCGTTGACGCTGATGCAGGTAGCCCCGGGAAACTGATAGCAGAGCTCGGGCGCGGAGCGTGCGCCGGCCTCCTCGAGCACCTTGCGGCCGATCTGATCGAGCTCCAGCGTCGTGATGCCGGGCTCCAGTGACGCCCCCATCACCTGCAGGGCATTGGCGCAGATACGGCCGATTTCCTTCAGCTTGAGAAGTTCGTCTTCGCTTTCGATGATCATGAATCTCTACCCGGCCTTCTTCGGCCGGTCGGCCGGCTCTCGATCAGGATGAGAGCACGACTGCGTTGGGAATCCAATTCATCCTTTACGGCATCGTGCTCCGGCTTCAGGCGGTGGCTTTCGCCTCTTCGTCGCTTTCAGTCAATGCCTTTCTGACGATCGGCGCGACTTTCGTGCCGTACAATTCGATGCCGCGCATGATCTGATCATGCGGCATCAGGCCGATCGCCATCTGCAACAGAAAGCGGTCGTTCTTGAAGAGCCGGTGATGCGCAATTATCTTTTCCGCCACCAGTTCCGGCTCGCCGACGAAGAGCGCGCCGTTCGGCCCGCGGGACATGTCGAAATGTGCCCGGTTCGTCGGCCCCCAGCCACGTTCGCGGCCAATCCGGTTCATCACCTCGGCCTGCGGGCCGTAGAACTGATCGGCAGCAACGTCCGTCGTGTCGGCAATGAACCCGTGAACGTTGATGCTGGTCTTGAGCTTCGACGCTTCCTGCCCGGCCCGGCGGGCCGCCTCGCGGTAAAGATCAAACAACGGTGCGAAACGCCGCGGCTCGCCGCCGATGATCGCCAGTGCCACCGGCAAGCCCATCGCACCTGCACGTGCTACCGATTGCGGCGTGCCGCCGACGGCGATCCACAAAGGCAAGGGATCCTGCAGTGGCCGCGGGTAAACGCCGCGCCCATTGATCGGCGCACGCAGTTCGCCCGACCAACTGACCATCTCGTTGTCGCGCAGGGCCACCAGCAGGTCGAGCTTTTCCTCGAACAACTGATCGTAATCTTCCAGATTGTAGCCGAAGAGAGGGAAGGACTCGATGAACGAGCCTCGCCCCGCCATGATCTCGGCACGTCCATTGGAAAGCAGATCGAGTGTCGCGAACTGCTGGAAGACCCGCACGGGATCGTCCGAGCTCAGCACGGTCACCGCGCTGGTCAGCCGGATGTTCTTGGTCTTCACGGCAGCGGCAGCCAAAGCGACGGCGGGAGCAGAAGCCGCATAGTCTGGCCGGTGATGCTCGCCCAACCCGAACACATCGAGCCCGACCTGATCGGCGAGTTCGATTTCTTCGAGCAGATGCTTCAGTCGCTCGGCCCCTTCCTCACCCTTGCCTCGGCTCGGATTCGGGTTCACGTCGGCAAAGGTGTAGAGGCCTAGTTCCATGGCTCGCATCCCGTTGAATCTACAGATGGAGATAAGGATGGAGCAGCCTCAGCGCAAATATAAATTCTGGAACCGATCGTTCGAGAATATCGATAGGCAGCACCGCCGCGACCCGGGGATCGCGGCGAACTTTGATTCTGAAATCAACGACTTCAAAGCTTGAATGGAATCATTTTCCGAACGGCTTCGTATCTGAGATAAAGACCTCCCCAGGCAATCAGCCCGAGATAAACGCCGAACAGCAGGTGCGAAAAGATCGGGCTCCCGACGCGCAGATGCGTCGCGATCGCACCGCCGAGCAAACCCGTAAGCAGGATCGCCCCGAGCACCGACGTCCGTGGAATTGCGTAAAGCAGCGCGCACAAAAGCGTCACGACACCGAGACCGCGGGCCAGCATCGGATTGCCCGAGTAGCCGAGCGCCGTCATCGTTTCCGTAACCGGCGCGATCGGCACAAGCTTGATCGCCCCGTCGAAAACGAGAAAGGCGACGATCAGCCCGCTCATGATAGTGCCGGTGACGGTTTGCCAACGCGGAAGCCGCACATGTGAATCAACAATTGCAGACATGCCCCTATCCCCCTGTTTCGATTCCGATTTTAGATCCTGGGCAGCAGTTCGGCGAGCTGGTCGGCGCATTTGCCCCAGCCCTCGTGGAAGCCCATCTGCTCGTGCTGTTCCTTGTCGGCGGCCGTCCAGTGCCGGGCCTTGGCGGTGTATTTCGTCCGCCCGTTGCCGAGGTCTTCGAGCAGGATGATGCCGACGAAGAATGGCTTTTCGGACGGTACCCAGGAACTGGTGAAGGCGTCCGTGAAGACGATCTTTTCGTTTTCGACGATCTCCAGATAGACGCCGCGGTTCGGAAATTCCTGGCCTTCGGGGCTGCGCATGACGATGAGGTTTGATCCGCCCGGGCGGACATCGACCTTCACATCAGACAGGGTCCAGGGACGCGGGACGAACCATTCCTTCATCAAGACAGGATCGGTCCAGGCCTTGAAAATCTTCTCGCGCGGGGCATCGAATTCACGGACGAGAATCAGTTCATGTTGAGCTTCTGCGGTCATTTCAGCATTCCTCCTGTTGAGCGAAACCTGTTTTCGATCAGGTTGTTACAAGGACGTGGGAGGCTTTCCGGTTCCGACAACCGGATTTGACTTTTTGAGAATTATTTCGCGATCGGTTGCGCGGCCCCATGGACGAGGCTGTCGATCTGCTGGCGGATGTGGGCGGCTTCCGCGGCGGAATGAGCAAGCGCGATGGCGCGATCGAAGGCTTCGTGCGCCTCGCGGGCGCGGCCGAGCTGCTTCAGCAAGCCGCCACGCAGGCCGTGGTAATAGAAGTAACCGCCGAGCTTTTCGCCGAGTGTTTCGACGAGCGCCAGCGCTTCTTCCGGCCCTCTGAGTTTCGAGACGGCAACGGCGCGGTTAAGCGTAATGACAGGCGACGGCTGAACACGCTCCAGCGCCCGATAAAGCAGCTCGATCTCTTCCCAATCGGTATCCTCGGCACGCTTGGCGCGTGAATGCAGCGCCGCGATGGCCGCCTGCAGCTGGTAGGGTCCCGGTTGGCGATGGCGGATCGCCTTGTCGAGCAGCGCCAGCGCCTCGTTGATCAGCTCGCGATTCCACAGCGAGCGATCCTGATCCTCGAGCAGCACGATGTCGTTTTCGCCGTTGAAGCGGGCCTGGCGCCGCGAAATCTGCAGAAGCATCAGCGCCAGCAGGCCCATCAACTCGGGCTCACCGGGGAAAATGCGCAGCAGCAGCCGCGCGAGCCGGATCGCCTCGTCGCTAAAGGCACATGCTTCGTGCTTAGGATCGGCCTGGCTATAGCCCTCGTTGAAAACAAGGTAGATCATCGTGCTGACGATCGAGAGCCGCTCGGCCCGTTCCTGCGCATCAGGCGTCTCAAAGGGCACGCCAGCCTTGGCAACGCGCGCCTTGGCTCGCGTGATCCGCTGCTCCATCGCGCTTTCGGCGACGAGGAAGGCGCGCGCGATCTGCTGGACGGTAAGCCCCGAGACGATGCGCAGGGCCAGTGCGATCTGCTGCGTCGCCGGCAGATCCGGATGGCAGCAGATGAAGAGTAGCCGCAGGATATCGTCGCGATAGTTGGAATCATCCAGCCGCTCGGCGATGTCGCTTTCGGCGTCGCCGGTATCGGAAATCAGTTCCTCATCGGGAAGCGCCTGTGTCTTCGAGCGCTTGCGGACCGCATCGATGCCGCTATTGCGGCCGACGAAGATCAGCCATGCCGTCGGATCGCGCGGCGGCCCCTTGTCCGGCCAGGTGCGGATGGCGCGCAGGCAGGCCTCCTGGAAGGCCTCTTCCGCGATGTCGAGATCGCGGAAGTATCTGAGCAGCGCGCCAAGCGCCTTCGGTCGGGCCGAAGCAAGCGTCACGTCGATCCAGGCAATGTCTGTCATGTCGCAGAAGCTCCCGGCCGGAACACGTAGAACGGCCGAATTTCATAAGAGGTGGAACCGGGATTGACCACGGAAAGCTCCTTGGAGAAGGCGACCGCCTCCTCCAGCGTATCGAAATCAACCACGTAAAAACCGAGGAGCGCTTCCTTCGTTTCCGCGAAGGGACCGTCAAGAACCAGCGGCTCCTCCTTGCCCTTGCGCACGGTGGTCGCCGCCGTCGTCGGCATCAGCCGGCCCACGGGACCAAGCTTGCCGCGCTCGGCCAAGGGTGCCTGAACAGCGTAGAGCTTCGCCATAACGGCGTCCTCTTCCTCCTTGGTCCAGGAGAACACGGTCTCTTCATTGGCATAACAAAGGATTGCATAAAGCATGTCGTACTCCTCTTCCTCAATGACGAAGGAGTAACGCGGCATCCGACAGGACGCAGCAAAAAATTACAGCGTGTGGAAGGAGATGGTTAAGTGTTCGCCGGCAGCAGTTGAAGGCGGCGAATGCGACATAACACCAATGGACGGGCGCGCACTTCGCGGCCATCTTGGCAGGCAGCTGCCAGACTGAAGAGTGTTACGCCTACCTCAGCTCACGGCTGCGACGGCAAGGGCTTCCTGCACCGCCAAATCCGCCATCGCCAATGCCGCCTCGCGAGTCTTGGCAGCGGCGACGACGCGGCCGTTGTGGCAGAAGGTTGCGCCCTTGACGCCGCAGACTGCCTCCAGATCGTCATTGGTCAGGCCTGCCCAGGCAACCGGCAGATCCGCCCGAAGTTCGAACCCCTCGTCCCCGCGGCGGATGCCGGTGACACACCAATCCTTTTCTCGCGGGTGAACGACAAAGAGGAGGTGATCGGCGCCCGCCTTCACGATGGCGGGTCGGAAAGGCATTCCCGTCGGAAGTTCGAGAACACGCCCCTGCCCGGTACGTTCTATGGCTTGAAGGACGAGCGCTTCGGCCCGCAATTTGGCAGCGCTTTGGGCGATCTTGGCCTCGACAAAGCTGCGGGCGATGGCCACGGCATCTTGAAATTTGCGATCATCGGCATCCGGATCGGTATCGTCGAAAACCGGCTTCAAGGTTTCCAGCAAGGCCGGCAGCGTCAGACCGGCGAGCGGCCCTGACGGGCTGAGCGCACCATTGTCCGTGAGATCGATCGGCAGCACGAAGGCGAGATCGAACGAGGTATGCAATGCCTCGACGTGGGCTTCGGGAACGCCGGTGGCAACCAGGTAGTCGCGACCGTAGTGCTTCCAGATCAGCCCAAACGAGCTGTAGGGCTGCCCGTCCTCTCGCAGCGGCGCGCCACGCTGATGGTGGTCGAAGATGCCCTTTAAGGCGTCATATGCACCCCCGACGTCATAGACGATGCGGTCGGCGCCTGGCGTGATCCACTCCGGCGCCCTGCTACGGATCAGACGAGCCTGCGGGAAAAGCCGGGTCAGGATGACGCTCGACAGCACTTCATCGGCATGGTAGCCACCGGAATGGGTGACGAGGAAATCTGGATTCATGCCAGGATGCGCCTTGTTGTTTGCGGAAGTCCGCTTGCGGTTGGCAGCACATAACCATTGCTGGCTGCCATCTCAACCCGTCATTACCCCAAATCCTGTTTTGGTTCGCGATGGAAAAGCCGTGGTATCATCCCGGCCGCGGCGTCTACGTCGGCGCCATCAAGCCGCCACCTCTGGCCGGAATTGCTCTGCAATCTCAAACGCCTCACATCCGAGACACGAATGAGCCCCGTTCCGCCTGCCTGCCGCCTTGCGCGCGTCACACATCGGCGAGCGTGCGCTTGACGGCGCTACGCCACCCCTTGAGCTTTGCGGCGCGCGTCTTCTCGTCCATGTTGGGTTCAAAACGGCGGTCGCGCTTCCAGCTCTTGGCAAAGCCTACGCGGTCCGGCCAGACACCGGCCCGGCTGCCGGCAAGCCAGGCAGCGCCAAGCGCCGTGGTCTCGAGGATGACTGGGCGGTCGACGGGCGCATCGAGAATGTCGGCAAGCCGCTGCATCGTCCAGTCGGAAGCAACCATGCCGCCATCGACGCGAAGGACGGTGCTCTCCACACCGCCCTTCCAATCCTTGTGCATGGCGTCGAGCAGATCGCGGGACTGATAGCAGACCGCTTCGAGCGCGGCGCGGGCGAATTCCTTCGGGCCGCTGTTGCGCGTCAGGCCGAAAATCGCCCCGCGCGCATTCGCATCCCAATGCGGCGCGCCAAGCCCCGTGAAGGCGGGAACCAGATAGACCTCTTGCGTCGGGTCGGCGGCATCGGCGAGCTCGCCAGTGCGCGAGGCCGTATCGATGATGCCGAGCCCGTCGCGAAGCCATTGCACGGCAGCACCCGCGATGAAGATCGAGCCTTCGAGCGCATAGGTCGTCTCGCCGTTCAGCCGATAGGCGATGGTCGTCAGCAACCGGTTCTTCGAACGAACAATGTCGCTTCCGGTGTTGAGCAATGCGAAACAGACGGTGCCGTAGGTGGACTTCATCATGCCGGGCTCGAAGCAGGCCTGCCCGATGGTCGCGGCATGCTGGTCGCCGGCAACGCCGAGGATCGGGATCTCGGCGCCAAGGATAGCTTTCTCGGTAATGCCGAAATCGTCGGCGCAGTCTTTGACCTCGGGCAGCATGGCCGCGGGAACACGCAGGATATCGAGGAGATCCTTGTCCCACATGTTGTCGGCAATGTTGTACATCAGCGTGCGGGAAGCGTTCGTCGCATCGGTCGCAAACACCTTGCCGCCGGTCAGCCGCCAGATCAGGAAAGTATCGACCGTCCCGAAGCACAACTCCCCCTCGGCGGCACGCGCCCGCGCCCCCTTGACGTTGGCAAGCAGCCACGAGAGCTTGGTGCCGGAGAAATACGGATCGAGGAGAAGGCCGGTCTTCCTGGTGAAGGTCTTTTCGAGATCCTGCCTCTTCAGCTTGTCGCAATAGCTTGCCGTGCGGCGGTCCTGCCAGACGATCGCGTTGTGAATCGGCTTGCCGCTCTCGCGTTCCCAGACGACCACGGTTTCGCGCTGGTTGGTAATGCCGAGCGCCGCGATGTCCTTTGCCTCGATCCTCGCCTCGCGGATCGCCATCTTGATGGTCGAGACCACGGAATCCCAGATTTCCTCCGGATCGTGCTCGACCCAACCGGATTGAGGGTAGATCTGACGGAATTCCTTCTGGCCGGCACCGGCTATCTTCATCTCGCCGTCGAAAACGATCGCCCGCGTCGATGTCGTCCCCTGATCGATCGCCAGAACATATCCGCTCATGCCAGTCCTCCCCCAGATCGTGATTATCGGGAAAAATCAATAGGACAGGAGGGCGGGCGAGGAAAGAACCCAGCCCCTCTTCGACACAAGAGATTTGCCGCCGACGCAATTGCCAGCAGAGATGCTTTGCGCATAACCTCAGCTCTATTGCGTCGCAAAACGGCTTTAGGAGAAGAGCATGGCAAGAACAGTCGTCGTCACCGGATCCACCAGCGGCATCGGGCTTGCGATCGCAACAGCCTTTGCCGGCAAGGGCGACAACGTCGTCATCAACGGCTTTGGAAAGCCCGAGGAAATCAAGGCGATCGTCGAGAAACTTGAATCAGTCTCGAAGGCGAAGGTGACCCACCATCCGGCAGACATGACAAAGCCGGCTGAAATCGCGGATCTGATCGAAACAGCCGCCAAGACCTTCGGCAGCGTCGATGTGCTGGTCAACAATGCGGGCATCCAGCATGTGGAAAAGATCGAGGATTTCCCGATCGAAAAGTGGGACCAGATCATCGCGATCAATCTGTCCAGCTCGTTCCACACCATGCGGGCGGCCATTCCGCTGATGAAGGCGAAAAGCCAAGGGCGGATCATCAACATCGCCTCCGCGCACGGCTTGGTCGCCTCGCCGTTCAAATCCGCCTATGTGGCGGCAAAGCATGGTATATTGGGCCTGACGAAGACGGCGGCACTGGAGCTTGCCGAATTTGGCGTGACCGTGAACGCGATCTGCCCGGGCTACGTGCTGACGCCCCTCGTCGAGAAGCAGATACCGGATACGGCCAAGGCACGCGGCATGACCGAGGAGCAGGTCAAGACCGAAGTGATCCTCAAGGCCCAGCCGACGCATGAATTCGTCAAGGCGGAGGAGATTGGCGCGCTGGCTCTCTACCTCGCAAGCGACGAAGCCCGGCAGGTGACGGGTACCCACATCTCGATTGACGGTGGCTGGACCGCGGCATAACCATTCAAGATAAGCATAAAAACCAGGGAACCACATGAACGACAGCATCCGCTTCATCCTGAATGGCGAGGACGTCACGCTTGGCGATGTCCGGCCGACCGAGACGCTTCTCGATTATCTCCGGTTGAAGCGCCGGCTGACCGGCACGAAGGAAGGATGCGCGGAAGGAGATTGCGGCGCTTGTACCGTCCTTGTCGGACGGCTGATCGACGGCAAGCTGCACTATGAGTCCGTCAATGCCTGCATCCGCTTCATGGGGTCGCTCAACGCCACCCATGTCGTCACGGTCGAGCATCTGGCGGCCAAGGATGGAACGCTGCATCCGGTGCAGCAGGCCTTGGTCGATTGCCACGGCTCGCAGTGCGGCTTCTGCACGCCGGGTTTCGTCATGTCGATGTATGGCCTCTGGCTTTCCAACGACAAGCCGAGCCGCGCCGACATTGAAAAGGCCCTGCAAGGCAACCTCTGTCGCTGCACCGGTTACGAGCCGATCGTGAAGGCCGCCGAGCAGCTGGGCCACACGCGCCCGAGCGCGCTCTTCGACCCGCTCGAAAAGACCCGCTCCGATATCATCTCCCGCCTCTGGGCAATGCGCAACAGCCAGACCATCTCGATCACGACGGCCGAAGGCCGGCTGGTCGTGCCGGGTTCGCTGGACGCGCTGGCGCGCGTGCTGTCCGAAGAGCCCACTGCCACTCTTGTTGCAGGGGCCACCGATGTTGGCCTGTGGGTGACGAAGCAGATGCGAGCCCTGGACCCTGTCGTCTTCATAAACCACCTGACAGATCTGCAGTCGATCACATCTGGCGACGGCGGCTTCACCATCGGTGCCGGCGTCACCTACAGCCGCGCCTTCGAGACCATCGCCCGCAAGGTGCCGACGCTCGGCCGCCTCATCAACCGCATCGGCGGCGACCAGGTGCGCAACATGGGCACGATCGGCGGTAACATCGCGAATGGCTCGCCGATCGGCGACACGCCGCCGCCCTTGATTGCCCTTGGCGCAACCGTAAAGCTGCGCTCTCTGGCCGGAACCCGAATGCTGCGTCTCGAGGATTTCTTCATTGACTACGGCAAGCAGGATCGCCGCCGCGGCGAATTCGTCGAGAGCATCTTCGTGCCCTATCCGGCCGAGGACACCCAATTCGCCGTCTACAAGATCAGCAAGCGCCGTGACGAGGACATCACCGCGGTTCTTGGCGCCTTCTATCTGACCTTGGATACGCAGGGAGACGTCAACGACATCCGCATCGCCTTCGGCGGCATGGCCGCCACGCCGAAGCGCGCCCGCCACGTCGAGAACGCCCTCATGGGCAAGCCGTGGAACGAAGCAACGATCGAGGCGACGCGCGCAGAGTTCGACGCCGACTTCCAGCCCCTGACCGACTGGCGCGCAACGGCCGAGTATCGTCAGCTGACGGCAAAGAACCTGCTAACGCGCTTCTTCTTGGAAACCTCCGGCGCACCGGCCGAGCTCCATCGCTTCGAGGAGGTTGCGTAATGGACAAATCGACCTTCGCGGACCCCAAATTCATCATCAATGGCGCGATGCACGATGCGCTTCGCCACGATTCCGCCCACAAGCACGTCACCGGAGCTGCCGACTACATCGACGATCTGCCGGAGCCCACCGGGCTGCTGCATGGCGCGCTCGGCTTGTCCGATCGGGCCCACGCCGAGATCGTCAGCATGGATCTTTCCGAGGTCAAGGCGACGCCCGGCGTCGTCTGGGTGTTCACCGGCAAGGACGTTCCCGGCGTCAACGATGTCAGCTCGAACGGCAGCCACGACGAGCCGCTGCTTGCCGAAAAGAAGGTCGAATTCCACAACCAGCCGATTTTTGCCGTCATCGCCGAAACGCGCGAGATTGCCCGGCGAGCCGCCCGCAAGGCCAAGATCGAGTACCGCGACCTGCCCCACTGGAGCGATATTGATGGCGCGCTCGCCAACGGCGGCCCCCTCGTCATCACGCCGATGACCCTGCAGCGTGGCGACGCCAAGACCGAAATGGAGAACGCTCCGCGGCGCCTGACGGGTCAGATGCGGATCGGCGGCCAGGAGCATTTCTATCTCGAAAGCCATATCGCCATGGCGATCCCCGGCGAAGACGACGAGATTACCGTCTGGTCATCAACCCAGCATCCGAGCGAGATCCAGCATATCGTCGGTCATGTCCTCGATATCCCGTCGAACGCGGTGACCGTGAATGTTCGCCGCATGGGTGGAGGCTTCGGCGGCAAGGAAACGCAGGGCAACCGGTTCGCAGCTCTTGCCGCGATTGCCGCCAAAAAGCTGAAGCGTGCCATCAAGTTCCGGCCCGACCGCGACGAGGATATGGCTGCCACCGGCAAGCGCCATGACTTCCTTGTCGACTACGAACTCGGCTTCGACGACGACGGGCGAATCCATGCCGTCGACGCGACCTACGCTGCCCGCTGCGGCTTTTCTTCCGATCTTTCGGGGCCGGTCACGGACCGCGCGCTGTTTCATGCGGATTCCAGCTATTTCTACCCGCATGTTCACCTAGCATCGAAGCCGCTGAAGACTCACACCGTCTCGAACACCGCCTTCCGTGGCTTCGGCGGCCCACAGGGCATGCTGGGCGGAGAGCGCTTTATCGAGGAAATCGCCTATGCGCTCGGCAAGGACCCGCTCGAGATCCGCAAGCTGAACTTCTACGGACAGCCCGGCTCCGGTCGCACGCTCACCCCCTATCATCAGGAGGTCGAAGGCAACATCATCGGCCGGATCGTCGACGAGCTTGAGGACAGCGCCGACTATCAGGCGCGCCGCAACGCAATCGTCGAGTTCAACCGCAACAACCGCTACATCCGAAAGGGCATCGCACTCACGCCGGTGAAGTTCGGCATCTCCTTCACCATGACGGCCTTCAACCAGGCTGGCGCCCTCGTTCACGTCTATCAGGATGGCTCGATCCATCTGAACCATGGCGGCACCGAGATGGGCCAGGGCCTCTACACGAAGGTGGCGCAGGTGCTGGCCGACAGCTTCCAGGTGGACATCGAGCGGATAAAGATCACGGCAACGACAACAGGCAAGGTGCCGAACACCTCGGCCACGGCGGCATCGTCCGGATCGGACCTGAACGGCATGGCGGCATACGATGCCGCCCGCCAGATCAAGGAACGGCTGATCGCCTTTGCCGCCGAAAAATGGGCTGTACCTCCGACAGACGTGGTCTTCCTGCCGAACCGCGTGCGGGTTGGCGCCAAGGAGTTCCCCTTCCCCGACTTCGTCAAGCAGGCCTACTTCGCCCGTGTGCAGCTTTCCGCTGCCGGGTTCTACAAGGCCCCGAAGATCCACTGGGACCGGGCCGCCGGCCGCGGCACGCCGTTCTACTATTATTCCTATGGCGCGGCCTGCTCGGAGGTATCGATTGATACGCTGACAGGCGAATACATGATCGAACGCACCGATATCCTGCACGATGTCGGCCGCTCGCTGAACCCGGCGATCGATATCGGCCAGGTCGAGGGCGCGTTCGTTCAGGGTATGGGCTGGCTGACCACGGAAGAACTCTGGTGGGACGACAAGGGCCGGCTGCGCACGCACGCGCCCTCGACCTACAAGATCCCCCTCGCCTCCGATCGGCCGAAGATTTTCAACGTCCGGCTGGCCGAGTGGTCGGAGAATGCCGAGCATACGATCGGCCGATCCAAGGCGGTGGGCGAGCCACCCTTCATGCTGGCGATTTCGGTGCTCGAGGCGCTTTCGATGGCGGTCGCCAGCGTTGCCAACTACAAGGTCTGCCCGCGGCTCGATGCGCCGGCGACGCCTGAGCGGGTATTGATGGCCGTGGAGAGAATGAAGAAGGCATAGGCTAAAGTGGCAACACCTCGGGGCACTGCCACGCAAACCTCACGGCCTACCGCCGGAACTCCCTGTTGTAGCGCGGCTCGCGCCCATCCATGAAACCGAGATCGCGCTTGACGCGATCCGGCATACCCTCGAGTTCCAGCCTGTCCCATCCCGAAAGCCGGCGCAGCAGTCTCCGGCCAAGGTCGGACAGCCAACTGAAAGTCCCGGCAGCCCTTGCCTGTCTGTCCTGTTCGATAGCGGCGCAATCCATAACATCACCTCGAAAATTTGATCCGTTGGGTTGCAGACTGCGCCAATAAATGCTGCAATTCCAATCGAACGATCGTCTGGACACATAAAGAGAACTTATCCATGAAGCTGTCGAAACAGTTTCCCCTGAACGCGCTGCGGGTCTTCGAGGCGGTCGCGAGGCTCGGTAGTTTTACCAAGGCCGGCGAAGAGCTCGGCATGACGCAGACGGCCGTCAGCTACCAGGTGAAGCTGCTTGAGGAGAATATCGGCGAGCCCCTCTTCATGCGGCGCCCACGCCAGATCAGGCTGACCGACGCCGGCGAGCGGCTGGCGCCCAAAGTGACCTAAGCCTTCGCCATGTTGCACGAAGCGATGGCCTCGGTTCGGGGCGCTGCCGAGGAAACGCTGCTTATTCACTCTACCCCGACATTCGCCTCGCAATGGCTGGCACGTCACCTCGGCTCGTTCCATCTCAAGTATCCGGCGACAGCCGTGCGCCTGCGCACATCAGATACGCTGATCGATTTTGCCCGGGACCCCGCCGACATCGCGATCCGTAGCGGCAAGGGAAACTGGCCGGGCGTCGTATCGCATCGGCTGATGGCGATCGATTTCACGCCGATGCTGAGCCCCGAACTTGCGGCTAGCGCCGCCGGCGGCATCCGCCAGCCGAGTGATCTCCTCAAACTGCGACTGATCGACGCCGGCGACTCGTGGTGGGCTTCATGGTTCGAGGCGGCTGGTGTCCAAAATCCCGACCTCGCGGGCCGGCCGCGCAGCCGGCTCGGCGCACAGTCCTTCGAGGCAAGCGCTGCTCTTGCGGGACAAGGCGTGGCGATCCTGACGCCCGCGTTCTATCGCGACGACATTGCGGCAGGTCGGCTGATCCAGCCCTTTCCAATCGTCTGCAGCGACAACGATTGGGACTACTGGCTGGCCTATCCGGAGAGCCGTCGCAACGTTCCTAAGATCAAGGCATTCCGAAATTGGATTCTCGAGGAAATGAACGTCTCTGAGATCAAGGGCAGCTAATAGCCCATCTGTGGCGCGTAGAAGCAACGCGGCGTATCCTCGTTCGGGAACAGGCAGAGATGATAGTCGCCGTCACCTGAACGCATGGCCTTTCCCATGGGAAGCAGGAAGACATGCGCATGCGTGACAAGTCGGTGATCGCCCGGCAGCAGCGTCACCCTATAGCCATGGGGGGTAATCGCCACGCTTTTCGGCGGGATCATCTGGCAGTCTCCGGTTTCGCTATCGCCATTGCAGCAGAAGGGCTCATAGCTCCAACCCGAAGGCGCGTCATGGCCGTAAGCGCAGGACGCGAATGCAATCATCACACACACAAGAATACTGCGCATTGGCATCTTCTCCGTTGATGAATGCGCCGCCGGAATGAAGCGGTTTCCACCTCATTCCGGCGGCCTCAAAATGAAACTGTAATCGAACCGTTACATTTCAAGCCACTTTGCAGGCTGCAAGGCGGCGTCGACGGACCGCATTTTCAAAGGCGCTTTACCATTCGCGGCGCTCACCAATCGACTGTTGGCAAGCCG
>Ga0123342_1006301_pt1 | contig 16549 bp, 7 predicted proteins | sample Turbeawhitnodule_FD_89960 | JGI IMG/M metagenome (GOLD analysis project Ga0123342, IMG submission 89960) | Root nodule microbial communities of legume samples collected from Mexico - Turtle bean Mexico white nodule | ecosystem: Host-associated > Plants > Roots > Nodule | place: Mexico: Nepantla... | reverse complement strand
GTTTTTCTGGTGCTTTGCTGTTTTGTGCTTAATTTCTTGGCTAACTGAATTTCTGATTTAGTTTCATACAAAGGATTTTGTTCTAGCTGAAAAAGTTTTCAAAAACCCCTCTTAAACAATTCACACCCCCTCTCGTTTAAGGCCATACATTCTAACAACATCTACACAGACAACTAATTAGGTTTTCATTTCTGTCCTGTTGCACACCAATAACAAGTACAATGATCTCTTTAAATAAAAATTATAAAGGGGACACAATGATTAAGCCCACTCACTAAACATGGTGTCTAGTAAGCCCAACCCAATTGGTCTTGGCTTCATACCTAACAAAAGAAACAAAGAAAACACTCTCAAAGAGAGCACAAGTAAAGCCCATACATGTATAACTTCACTTAGTTAAGAATTTACAATGGTTTGCTCACAACCTGATATGAGTTCCCAAAGATAGATTGTTGAAAGACTAATGACACTACAACACTCTTTTTATTATTCTTTCATGTATATCTTCGTGTATAGGTTGTTCTTCATTCTTGATCTCTTTAAGTAACCTTTAGATGAGACTGTTGAAGACTTTATGAAAAAGGTCATCTTCTGCATAAACTCTTTTAAGGTAGACTCACAATATGGAAGGTCTTGATCTTTTCGTAAAAGTTTTTTCTTCAAATAATCCAGTAGGCTCAAATAATTTTGTAGGCATTGTATCTATAGATACCACATGATAAGCTCTTTCTTCTTGCATATTTGGATGAAACAAGGAAGATTATATGTGAAAGAAATGAATAATAATGACAATATTCGATGAATGAAGTGGAGAATTGGTAAGAAGCAAGGTGAGAGGTGGGGTCAACTCACTAGGAAGGAGTTTTGTGTTAGCTACGAAGAAGACTACCCTAGAGAGCTCAAGAACAAATTGTATGGCCAAAATTGGGTAACATAACAATACTCTTTCAAGCTGTAAAATACATGAGTTGAACACGCTTATTTATAATTGAAAATTAGGTCAAGAGGTGTTGCAAATGAGAGAGAAATTCAAACTTGAATTCCCTTGGATGCCAAGTTTCCTTCACATGAAACATGTGAATAAGCATGGAATGCAAGGGATTAACCTTAGACACACTCTCTCTTTCTCAATTACCAACCTAGGGTTTTTAAGCCTTTGGAAGCCCATTGGAAACCCTAAGGTAGGTTAAAACCCATAATTCTAACCCTAACCTATTTTAGGAACAAATACAAGCCTAAAACCCCTCATCTACTTAGCCCAAATGCAAGACATACATTATCTAACAACTACAAATTTAAACAAATCATATTCTACTATATACATTTATACAAAGTAAAGCTTGGTTCAACATAATAAGAGTTTAACCTTATTAAGCTCAGTTGAGTCTCATTCTTCTTGTATTCTTCTGATCATGGCTCTAGTAATTGGTCCCTTGCTTAGTGGTCTTCCATCACTTGTTTGTGATTTTATTTAAATGAGTTATGTTGTACAAAAATGATTGTTGAGAATGATAAGAACGGTATGAATTTGGGGTCACAAATTTGGAATATGTGAGTCATTGTTGGAGTTATGTATTAAGTGAAAACACCATGTTATAACAAAGATCACATTACTTTACCAATAGTTTAAGTCACAAACTAATACAAGAAAATAATTAAATAAAAATTTATTTTAGAGACAAAAAAATGATTAGTTACTATATTATTAAATTAGATATTATTTTAGAGACTAAAAAAGTATTGGTATCTAATAATAAAATTTATAAACTAACTAGTTTAAATATCAATAATTTTTTTACTCTCTAAAATAGAATCTAATTTAGTCAATATAGTAAATAATTATTTTTTGTCTCTAACATTGGTTTCTATTTAACTATTTTCTTGTATTGTAAGATATCAGGTGGTGAGAAGTTGAGGAAGGAGTTCATGTCTAGACGTATGGTTTGAGTTTAATGAACTTACCCTAATTTATTACTTTAGATTCTCTTGTTAATCTAAGTCTTGGATTGTATCAGATATTGGTCTCTCGTATGATATACTTAATACGATTCTTTCGAAAAATATTAGTTATTATTTTATGTCTTGAATATCTTGTGATGTATAGATCTGTGTATGATCTATATAGTTTTTGTATGTTTGTCTTTGATTTGTATTAAATTGTTTGTGGATTGTTAATAATTTTTTATATATATATTTTCTCATGATAGAAATTTATTTTAATAGTTTACTCTTGTATGCAACTATATTATATAATAACATTCTTAAACTACTAAAGATTTATTTTTTTTTATTTTTTGTAAAACTTTGTATTTATGTATATTTTTGTATATGTTTAAGTTGCATTTTAAAATAGTATATATTTTGTACATTGTTAAGTTAATAGTAAAGTAGATAGTCTTGTGAAAGTGTTACAAATATTCTGTCAATAATTATATTTCTTTATTTATACGAAAGTGTATCATTATTATTTTTTAATTTAAAAAAAGAAATATTGTAATTTTTTATTTAATAAAATTATATTACTATGTATGATTAGTTGTATTCTTCTTTTCATATTTTATTTTAGTGCAATTGAATAATTTTTATTGGCGACTTTCATCTAGAAGCGTAAAAGATTGAAAGCATATTATGCGGGTTTAGACCACCGTACGCCAAACGTATGCATGATGTTAGTAGACGCCAGTCAAGACTTGGAATTCACTGGACTTATCGGGTAGACTTGGAATTGACGGGACACAAAATAAGCATTATTATAAAAGTTAAGAATATGTTCAAAGAAAAAATTATAATGTTTGAATATGATGATTCAAAATCGGGTTTGGTGATCAATAAATTGAATTAAAGAATATCTCAAATCACACGTAATAAATAAACGATGGTTAGAATAACACTTAATAATTTATGTTTTAAAATATTTAAAAAATATCTCTGATAAATTAACTAAATACTGATTAACTCAAAAATGTTATAAATGTTTTTAAGATATTCTAATATTCTAATATACCAATATATTTTTCTATTAACTAGATATGACGATGCATATCAGTTAATAACTGATATCTGACCATTATAGAAAAGGTCAATAACTAACACTATAAATAAAATCATATGCGAAGTTGTAAGGTACGTTTTAATCGGCTTTACAAAATACACTTTTTATACAAACTACTTACTAGAACGTCGAAGTACTAGTTTCAGGTCACTCTTGGTCGAATATCGGGCCAAGGATCAACATTTAGAGAAGAAGACTTGAAGAAAGAAACCAAAGGATTATTGATACGTTAGCAATTGTATAACTAATTCTAGGTCACCCCGACCAAGTACCGGTCGAGCATCAATTGGAGAATGAGACTTGAAAGAAAAAACTAAATGATTATTGATTCATCAACAATTGTAGAACTAATTTTAGGTACTATTTAGACCCCTCTTTATCCATAGAGGTACACAAAGAAGTGTTGAAGAAAAAATTATTAAAAAATTAAAAAAAATGAATATAAATAAGTTATAAGAAAAATATTTTGTAGTAGTTCAAAAATGCAGTTTTTTAATAGCATATTTTTTAACATATTTTAAAAGTTGTATTATAAATTTTTAAAATTGATTTGGAAAAAAATATATTGGGTTAAAAAAATACTCTTTTTTTACATTATTACAAATGAAATCAATAAATATTCCAACTGTATAATTTGTTTAAGAAATTGACGGAACACTGTGTTAGATGAAAATATTTTTTTTTTAAAACAAAATATCAATATATAATATGTTTCTATATATGATGTAACGATGTTTCGATCTTACATATGTTAAAATAATATTATTAAAATTGATCATTAAGTATAATTTATTTTGAAAATCATGATTCAATTTTATAAGATATCAAAAAATTAAATAATAAAAATATATTTAAATTATTTTTTTTCTTAACTCTTAAATAACATGAGATTATTAAATATATTGAAACATAATATTCCCACACAAACGAGTGTAGGATTTATGCTAATTACTAACTTTCACATTTAAAGCTATTATATAACGAAAATACATTTTATCCATAACAATCCCTTTTTTAAACTACTAGAAAAGTTCAAGACCAAAGAAACAGTAACACTGCCTTGAAATTTTTTTGGATATCAATATCCACCTTCCAAATTTAAATGATAAGGAATCTTACATAGTAACCAAGCAGAAGGATTGGTCCATATTAAAAGAAGAGTCACGAATATATCTGCTGATAACACTTCTTAATAATAAAATTTTATATTTAAATAATAATAATAATAAATAAAATTTGCGAAGGTTAAAAAAACTTTCGTTAATTTGCGAAAGTTTTAAAATAAACCTTTGAAAATTAATGAAGGTTAAAAAATCTCCGTTATTTTGTTAAGACTTTAGAATAAACCTTTGAAATTTAACTAAGGTTAAAAAACCTCCATTATTTTGTTGAGGTTTTAGAAAAAAACCTTTATTAGTTAAATCAATTACTAAGGTTATATTAACCTCCGCTAAATAACCTCCATTAAAACCTTTTTTTCTTGTAGTGATATCTGCTGATAACACTTCTTAATAATAAAATTTTATATTTAAATAATAATAATAATAAATAAAATTTTAAGAGAAAATAATAATATACAATAGGTATTGATATGATAAATAATATTAATAATATAAATATATTGTTTCATCAGATAAAGATAATATAAATACATTTATTTATTTTAACTTTTTAATAATTTTTAAATATAAAATTATGATAAAACTTTAAATATTAAAATAAATAATATCTCGTGATGGTTAACTCTAATAATATTATTTAAGATTAAATTATTAACATTGTTTAAAGATTCTCTTAATCCTGCTATATTTTTTTAAGAATAAATTTATATGAAACTTTGAATTCTAAAATAGATAATATATTAGATACATTTAACAATATTATTTCAACACTTGAAATAAACAAATATCATAATCTATGTAAATTTTATAAACATAATCTATGTTTTATTCCAATGTTTTTTAATTGAATCCTATGACTTGAAGCCGCCTCTACCATAACTAATACTTAAAAATTAAGTCAATCTAATTAAGAAGGAAAGAGAATAAATTTGATCAAATTTAAGAGTTGAATAAAACTAACTTATTTGGAATCTAGATTTCAAATTATTTTTCAATTCTTTCAATCTAGACACACTTTCAATACCTACAAACTTAGGACATCCTATAAAGATTATATAAATTTAGAGTAACCTAATGTTAATTTTTAATTTATAGTGACAATTAAAACACTTTCGAAAAAACGAAGTATTGTTTCATGGTAGTTTTTAATTTTTACGTAAAAAATATTAATAGTTAGAAATAAATGTAAAACATAACAAAACTATTTATCTAACATTAAATATAATTTATGGGGAAATACTTTATCATAAAATTGTATTAGAATTTATATTTTTTTTTTATCAGCAAAGAATTAATAAAAGTATTTATTTAATAGAAACTTCTACTTATACGAAATAAACATTTCTTTTGTCTCGCACAAAGCTAAATTATTAAGGATTGCGTACTATAATTAAATTGAAAAGCTTTTCTAAAAATAATTGATAATCTTTTTTTTTCAAAAAATATATTTTGTGAATACTATATGATAAAGGGTTTCAGAGTGTCACTAAACCAATTTTCATGTACCTATATAAATCTTTTGCCTGAACAAATTACAAGAAAATCAACATTAAACGTTACTATGGTTACCCTAACAAATAAAAACTAATATTAATTAATAGTATGGAATAATCATGGAACATATTTTTGAAGGAATGTATTATTCTCATATTAAGTTTTACATTCTTTAATAATGATAATGTTTAAAAAAAATATTTCATAATTCTAAATAAATAGACAAAAACAATCATTAAGCATCTTTGTCTTCATTTTCAGCATAAAAAAATAGAAAAAAATAAATTGGGTTAAAGATGAAATTAATTGAAAGAGTAATTAGAAAAAGACCATTTTGTGGGAGATGAGCTTCCTTTTTGGTGGGAAGGCTCCACCTTCAGGAAAAAAAATTTGTTAATATGGACATTTTGGTGTGAACACGTTTATATAGAAAAAAGAAAATTTTTGAGATCTTAATGGTACAAATTAGCCTTACATATAACACTATTATGTTTAAATTTGAATCTTTGAGTTTCTATTTTAAGTTATTGAGGCACACAAATTTCTAACCCATAAATAAGATATGTGTGAACTCAATTAATACTAACGAGTATAAATATTAAAAGTCATATTAGTGTCACTCATACTAATATTAATTTAAATAAATAAAATTAATATATATATTAATAAATATAAATATTTTAAATAACTAAGATTAGCATTAATTAAGTGAACGCTAACTTTAATAAGTATTAAAATTAGATTAGACCATAACTTAATTAAATGTTAAGAATAAAATGTTAAAAAACATTTGACTAGGATTCAAAATAAATATAAATATTAAAATTGAATAAAATTAGTATAGATTAGATTGTTGTTAACTTTAATAATTTTCAATTTTATTAAACTGACTCTATTTATGTTATATAACTAAAACTATTATTTGATAGAAAATTGTTAATGGTAAAAAAAACTTAAATCTATTGAACATATTTTATATATTTGTTAATTATTTTTGTTAAGACGATTTAGTCTTAGAATTTCTCATAGTAAAATATTTCAAACATGTTTTGATGATGATAAAACTTACAATAATAAGAATTATTGAAACAGAAAATAAAACAATGCTATGAGAAAAATAATGCATCGGATGCACAAGACAATATCACAGACAACGCTAGACGATGATCATACTGCAACAAAACTCAATGGACCAAGCGCCATACTCTAAGACGAAGGCTAACAAATAAGTGCTCAAAGGTAAATGTGTTAGACTATGTTGTTGGACGCATTGGAAGATATACTGAGAAGAACTTATAAAGTATGAACATTACACAAACTAGACAGTGATAAAATAAACGTGGCAAATGATGATCATGTGTTGGGCGAATAAACGTGACTTTATATATGCTTGAATTTTCATCAGATATTTTTTGAACACATTTTGATTAAGCCAAATCATATAAATTGTCTTTGCATCAAAATGCATTGTTTTAATTAAGATTTAAAATATATAGTGAGCAAAATTAGTATGTCTTGAATGATTAATGAAATATATTTTGCACAAGCATAATTGTCCTTAAATAGCTAGATATTTAAATCCGTGTTTGAAAAGAATTTTGAAAAACATATCACATACGTGTCCTATTTCTTTAAAGGATTTTCGAAACATATTTTGTGGAATATATTCTAGAGAAACAAATTTTTTCTAACTTGAATATATTGATATTGTTTGAATTAATATTTGAGAATGGAATGTATTGATAATTCCAAGATATTAAAAGATTATTATTCAGTGATATATTTGCTATAACATATTGAAATATCACTAGCAATCACAAAGGTTTCTAAATGTGATTTTAGGAACAATTAAGATGCAGAGGAGAACATGCACAAGTTTCCTTATTGAGCGTTCAACGAGCTTAAAGAAGTTATTGCAGAGCGAAAGTCATGGAAAGTCATTGATGACATTCAAAGTTGTTGCAAATACGAAAAGAAAGAGAATATGAGAAATACAATTAAGAATAACTCAAGTAAGAAATAGAACTTTTCTTATTCAAGATATGATATTATGAGGAGTCAGTACAACGTTCATGATGAGATAATTAAAGAAGAAATCCAAATAATGAATATGAGACAAAGTGGAGAGCGAGATTCAATATTATGTCCAACAATCAAATCCACAACAAAGATAGAAAGAATTTAAGAGAGTATTGAAGCCAATTACAAATGGTAGAGACGCATAATAAATGATCAAGCAATCATTTCCATATTCAGCGTCCAAGGCAATTACAATGAAGAAATTGTGATAGAGATATGATTAAAGTATCAATCACATGCATTAAAGGATTAACGTTCATATCAAAGACCATAAAGAAAACAATTCAAATTGTTTCATATGCTCAAAGACACAGAGAATATAATCAAAGCAAAAGTTTTCATATTCACCGTGTGATGTGAAGAATATGAACAATTCACAAGAATGAAGGATACCCATAGATTACAATATTAAAGGATCAACATTCACATTTGGACTGAAAGAAGAAACAATTCAAATACAATTGAAGTCAAAGATGCAGAAGAATCAGTCAAGAAAAAAGATTTCCATATCAAGCGTCAAATGTCAAAATGAACAAAGAGAAGAATCAAAGCTCCAATGATCACAATCTGAAACATATATAAAGACCTTGAAGATGAAAAAGATATGCACAAGCATACACGATTACTACAAGCAATTAAGCGTTTGAGTGTGTATAGTTTTTGTAAGAGATTATTTCATATCTACTTATTAGAGAATTCATAGTTGGGGAGTGAACTATATTGAAAATCCTTCATTATGTGAAGATTACCCTGCGAGCTTTCACTATTTGTTCTCTTGTCGAGAGTGTTTTTCTCACTTGTATAAAGGTCTTAGTCTCTAGGGGAGATTAAGACTTGCCTCTTAGAGAGGTGTTCAATACTTTGCTTGAAGAGGCGGAGAATACTTGTGTACTTGGAGAGGTGGAGACTAGTTGAGTTGATAAAAGCTCTTAAGCGGGTTGCTTAAGTGGACTGGACGTAGCGCAAGTTGTGGGTAGACCAGTATAAATTATGTGTGTACTTTTCTCTCTATCCTTTGTCTTTTAGATATTGTTTTGTCCTGATAATTTTTGTAGATACTAAATTCAGTTCAAGCCTTATTCAACCCCCCTCCCTTTTAGAGTCAACTATAACTTCAATCTCTTCTTTTTTGTCCATTAGCTTTGTAAGATCACCCTCTACTGTTGCAAAAGAACTAACCCATTGCTCTGAATAAGTTACTTAAAATATTTTTAGAATGCTTTTTCGAAAGACAAATATGAGTAAATAGTCTTAAAGTAGTATTTATTAGTTTGAAAATTTTCAAAATGTTTTCCCTAAAACCTTTTTTAGGATATAAAAGCATAATATAAACATATAATAGAAATAACAATGAAAACTTGTTTTATACTAGTTCACTCAAACTGAGTTATGTTCAATTTTCCTTTAAAAACTCTTAAATAGTTTCACTATAATCAAACTGATTACACAAGTATTCTCGCAAGTATTTTTTACTTACACGAGTACACAAAGTCACTTATTAGTATCTCTTTTATCTTCATTTGAGATAAGAACACAAGTATTTTTTGACACTGAGTCATCTATGACTTTTATAGTATTTTATAAGTATCATTCTTGGCTAGTACAAAGAAACAAGTTTTTTTAATACAAGGAAAAACTCTCTACGAGAGCATATGAAATTTAAGCTCTTCTTAGGGTGAGATAAAATCATAATAATGGACAGAAAATGCACTATCTATTTAATAACATTGTAGGCAAGGATTACAATGTGCAATTTTTAATATGACCATTAGTTTTTTATTATTATTTTTTTCAGGGAGCACGTCTTTATTTATAAGCCTTAGGAAATGACCATTACTAGTTGGTTTGTTGATCTTTTATTGAATGGTATTAGAGCTTATTTGGGTTGATAATCAGACACATTTTTGTATTGCACTCAACTTATTGTGCTTAAAGCAACTTTCACTCTAATAATCATTTTCTTCTTGTAGTGAAAGCATCATATCCAACATGCACGTTCATAAAGCCTTTTTTGTTTGGTGTACTATTGTGTCAAAATCGTCATAAAAAGAAGCGAGTCAACTTATGTACGTTGTAGACAATCAGATGAATTCAAACGAATGCATCTTGTGAAATGTAGTACGTCTTATGTATTGTGGCTTATTTCGGTCGAGTCTTCTTATGTTACATATGCTTTAAATTATATTAATAATAATATGTATATAAGTTATATTAATAATAATAAGTATAAGTTATATTAATAATAATATGTATAAATTGTATTAATAATAATATGTATAAATTGTATTAATAATAATAAGTATAATAAAAATGGTAATATGATCAAAGAACTTGTCTGGTGTAGTGGTTGATGTTTCCTTGGTCTCTGAAGGGTCTTGGTTGGGTTTGATTCCTGCTTGCTGCAGTTTGCTTTCAATATTAATTTATGTATTGTAGGTAGATTTTCTTTTGTTTTGTTAACACATTTAAATAAAATCATTAGTTAGTTTATCAAAAATTGAATATTATTTGTTTATATGATCAAAACATATATGATAAACATGTCTTATTGAGATTGTAATAAACAGTTAAGACTAGATGGTTAAGTGTAGACTGTTAAGAGTAGATCATCCAATTGTAACATACTTGAGTGTTATACTCTTGTAGAGAAGTGATGATCACGTGAGCAACTCGGATATAGAGGAGATAAAATTAATTTGACCTTTTCCTCACTTGAGCATCCACAAAATGCTTGAGCGTCTAATTTCTCATAGGAAAAGTAATTGTTTCGGCCTCTTCAAACTATAAATTATAGCTTTAGTGAAGATCTTTATCGCTTAAGTGACCAGTTAGACACTTAAGTAATGATGCTTTATCAAAACATTAAATGTCTTAAATGTCATCACTTGATCATTCTTTTTTAAACAACTATCTAGTCACTTGAGCAATTTACTTGATCATCAAAATATAGTTTGATGTATTAATGTCTCAAATCAATTGGATTGAATCACTTAATTGTTTTCCTTAACCAATCGCTTAATACTTAAACAAATTATCATAATAAACTAACATAGTTTACATTCAAACAAATATAACTACAACACTCAAGGAATATATACCCCATTTATTCATTAAGTATATCCTCATTTATTCGTCAAGCATATCCACCTATATAAAACAACATCATTAACAAGAAATCCAACACTTTCAATTCAATATTAAAATTCTAATTTAGTTTGGTAACAACATAAAACTCAAGGATTTATCTATACCCTCCTTGTCTATTAAAACTGAAACTTACAAAAATAACTCAACATCACACACTACAAGAAAAATGGGTATTAACAGAAGTTAGTTAGTGGAGGTTGATATAACCCTGTGAATTGACTTAATTAACAGAGGTTATTTTAACATTCGTTAAGTTCCAAAGGTTATTAAAAAATCTCAGCAAAATAATAGAGTTTTTTTAACCTTCGTTAAATTTCAAAGGTTTATTTTAAAATCTCAACAAAATAACATAGGTGTTTTTAACCTTCGTTAAATTCCAAAGATTTATTGTAGAATCTCAATAAAACACTATAAATTTTTCAAACTTTTATAAATAAATATAACTAAATATATTTATAAAATAAATATAAATAAATATATTTATAAATAAATATAATTAAATATATTTATAAATAAATAATTAAAAACCACATAGTTTTAATATACTTTATATATTTTATAACTAAATTCTCTAAAACTTTGAAAGTGTAACTTTACATTACAAATAAGTTTTCTAAAGTTTCAAAAATTTATTTTAAAAACTCAGCAAAATAATCTTGGATAATAAGTATATCAACAATTAATCTTGAATTTAAGTATTTCAACCGTACTTGCATATCTTTTATGATTGATGATAATTGGTTTATATAATTCCTAGTTTTTTTTTTGTTATCATACTTCAAAAAACATGACTTATTTTGTTTTAACTTTTGATGTACGTATACTTTATGTGAAATTTTAGTTTTAGTTATAATTGTTAATATTTAATTCTCATAATTTTGAAATATTTTAAGTTAATGCCTTTATTTTAAAATACATATAATAATTAATTAACTGTGTAAGTGAGAAGTGATAAAATTAATTTCTCCTTGCAATATGTTCTTGCAATCTTTAGCCAAGAACACATGACTTTGAAGTCCACATCTAATAGATAATGCAATTATTTATGATATATAAAACAGTGATAAACACCAATTGTTGTTGAGCTAGGTAACAGTGACTTGTGACACAAGTTGGGGCAGTAAGGTGATGGAAGAAACAATATTGGAGTAAGAAGAAGATAATGTCTAATTTAGTGTTCTTCTCCTTAGATATAATAAACATAAATGTGGTTGAATTGTGATTCCTTGTTAGGACTGTCGTCGACAACCATTGAGCCTATGCTGGAATATGGTGGAAGAGAGAAGTCATGAGGATCGTTAGAGATGGTGAAAAATGGGATTAAAGGTTATTTCAAATAACAAGTCATTTTACAAATGTTTTGAAACTCATGGTATTTTACGGAGGTTCTTAAACACATGATATTTTACGGAGGTTTTTAAACCCATGGTTAACAGAGGTTTTGAAACCCATGGTATTTTATGAAGGTTCTTAAACCCATGGTATTTCATAGGGGTTCTTAAAGGATTTTCTCGAAGTTTAATAAAATCCCGGAAACACTGCAATCCTGAGTAAATGACTTAATAGAGGTTTTAACTCTAGATAGTGTAAAAATAAACCCATTTAAAATCTGCAATCCTGAGTAAATGACTTAATAGAGGTTTTAACCCTAGATAGTGTAAAAATAAACCCATTTAAAATCATTTTTTATTGTAACGACATAAAAACATTTATAGATATCTAATTTATACTTTACAATTTTAAATTAATTTGGACCATAAACTTCAATTAACGTTCCTTTTCTTAGTTTTCTTAGAATATGACATCTGTTGAGGTCATTGCTTTAAAAATAAAGAAAAACTAAGAAACTCTTAACTTTTATCTAAAGAACTAGATTTACAAACCACTACATACATAAACTATTTTAGATCCATCTTTAATATCCAATCTCATATACAAACAAGTACATCCAATCTCATACAAACAAGTACAGATGAAAAAAAATAAATTCCTCTAATGAAAAATCTAATTAAATAGACCTATGTTTAATCGTCTTCATGAGTTCGAAATAAACTCTAGAAAAATATTAATAATGTTTAAAAATTTAAAGAAATATAGAGAAAGTTCAAAGAAAATAACTTTTAGAAAAATGATTTTTTTTATAAAATAAATAATAAAATAGTTAAATTTTTAAAATTTATTATTTAAGGTCATATAATCCTCGTAAAAACATATAATTATATGATATGGTAAGAATATTGAATGGATTGCTATAAGAAGTCATAGTAGATGTTGTAATATTATTTTTGTTGAATGAAGTGTTGTTATGAAACAACCATATAATTGAGTGATAAATAGTAGGTGTCACAATTTGATGGACCATTTTTTAGCGTCCCTTGTACTTCATTATTGTTAATTAATGAAGTGCATTTGATTTAATATGATGATGTAATGGATAATGGAATATTGCGGATCTTGTTTGAAGCAAAGTGGTCAATTCATAAGAAAGAGATTTTGTAATGGAAATTATAGGTGTTGGACGTTGGTGGGAGTATTTTATAACCTAAACGTTACTTTCATAGTGTTCCTTCCACACTCAAATTGAACTGTCACTTACTTGGCATAATTATAAAACCCAGTCAAAAAAGACTCATTCCATATAATATATAGTACCAATATATTTTTTCCAAAATCGCACTATCACTTCATCTGGTTTAATGCTATTAGGTGGATGACTAACTAAAACTACAAAAGCTATTCTTTGATAATGTCTTTGGTAAAGGAAAGAAAAAGAGTAAGAAAAGAATAAATTAATGAATTTGGAAAAAATTAATAGAGAAAAATAAGGTAATACAACTTCTGTTTGGTAGAGGAAAGAAAGAGAGTATAAATAAATGAAAAATAAAGTAAAAAATAATTATGAGATTCACTTATTTTATTAATTCTTTCTTTTTTCTCTCTTTTCAAACAAATTTAATTAAATTTATCTATTTTAGTTTTACTCTCCCCTTCAATCAAATAAATCGTAGGAAAATGGGATGATGAGAGATAATTGAATAACCCACATAATTGAATTATCGACGCTTCTAAAATAATTTTTAAAAGAATAATTAAACTAAAAAAAAACACTAAATCATTTAATACAATAAGACATTGAGGAACAAAATTTTAATTTTACATCATCTTAAAATTTATTGTGAAATTATAAGAGAATTAACAAAAGGAACGAAAGCAAAACTAAAAAATTATAAAAAGAAAAATTAAGAAAATTTTAATGTTTTGTTTTTTTAATGTGTTGTCAAGTTTGATGGTTTCTTCCTAAAGCTAACATCTTTTTTTAGGTTTCTTTGCTCCAACGATCTCATAATTTATAATTCGGTTTGTTCACTTTCTAATTTTTCATAATTCTTGAATTTTGTTTTCAGTTTTATCCCAAACTCTATTTCTTTGTTTTTTTTTCAAAAGATTTACTTATAATTCTATTTATGAGATATTTTAGATTTTATTATTTAATTTTTTTTCTTAAATTTTGTTTTATGTTTTATTAAAAAAAATAACATAAACTTTTATATAAATAGCCTGTTTGTTTGTAGTGATAAATGTTCATTTATACGGTCTACATAGACACTCTTATCACTAGTATAGTAGTCTACTTTAACTAAAAATATAAAATTAACATAATTGAGACAAAATAGATTTAATTAGATAAATTTCAATTAAAACAATAATTTATTTACATTACAATTAAAACAATAATTATATGAATCTATTATTAAAATTTTAAAATGTAAATAAAATTATGATCCTAATAAATAGTGTGATACATTAATATAACGAAGGTATCACGTCATGCCATGAATAATGATCTGTTGGCATCATGATGAAGAGATTAAGATAATATTTTACAAAATTAAATGATAAAAAATAAAAAAAAAACATTTTATAGACAAAATCAAGAATTTAAATCTCAAATACAGTGTAAAAGATTAATTTAAAATAAATATAAATTGTTACAATTCAATTTTTTTTTTTACATTATAAGAAACATACTATGTACCATCAAAATTGGATAAAAAAGTATAGCATATTAAAATAATTAGCTTCGTCTTGTTAAAATAATTATTTTATAATATCATATGAAAACTGGGGTTGCCTCCTGATCCCAAAAAAAACCTAACATTTATAGACACATCTATAGTGAAATTAATATAAAATATTTTGCCATTCAAATCTTCATCTTGCTCCCACCGACCCCACACCCATCCCTTTCTTTGAGTGAGTCCGCGTTGTCTTATACCAGATACATCGTTGTCGTTGATTCTGCATTTTTATAAAACCTTTTTTATTTCACCGTAAAACATAAAGAGGGAGACGGAGTTATAAATAATTGGTAGGTGTAATAGTTTTTTATCCAATTATTTTTTATTTATTTTAATTTGATTCTCTTATTTTCAAAGTCTCCATTTGTTCCAAATTTTTTTTCTTAAAAAGTAACTCAATCTATTTTCTTTTATGGTAGAAAAACAGGGTTGAAGGATGATTAAAAAACTTCTTTTAACGAAGATTAAAAATTCCTTAACGAAAAATTTATTTCTTATTCATAAATATTTTTGTCGTCATCTTCGATCTCTCAAACCCATTTTCAAGATCGATTGTTGCTTAAATTGTCCTCATGCATATGATTTTTTAAATATTTTTTTCTCTATTATGGTTATATCCTAAATCTTCATTAAATCAAAGTTCCAAAACCACAATTGACAAATAATAATTTACAAAGGAATGACACAACACAATTTGAAATTAATATAGATTCAACACAATTTGGAACTAATACATGTATTGATCGGATGTGCTCGGATCCTCATCCCAAACACTTAAGTGGAGTAAACTTAGTTAGACAAATTATGTGGGAAATACCCAGCTCGGTCTGGGACAAGTATGAGCCGAGTGATACGTTACGAAGACGACCCAGATGTTTGGTAGTCTATATGAAAAAGAAAATTAAAGTAAAACAATAGAAGGAATAACTGAATTAGTTAAAGTGTATATATATTTTAAATGCAAATAAAGGTGCACGTTAACATAATTTTCTTGTTCGTAAATTCAAATAAAGGTGCACGTAAATTCAAATATCGTAATACACGAAGAGTTACTATCATATGAGGTTCTCATGGATTTGAAATAAACTGACTGAGTTTACGAATTGCAAAACTAATATTAGATCTAGTGTGAGTAAGGTATAACAAACGCCCAATCAATCTTCTATATTCACCTGGATTCAAAAGTAATGAACCTTCACTTTCAGAGAGAGGATAAGATGGTTCCATGGGAGAAAAGGCGGATTTGCAAGCCAATAAACCACTATCAGAAAGAAGATCTAAACAATATTTTCGTTGATTGAGAACAATACCAGAAGGTGAACGACTTATCTCAAATCCCAAGAAATAGCAAAGAGTACCAAGGTCTTTGATACTAAATGAGTTATGAAGATGAGTTCTAACATGCTGGATTTCCTGAAGATTATTGCCAACTAACAACATAATGTCATCAACATATATCTGTTGATTTTGGCTTAATCCCAAGTCCCACATCGGTGGGTTCATTGTTTGGGAAGGAGGTTTGAGGGTTATAAATTAAACTCTCCTCCTTCACTGTTATATATCCCAATTTGTAATAT
>Ga0123342_1006300_pt1 | contig 16550 bp, 12 predicted proteins | sample Turbeawhitnodule_FD_89960 | JGI IMG/M metagenome (GOLD analysis project Ga0123342, IMG submission 89960) | Root nodule microbial communities of legume samples collected from Mexico - Turtle bean Mexico white nodule | ecosystem: Host-associated > Plants > Roots > Nodule | place: Mexico: Nepantla... | reverse complement strand
GGGCAAGGCAGCGGTTGGCTTTTGCCTCAGCTTGTTCTCGCCAAGAGCGGGCGTTGGAAAGGTATTCCCCAACGCAGTAGGCGACACCCTCTTCTGTGGTCGTGTCAGTTTGGTGCATGAAGCCTTTTATGAAGCCTTGGAATGGTGGGGGAAGCTCCGAGGCCGGCGCAGGTGTAGGTGTGGGTGCGGACTCAACCCCACCCCCCAAAGCCAGTTGATGGGGCGGTGATGTGGCACTTGGAGGGTGCTCCCTCAGGGATTCAACACCATGGTGGGAGGAAGAATGGGAGATGACGACCTTGTTGGTCCTCCTCCTCTTGAAGACTTGCCCATCCTCGGTGTCTTCATCATCCTCAGAGGGAATCATCACCACCCCTTTGCCTTTGTCTATGGGGCTGGTGCGGTTGCAGTCTCGACCATGGTGATGGGCACGGCCACGATGGGAGGTGGAGAGCTAGGGTTGGGAGTGGCATGAGGGGAAGGAAGGTCTTGGGCAGTTGTTGTTGTTGGGAGGTCTTGAGGGTGAGATGTTGGAGAAGTTGGAGGAGTAGACTCAGGGGCTGGTTGCGTGGAAGCATCAGCTCCTTTGGATGTGGCTTTGCCCCGGTTTGCCAAAGCTTTGGCAAGCCTCAACCTCTTGTTCATATCCATTTTTGAATCTGTACCAAGAAAGCAAACAAAGCAGAGGTTAGATGCAAACTAAGTCAAAGCATGAAGCATAATCATATACTCTATGGAGACCTAAGGCAAACAAGCAGTTCACACACGAACAAGAGTAAACGTTGTCAGAAGCAGAAATCAGAGAAAATAAGTGGGGAGTAGTTCCCATACTAAGGTATTGGGTGAGGGCTTCAGAGTTATATTCACGCGCTATCAACTCAGCAGTGTCCAAGACCCCCACGTTGGCCAAAATCAGGCAAACCTCTCGATCTGTTGAGGGTAGTTCGTCTAAGGTTTTGGGTTTGATCAGCTTCAGTTTTTGTACCCAGTACAAGGGGAAGCCATCCAGCGCTGTGCAGTCATGATCAGTGCAGCACACCCTGAAGAACTTGCCCCTCCATCCCTTGTAGGATTGTTGGAACAAAGATAGAAGGATCCTCCCGGCGATGCCGCTGAAGCTAACCCAGAGGCTTTTTCCTTATTTCTTGACCTCGAAGAAGTGAAGGAATATGTCCACGGAGGGGGGTTCGCCAAAGTACCCACAAAGAATTCCAAACGCTTTGACAAAGGCCCAGCTATTGGGGTGTAGCTGGGCAGGGGCGACGTTGATTTCGGTTAAGAGTTCTCTCTCGAACCCAGAGAAGGGCAAACGCAGGCCTATGCGCTTGAACACGGTCTGATAGAAGAAGAAGAAGGCCTCCCCGTTGTTCGACCGGTCGTCCACACAAACGGGCTCCCCGGGTGTGCAAGGGAGCACAAAGATGTAGGCATCATGCCTTTGCGTCGTGTTTGTAAACACCTGGTTCGCCTACATGGGTCCTCCAATCAGCTATGGTAGTTAAGGTTGAAGTCTCAGCCAGCAACTCATCAGAAGCCCAAGGGTACTGAGACTTGTAGTTGACGCTGGGGGTGGAGGGTTGGCGGTGGTTTTGGTACGCGCCATTGCACAGCAAAGAAAGCTGAGAAGAAGAAATAGCAAAGGTTTAGCAAACAAGGGTTATGGCGCAAAAGGGGAAGAAACCCCAGAAAAACCCTACCCACGCGAGAAGCTCAGAAACAGGGGAACGAAGAAGCGAGGAGGAAGAACGCGAATGCGAGGAATATAAACAGACCCAGGCCGTTATATCAGTACATAAAGTTGAGAGAAAGAGCTATCGAAGAAGAAAAACCATACATTTAAATGATCGGAAGAAGGAAGATTTTGGGTGAGAGGAGAGAGTTCAGAGAAAGCTTCGAGAAGAAGATGAATAGTGAAGAAATGGGGGAATTGATGGAACAGTGCTCAAAGCGCGCAATTTTGAAAGGTATAACGTAAACCTTGAGAAGCGCTAGCGACGCTCAGCCTCAGTCGCAGGATTGGGCCATGTGTCGAGAGATTAATGCGCCACTTAAGTGTCACGTCACCAACACAGAGAGCGTCACGTCACTAGAATGCCACGTGGGACGGTAGGGCGAGGCCTTAGTCTTTTCGCTGAAAACAGTTATCAGCTCAAGAGTGGGGGGCTTGTGTACCGACCCGTCCTCGGGCGTTGACCAAAGTCAAACATACGATGGGACCCACCAAGGGGATCCAAGGAGGAAAGTTAGTGTTGACCGCCTTGGGTGTCGCCAGGCATGGGCGTCGCCAGGTGTGGGCGTCGCCAGCTTTGGGCATCGCCAGGTTTAGGCGTCGCCCACCTTTAAAGGCATGACCCGTTGTACTGAGAGCGTGCGTTGGTCCAGATGGTGCCACCCCCCGATACCCACGGGTAGGGAAGACCGTGGAGGGGGCGGCACAGTAAGAGGCCACGGTATGGGCGTGGAGGCCTCAGGCCTCTGTACCTCAAAACAGTAATAAAGAGAAGAGAAAGGTGGCTTCAAGGCCATATTTCCAGTACCAGCAGGGAGCGACCTGACTCATGAAGTACCCACGCCACCTTTGGAGAACCGCTGGAACAGACACGATCCGGGAGAGGGCCACGTCCCACGAGTGATCTACGTGCATGGTGCGAGAGGAAGGCTGAGATACTCCCAGGGCGAATGACTAGAGGCTGGGACGCATGAGTTGGCACCTAGGTAGTCACCCCCTACACCGGATGCACTTCGAGGAGGGAAGACTTACGCGCTGGGATTTCCCTAAGTTGGGTTACAGCGTCGTAAGGCCTTCAACGTGGAGTTGTGCTTAAGTCATAAGTGACACGTGGCAGTAGCACTGAAACCCAAGGTATATAAGCTTTCCTGAAAGCTTAGAGAGGTACGTTCTGACACTTTTACACACGCTCAAATCATTCGCTAGCTTACACACTGTACACACGAGTGACTTGAGCACGAGAGAGAAGTTCGTTAGAATACAGTTACGCGCCTCCAGAACATTGGAGTTACGGTGTTCCAATACGGAGGTGCATAGTGTTTTCTGCCTACTGACTTGAGCGTCGGAGTGCAAACGGCCGCGAGGGCGCCCTTTGTTCTCTCTGTTTCAGGTACTCACGGCGGTGTAGGGTGAAGATCTGGAATCAAGAATGCGGGAGTCTTTGATACGCGAGTCGCAGCTACGCACTAACAACAATCTGGTCAACCGGCAGGAACAATATATAACGCATATTTACAACAACATTTGCTTGAAATAGTTGGTGTGACACCCAGAGGATTGACTTTCACTACTACTTTTGCGTTGTGAGCAACAGAACGAGAAAATAACTTCATTTGGACCCTTTAAATATTTTGAGGGTTACATTATATATGTTTCCTCAAGCAATTGTCAATGATAGAGATCTTGTCTTGATAAATGCAATTAGCAATGTGTTTCCCAAAGCCACCAATCTTCTATGTCGATTCCACATTAATAAAAATGTTAAAGTAAAATGTAAAATTTTAGTCGACTTTGTGAAGGTTTTATCTAAGTATGAAATCTAAAATTTATGCATATTTTTATTTTACTTATATACTTAATTATCTTTATTTTACTCATTTTGCTGAAAAAATCCAATTTAAAATGTGAAAGTATTAATTATGGTTTATTGATGATGACTTGACCAATATCAATTATACTTTTTGATGTCTAAAGTACATCCTAAAATATAAGGCATTATTGGTCACCATACGCGGAAGAGAGTATATGCTTGGATATGTTTATAACCACCCAATTTGAGCATTAGATGAGTTCACACACCAAGTTGCTGCTAGAGAGAGGTCTCAGCAGCCCAAAAAGCTTAATCATATATTTAAATGTGTTATTGCAACTTTGTGGTTAGTTTCATGGGATCTTAGGTTAATCAAAACTTTATGGGTAATATAGAATTTCAAGCAACCATAGAAATTTGTTCCATTCCCCACAGAAAGCCACTTTTTGGAGCGTTGGTGTTCCGCAGGCTGGTCCTGGAAATTAAAGTAATGGCATAGGAAGGTTTGAGATGGAAAAGACAGTCCCATGTATAATAGATGGCAGTGGAATTTCACATCACAGCTATGATGGGGTTTGTTTCATCACCCAATTCACAAATTCCTCAGTGCATACTCCACTCATCTTCTCATCCCCATCATGCCCCACGTTTCAGATTTCTAATTTGTTTTTTCCATTCTCCCTTAGCCCACTTACTCTTGTGACTCAAGATACTAGTGACTGTTTTCTTCCCATAAAAATACTGTTTGACTTTAAAATTGAGATTGGAACACAAGGTGCCATGCAAATATTATTTCCTGTATTGGATAGCTTTTGATTCCACTGAAAAGAACAAGGAAATCTCACTTCTATATCTACACTATTCTCACTCGCAAACTTTTGAAATACATGTAAAGAGTCAGATGATAAGTCTATTGATTTTTTTTTTAATTTGGATGTTGGCAGTAAAAACTTATAACATTTTGAAGAATGAAAAAGGTGTAAAAGACAAGACACTGATAATTTGCACAAACTTAAATATTTTACATTTTTTTGTCATGAAATTATGTATATTTTTTGTGAAAAATTATAATCTTTTTTCTTTTTGTATAAATATTTTAAACTCTTTTTTGCCCCTACTAGAGAAATTTCGGTAATTTATGTACAGGCCAGAGATTTATACTGCTACTGACAAATGACAGATGTTTATCTGCATATAGGTAAGGTTTTCATGCAGTTATTTCTCCCTGTTGAAATAAGGATAAAGGAAACTAATTTTGCATTTTGTAAATAAATGGAATCAACTCTTGTTAAGAAAAAGAAATGGTGCATTCATGCCTTTTAGGTACAAGCATAAAACACAAGTATTAGCCACAGAAAGTGAATCTTATTAAGAATGAGGAATAGACAAAAAAAAAATCCAAAACTGAGTGATTTAGACCATGTAAAGAAGTCAGCCCAAAGAGAGAAGGAAGCTACATTTGGAAGTATTAGAAATCATTTTGTCCTAACTCACAAGCATCACATGCAGATGCATGGCATGGCACAGTTAACAAGTCCGACTAAGACATTACATTAAAATCACTAACATTTGTCGACAAACTATCAACGGAAAAAGAAAAGCATAAATACTCACACTGTTTATTGCAAGACCATCTCATTGCTAAAATTATCATTTATACATATTACACCTATCAGTTTTAATGAACTAAAGGACTAAAAAACGAAATAAGGCAGTAACTATATCAATAACATTCCACCTTCATACAACAAACTTGCTTTACAACTGTGTAGTCAATGATACACCGACCAAAACCCAAGGAAACGAATGCAACTAAGATCACTGTTGAGAACCATCAAATCTTACACAATCAAGCCATGAAACAACTACTTCAATAGCGGGTCTCTGCCTAGGATCTTGGTCTAGACATTTACAAGCAATGGCAAGCATCTCTAGTAGCTGTTTCTCACGATCCTTATGCCAAATTGCTGGATCAAAAATATCCTGCTCCTTATTCTCAGATTTCATCTGAAACACCCAAAAAACCAGATTTCTGCAATTTTTCCCCTTGATGACTTCCACAGGTCTTCTACCAGTAAGAAGCTCAAGAAGAACAACACCAAAACTATAAACATCACCCCTAAAGGTTGCTGTCAGTGTCTGACTATATTCTGGAGGAATATATCCTAAAGTTCCTACCAAGTCAGTGGTGACATGAGTGTCATATGGTTGAAGTAGTCGTGAGAGACCAAAATCAGCCAAATGAGCTTCAAACTTGTCATCCAAAAGAATGTTGCTAGATTTAACGTCCCGATGCACTATGAATGGTTCACAACCCTTATGCAAGTAAGCTAATCCACGTGCAGCACCTTGTGCAATCTTGAGTCTTGCATCCCATTTTAGAGCTGCGCTTTCATCCACACACTCATGCAGCCAATAATCCAAGCTTCCATTCTCCAAGTACGAGTATATTAGCAATCTGTCATTGCCATGCCGACAATATCCTTTCAGAGAAACAAGGTTCTTGTGTTGAGCTCTTGAGAGGGCCTCTACTTCAGCTTGGAATTCACGTTCCATCTGACCACAGTCACCTGAAAGTCTCTTGATAGCTGCTTTCGTGCCATTTGGAAGATATGCCTTGTAGACAAGACCAAACCCACCACAACCAATAATATTTGCCTGGTTGAAATTGTTTGTGGATTTTAACAAATCTGCAACTGTAAGATCCTTGCAATCTGAATTCTGGAAAAGCACCAACTTTGAGGAAACAAGTGCCTCAGATAACCTGTGTGGCCTGCCATTGAGTTCCTCATCATAGTTATCGATGGGCTTATCGTCATCCCTCCTTGACGTTCTTAGCAGTATAATAGCAAGAAGAAGTGCAAGCCCTATCCCTATACTGATTGTTATGCCGAGGACATTGCTTCTACCAAGCTTTTTGGAAGAACCAGAAGAAATTATGGGCTTTGTATTGTTGACAATTTTGCAAGGAGAATCAATTTCCCTACAAAGCCCTTCGTTGCCCTCAAAGCTTGAACTTGGGAAGCTTAAAAATTGGCCCCCAGTTGGAATTGATCCCTCTAACCGATTATATGCCACACTGAACTTTGACAAGAAAGTGAGGTTGTTAAATGATGGAGGAATTTCTCCAGAAAGATCATTATAAGACAAATCTAAGGATTCCAAGTTCTCCATCTCTGAAATTGTGCTAGGAATGGTACCAGTTATGTTGTTCCTGCTTAAGTCCAAGACATGAAGAGCTTTCAGTTGACCAATTTCGGGCCATATATTTCCACTCAATATGTTATTGCTCAGGTAAATTGAAGGAGGGAAACTTGAGGCCTGGTTATATTGCAGTCCACTTGCACTTGTGTTTCTCTTAACAAAGAGAGGAATGAATGCAAAAGCAGCAAGATTTGCTCTATTACAGTTTGCACACATGAGGCCCTTCAACTCTGTCAAACTTTTTGGTATTTCTCCTGTAAGAGAATTATTCGAGAAATCGATATAGAACAAACTGTCCATCTGACCAATCCAAGAAGGAACACTACCATTCAAATGGTTCCAAGACAAGTCAAGAACTGCCAACTTCCTGCAATTGGATAACCAAGACGGAATGTGACCTTTAAGACCACAATTTCCAAGTGCTAAAACCATAAGGCTCTCAAATCCCACCGTGGCACTTTTTGGAATTTCCTCACCATGGAAATTCTTGGTGAGGATAAGAGTGGTGAGATTTTTGCACTGCTGCATAACAGACACTGCCCGAGATAAGTTCTCAATGCTGTTGTTTGACAAGGATACAAACAAAAGTGAACTTAGGTTTGCATAGTTTTCGGGGATAGAGCCAGTTAAGCCATTCCTAGCAAGACTTAAAACCTTCAATTCACGACAATGGGACAGGGAAGTTGGAAGGTATCCAGTGAAATGATTAGTAGCAAGGTCGAGTGTTTGAAGATTAGACAAGCCAGTGAAATTAAGATTAATAGGCCCTGACAAGGAATTATTTCGAAGGTTAAGCACCCTAAGCTTAGAGCATAAAGCCAAGGTGGAGGGAAAGGGTCCAGAAAATGAATTGCCATGTGCTTCTAATTTTTCTAGCTGCAAAAGATTCCCAAATACATTTGGAAGTTCCCCAGTAAACCTGTTTCCACAAAGCACCAGAATTTTTAGGTTAGAGAGCTTACTTAGTTGCTTGCTTAACTGGCCAGAAAAATTGTTGGCAGAGACGGAGAGCTCCTTCAAGGCTGACATTGAATACAAGGAATCTGGAAGAGGGCCAGTAAATGAATTGGAATCCAAATGCAGCTGTTGTAGAGATGTGGTGCAGTTGTTCAAGCCTTCAAGACCACCAACAAAATTATTTGCTGACAAATCAAGGGTGCGAAGTTCCTTGGTAGCACTGCAAATTTGTGAACTGAATCCGCCAGTGAATGAATTGTTGCTCACGTTTAGAGCAATGAGATGAGGGAACTCCTCAAAAGGGAAAAGAACTCCAGAAAGTGAATTGCTAGAAATATTCAATACTTCAATGGATTGCAGACCAGAAAGGGCTCCAGCAACAGGTCCAGACAGCATATTATGGCTCACATCAAGGAACTTCAACAGCTTCAACTGGGAGAACTCCACAGGCAATTCACCTTTAAGGCGATTCAATGAAAGATTCAGCACACTGAGCTGATCTAGCTGTGCTAAAGAGGGTGAAATTGTGCCATTGAGACCCATTTCAGGCAGGATCAACTTGGTCACTCTACTAGTAACTGTTCCACCACCTCCAGTCACATTATCACAAACAACTCCACGCCAGTTGCAGCATACAGTGTCATTGGACCATGCTGTGAGGATAAAACCACTGGTAAGTTTTCCTGCAAACTTCTTCAGAGCTGATAGATCATGAGGGTCACAAGGGGCTTGATTATTATTAAGCCCTAGTGACAAGCAAACTAAGGAAGCCAAAAAACACCATTGCAAAAGTGTCATTGAGAAACATCTGAGCAGCACCATTGCTGAAACCAAACTGATATATACTCTGCTCAAAATCAGGACTAAGCTCCCATGAGCACAGCAGAAGCTAGTATCACTGAAAAGTGCAGCGTTGTGCTTGAGAAGAAGAACTACAATGAAGTATCTTTTAGTCACAGCTCCAAGACTTCCAACCCTCGAACTGCAACAAACAACTTGCAACTTGCAAAGGAAAGCCACAATTTGAAGGTAAAGTTTTGGATTACCAATCCCCACTCAAACCAAATCCCAAGAACAAGAGATCTAGACAGTGGGAGAACACCAACTCAAACTGAAAGCAGATTCAGAAACACCTCCCTCGAAGAAAGAGATAAGATGCCCAAATGAAGATACTTATATCCCATATCCCCAAACACCAAAGTAATTAGAACAGGGACCATATGGCAACAGCTTGCGGACGAAGCAACCAACAGTGGCCATTAAAAAAATGAAAGTGAGACAACAATCAACAACGCAAGTGGAGCGTGTGAGATCCCTCAATTCCAACCTGAAATGTGAGATCTTTGAGCTTAAAAACAAAAGGCCATAACCTCAAAACTCAACTCAACTCAACAGCTACCATTTAGTTACATGAAAAAAATCAACGGGATCTCTTGGGACTCAAAGCACACCCCAAAGACAACCCTTTCAAACAACAATGAAGTTTGTGTTTACTTGGTGCAGCAGAAACCAGAAAGGTTTGAAATTTAAGCACAAGGGTGAACTAAGCGAGCAGAGGAAAGAAAAGGGGAGCCAAGAACAGTGCCCTGAGAACCTACTCTCAACAAACTTTCATCAAAGGGTCCCCTTCAGCTTCCAAACCAAACCCTTTTTTTATTGTTTTCTCCCTCTTAAGATTTTGATTTTTTCTTTTCTTTTTCTTCCAAAGGGTAATAGCTGTCAGCTCTCTCTGATTTTCAAACCTAAACAGTGATCCATAGAATCTAGAGGAAGACAAGGATAGCAGAAATCTCAAATCCAAAAACCATGATGTAGGAGAGATGTAGGATGGTAAAAGACAGAAAAGGAAAGTTCTCTCTCTTTACTCAGAATCCCCTAAATATTTATTAGAAGAAATAAACTATTTCCTTTAACACACTTTTATTATTAAATCATTCCTAAACTTGTATATGAATTTATCAAATCATTTAAGTCTGTGTTACCATGATTTTTTTATCAAATGCATTCAAATCATTATAAAATATATTAATTATCTCAGGTAAGAATTTAATAGATGTATTATTTATATATAAAATTACATTATGCAGTTTTGACTAAGAAAAAAAACAGCTAAGAGATAATAAAACGATACTCCCATGTAACTTAATCTTTTTCTCTAAATACTGTTTATAAGGAAGTTTTTATATAATTAAATTGTTTTATTATCACATAATTTAAATACAATATACCATAAATAATATATTTAATTGTGTTTGAATAATCCATTTGGATACTTCTAAATTGTTATTAATGTAAATAAATATGTTAAACATACGTGATATTTATATGAAAAGAAAAAAAAAGATTATTGATAAACTATTATAATATATCATGTAAAATTAATTATTATTCATATTACTATATGAAAGAAATATTTTTTATAATTGATTTTATTTTTATTTTTAATTAAATAATTTAATCTTTCATTAAATTAAAATAATTTAATTATTTAATAGAATAAACAATAGTACAATCACTTTAATCAAATTAATTACATAACCCCTTAACTAAAAAAAATATCACACAATTTTTATCCTAAAAAAATATTTTTTTTTATTTATATTTCTTTACCCATAGAAACGGGGATATGCATATGTTTTTGGCACACATGTAAGATATATTTGTTGGCATGAAATTTAAAATTAGAATTATCAAGTTTATTATATATGTTGTGGATTATTTATGTATAAAAAAAATATGCATTTAATGTTTTTATATACAAAATTAGAATCTTTGTATAAGTATTATATTAGAGTATTATTTATATAAGTATTAGTTAGTAGATTTGAAAAGGGGTTAGTTAGATTTGATGAAAGTGGAGAAGAGAAGAAATGTTTGTGGGAAGAAAAAACAGAAAAAGGGTGGTGACTTAAGAACACATGCAGGCCCCATTTTTGTCTCTCATTGTCAATGCTGTCCACCTAATTTTGTCTCTTCCTTTCCACTGCTACTCCATGCCTGCTCCTGCTCCTGCTTCTGCAAAACCACCAAAACACAACAAACAATGCCTTTTCTTTTCACTCTTATCATCTATTTTTATCACATTCAAGTCAAAACCAGGGTAAAAACTAATTCTCAAAATTACTTTACTTTTTATTTTCAAAAACTTTTTTTTCTGTTTTTTCCTCAATCAAATCAAAAACAAATTATTTTCTTCACTTTTTTCTCACATCCAGATTCAAATAGAGAGTTAAACTAGGTCATAAACAAGTCAAGAGATTTTTTTATCATGCATTGAATTAAAATAACAAAGATTGTGAAAGTGTGTGAACATTTTTCAATGGAGGAATTGTTAGTTCACAGACCGTTGACAATTTATCTCACCAACTGTGTTTGACCTCTCCTTTTAGTCAATATCCAATTTTCTTTGCTTTCGGTGGAACAAATCTATTGCTTCAATTTAGGATGTTCAAAAATGTGTCACATCTATGAAAGAAATAGTAATTTATTCATATATATTTTATCTCTAAATTATATCAATAAGTAAATTATTATTTACTTATAAATATAGATATATACGCATATTTGCATTATCCACATATTTATTAGTATGTTAAAAATAAACATAAATTAATTAAAAAACCATAAGTTAAAAATTTTACTCATAAAATGCATCATCTTTAAGTAAATTAAAATATCACATTACATATAAATCTTATTTACCATTTTTCAATAATAACTATATGTTAGATATAAAATAAATTGTGCTATTTATATAATTTTTGGATATTTATTTATTTATTATATAGTTGTATTTAAGAAAGCATTTATAATGTCTTTGGTTCTAGTGTTAGGTTGTTCATAAAGATGGAAAACTGGGATGTATATAGGTAAACCAAGTGATGTGAAGGAAAATGAGAGTGTGGATGGGTATTGTTGATTCTCACTCACATATGAAGAAAGGCAAAGAAAGTCACATGTGTGGAAAAATAGATTGAAGAAACTATGATTAAAGAAATTATTCACATAAGGACTCTCATAAATCAAAAGATAAGTATTTATCTCTATTATAGAATGTATGGTATGAGAGAATCATATATTTTAAGATCCTTATGGCGTTCATTATTGTACGCTTTGATTTTAAATATGATATCATACCATGGTGGCTTAAATTTATGATTTTACATTAATCATATTTTCCCCAATTTTATGAACTTAATCTTAAAATTATGAATGATCTGAGCATAAATTTTAAAGTTTTAATTTATCCCTTTATTTTGTTGTGTTATGAATTTGATTTCAAATTAAAATCATGAAATCTGAAGTCTTTCGTTGCATTATAACTCATGAATTTTATTTGAATGAAAGAGGGAAAGATTACGATAAATAAAAGTAATTGCATAAATATATATATTTTTATATTTTGTTCATGAATGATATTATTTCTAGAATTAATTGTATGATAGATTTGTAATCACAGAGTGATAAAATCTTTATGTTTTATTTAGTTCCAAATTAGTGATTAATTTTATTTTAATTACCTATAGAATGGATGCTAAATTATTGGTTTATGAGTTAATTGAAATTCATTATTATAGGACATTTTTGGATCACCCAAAGGTTGATTATTTGTCCTTATAATAAATGAATATGACTGTTGGTAGCAAGTATTGTTATTAGTTTTATTTGTATATTCAAAGATGACAAATAATTCTAGTTAATGCATATGACCTACAAAATAATGTTAATATTATTAGCATCATTATGTTTTGTGTATTAATGTATCACCCAAAGGAGAACATTAGTATGCATATAATATTTGTTTGTTCTATGAATATATATTGTATGTTTAAGTCATGACTCAAGTATTAATGTTAAGCATGTGTTAATTGAAGTATTTGCTCATATATATTACATTTGCATGTTAAGTCTGATCTAGTCTTTAATGGATTGGATTTTCTAATTGGAGGGAATAAGTTCAATTTCACTTAAGTGTGTTGGATCTTGATTTGGCCTTTCAAATGAACTATAATACCATGAAGACAAATGAAATGTGCATAAATTGCACAGTATGTTAGTTCAGGAAGATACCAAACTTAAGAATCAAGGAAGTCATTCCATTCATTATGTGAATAATTAAAGAGCTGGAAAGAAAGTTCATAAGAAACATGAAAAGGTTAAAGGGTCATTAAAGATTAATTACTACTCTACTAAAATCCAAAAGAAAAATGACAAATGTTATTTCTGTGGGAGATATGGACATTTCCAGAAGTATTTCCCTAAACGTAAAGTTTGGTTCAAAAAGAAATGTGAGAATAATGATTATGTATGTTTTGAATCAAACTTAACTGAAGTTCCACATAACATTTGGTGGATTTATTCTAGATGTGCAACTCATGTTTCTAATATGATGCAATGATTCCTTTCAACTCAAATGAGAAGTTAGTCTTCATGGGCAATAGAGTGAAGGTTCCAATGGAAGTTGTCGGGACTTATAGTTTAATCCTTGACACTGAATTTCATTTAGACTTGTTTGATGCTTTTTATGTACCTAGTATTTCTTGGAATTCAGTTTCTTTGTCTAAAGTGGATGTTGTTGGATACTTTTTTTAATTTGGAATGGTTGTTTCAATTTGTGTAAGTGTACTTTTATGTATGATTGGATTTATTACACTTTATGATGGTTTAATTTATATGTTGAAACTTTTACGACCTTGCATCATAATGTTGGTGCTAAACGTAATTTAGTGAATGATTGTTTTGCTTACTTGTGGCATAAGTGTTTAAGACACATTTCCAAACAAATTATGCAAGAAGCACTCAACTTCTTGAAATTGTACACACGAATATATGTGAATCTTTTGAAGTAAGTTCCTTCAATAAAGAAAGGTATTTTATCACGTTATGGTTATGTCTATTAATTGCATAAGAAATCTCAAGTTGTGAATGCCTTGGAAATTTATATAAATGAAGTGGAAAGGTTATTAGACATAAAAGTGAAAATTGTTAGGTCAAATAGAAGTGGTGAATATTATGGAAAGTATGATGGAAGTGGACAACACCCTAGTCCATTTGCTAACTTCCTTGAGAAACGAGGTATTTGTTCTTAATACACAATGTCAAGTACACCACAATAAAAGGGTGTGTCAAAAAAGCGTAATCAAACCTTAATGGATATGGTCAGGAGCATGTTAAGTAATTCATTTTTACATGTATCATTGTGGATGTATACTTTAAAAACTACCATGTATTTGTTGAACGTGATTCCTAGTAGTTCAAAATACAAAATTAGATGCAAGAAAATCAATGGATATTTCATTGGTTATCCAGTAAATTCAAAAGGGTATATGTTTTACTGTCCTACCTATAGTATAAGAATTGTTGAAACTGGAAATGCAATTTATGGAATACTTATTTTAATTACTGTGGGAAAATTAGGTTTAAGGTTACTCATGTTTTTCGTGAAAGGAATGCATGAGCTGATAAGTTGGCTAATTTAGGATTTATTCATAGAGAATCATTTCATTGGTATAATAGGCTTCCATCTAGTCTGTTCTTAAAATTCTTTATGAATATGTATTGTCTACATATATATATCGTTTTTGTTAACATATGGGTTTTGGTCTAGTCCCCCTGTATTTTTTTGTCTATTTTCTTTCTTTCTTTTTTCTTTTTTAATAATACTTTTTTCATGTGATGGTAGATGATTGTTGTTACTTGAGGTGTCAGCCTAGCTGAGATGTCAAGTTGCATTGTGATGTCTAACATGAAAGCTTTTATAAAAGAAATGTTCGGTCCATTGAGAATGGTGAAACCAGTGGGAGTGAAGCATCACAAAATGTGTTGATTAAGGAAGTTAGAGTACAAGTTCATTTAACTTGGAACTCTACTTCAAGAATTGGTGTTCCTCATGTTGAACCACACAACGATGAAGAACAACAACAAATTAATTATCCTAAGCATAGAACAACCACAAGAAATATTATTAAGAAGATCTTAAAGAGAAAGGAAATTCACTATTTCAAATGATTATGTTGTTTATCTACAATATTCAAAAAATGACTTAGGCATTGATAATGATCCAGTTTCATTTTCGGAAGCCATTAATGGTGATAATTCTGATAAATGGTTAGATGCAATGAAAGATGAGCTTAAATCGATGGTTCAAAATGATGCAAGAGAGTTAGGTATAAATGAGTCTTTAAAACTAAACGTGACTCTCATGAAAATATTGAATGTTACAAGGCTCGACTTGTTGCCAAATATTTTACTCAAAAGGATGACATTAACTCTAAGGAAACATGTTTTACCATTTCTAAGAAAGATTCCTTCATAATTCTCATGACATTAGTAGCTCATTATGATCTAATGGATGTTAAAACTGCCTTTTTGAACGAAAATTTAGAAGAGGATGTTTATATGGACCAACTAGTGGGGTTCATTGAAGAAGGAAAATAACACATGGTGTGTAAAACTTAAGAAATCAATATATGAACTTAAACAAGCTTCCAGGAAATGGTATCTTAATTTCAATGATATTATTGTGTCCTTTGAATTTAAGGAAAACATTGTTGATCGGTGTATATATCTGAAGGTCAGTTGGAGCAAATTTATATTTTTTATTCTGTGTGTTGATGATATTTTGCTTACCACTAATGATTTTGGTCTATTAAGTGAGACTAAGAAGTTTATCTCTAACAAATTTGAAATGAAAGATATGAGTGAGACATATTATGTGATATGAATAGAAATATTTTGTGATAGATCACAAGGACTAATAGGTTTGTCTCAGAAAGCATATATTAATAAAGTTTTACGGAGATTCAGAATAGATAAATGTTCAACATCTCTTGTTCTAATACAAAAAGGAGACAATTCTGTCTCATGCAATGTCCAAAGAATGATTTGGAACAGAAACAAATGGAGAATACCCTCTTATGCATTGATTTTGTGTGTTAATGATATCTTGCTTACAACTAATGATTTTGGTCTATTAAGTGAGACTAAGAAGTTTATCTCTAACAAATTTGAAATGAAAGATATGAGTGAGACATACTATGTGATATGAATAGAAATATTTCGTGATAGATCACAAGCACTGATAGGTTTGTCTTAGAAAACATATATTAATACAGTTTTAAGGAGATTCATAATAGATAAATGTTCAACATCTCTTCTTCTAATACAAAAAGGAGACAATTTAGTCACATGCAATGTCCAAAGAATGATTTGGAATAGAAACAAATGGAAAAGACCCCCTTATGCATCTATTTTTGGGAGTTTGATGTATGCTCAAACATGTACAATGCTAGATATTAGTTTTGATATCGGTATGCTCGGTAATCCAGAATTGGATTATTGAAAAAGTGCAAAGAAAGTCTTAAGATACTTATAAGGTACAAATAGTCACATGCTTACTTATGGGAGATTTGATCATCTTGAGGTGATTGGATAAACATATTCAAATTTTGTTGGTTATATGGATACAAGAAAGTTTACATTTGGTTATGTGTATCTTTTAGCCAAAGGATCCATTTCATGGAAAAGTGCAAAGTAGTCAATCATTGTTTCATCCACCATGGAGAGGCTGAATTTGTAGCATGCTTTGATCCCACAATTTAGCAAGCTAATTGGTTGTAGAATTTTTATCTCGGGAATTGGAGTAGCTAACTGTATTTCCAAGCCACTGAGAATTTATTGTGATAATTTTTCAGTTGTTTTCTTTTCTAAGAACGACAAGTATTTCAAAGGTGTTAAGCATAGAGAATTGAAATATTTTGTCGTTAGGAAAGAAGTTCAGAAACATAGAGTGTCAATAAAACGTTTTATCACTAATATTATGATTGCTAACTAGGATGGCAAAGCGGGGCG
>Ga0123342_1006299_pt1 | contig 16550 bp, 14 predicted proteins | sample Turbeawhitnodule_FD_89960 | JGI IMG/M metagenome (GOLD analysis project Ga0123342, IMG submission 89960) | Root nodule microbial communities of legume samples collected from Mexico - Turtle bean Mexico white nodule | ecosystem: Host-associated > Plants > Roots > Nodule | place: Mexico: Nepantla... | reverse complement strand
TAACAATCGGCGACTACACGTGCCTCCCGACTTCCTTCCCAACTGCCAACCTGGCGCCTTGTCAACACGCCTACACTGTAGCAGGGTGCCACGTCATCGCACCCGACCACCAGGGCGGTACATTCTTGATCATGAATTGTAACAAGTGGTTTAAGGATGTAGATAATTTTCATCATTTTCATGAATGCAAGTTTAACTTAATCATTAATGTCTAAAAACTATGTGATTGGAGTAGATTATTCTTAGTTTAGATCTCTGATTATTCTTTAGTAGTTTTTGCCAGCAAATGTCATTGACTATATGCTTGGTAGTAATGGTAGGGAAAAAAATTCAAATTACTAAATTTAATTCATAATTATTTAGATTTATAATATTTTTTAATTTATTTAAATGGATTTATCTAAATTTCAAATCTTTATTTATGAATTTTAAGTTCAATTTATTTAAATGGATATGTATTAGATAAAAAAAAATTGGATTATCCAAAATGGATTTTGGGTTGAATTTTAATTTGGCCTAGATCCACAATTCGGACCCAGGTCGAGTTAAGTCGACCCAAGCCAAGGTCTAGCCGAGTCGATCGGGCTTACGTCGAGTTGAATCGATCTGACCTAAGTCGAGCCAAGATGACACGGGACCAGGTCCAACCAAATCGATCCGGGCCCAGGTAGAACAGAATCTACACCAACCCAAGTTGAGCTAAGTTGACTCGAGCTCGGATCGAGCCCAGGTCGAGTTGAGTTCGCCTAAACCTAGGTAGAGACGAGTTGGCATATCCCCTAGTCAAATCGAATCTAGCCGGCTCGGGTCCAGGTTGAATTGAGTCGAGTAAGCCCAGGACCAAGTAGAGTCGAATTAGCGAAGCTCCAGGTTGAGTCAAGTCAGCCCGGGCAGAGGTCGAGCCAAGTCGACCCTGGCTCATGTTGAGTCGAGTTGGCTCGGACCCAGGTCGAGCAGAGTCAACCTAGTAACATGTCGAGTTGAGTCGGACCAGGCCCAGTTCGACCCTAGTCGACCTGCGCCCATATCGAGTTGAGTCGATTCTAGTCGACCCAGACCCATGTCAAGCCGAGTAAGCTCGGGCCAATGTTGATCCGAGTCAACCCGGGCTATGTCGACTCAAGCCCATGTCGAGCAAAGTTGGTATGACCCATATCAAGTAGAGTAGACCTAGGCCCATGTTGAGCCCAGCCGGTCGGGGCCCATGTCGAGCCTAGCTGGCTGTGGCCCATGTCGAACTGAGTCATCCAGGGCCCATGCCGAGCTAAGTGGGTCAGAACCCATCTCGAGCCGAGTCGACCAGGGCCTTGTTGAGATGAATGGGCCCAGGCCCATGCCAAACTGAGTCAACTCGGGCCCATGTAAAGTGGAGTTGGTTTGGGTCCATATCAAGTCCAACAGATCAAGCCCATGTCGAGTAGACTTGGGCCCATGTCAAGCAGAGTCAACCTAGTACCAGGTCAAGTCGAGTCAGCCCAGGCTCAGTTTGACCTTAGTTGGCCTGAGCCCATATTGAGTTGTGTCGACACAGGCCCATGTCGAGCATAGTCAACTTGAGCCCATGTTGAGCTGAGTCGACTAGGGTCCATGTTAAGCAGAGTCAGCCCGGGCCCGTGTTGAGAAGAGTGGGCCCAGGCCCATGTCGAGCAGAGTCGACCAGGGCCCATGTCAAGCAAAGTTGGTATGGGTCCATTTCGAGTCAAGTAGACTCATGCCCATGTCGAGCCCAATCGGTTGAAGCCCATGTCAAGTTGAGTCGTCTCGGGCCCATGTCGAGTTGAATGGGTCATTGCCCGTCCATCTCAAGTCGATTCGACTAGGGCCATTGTTGAGATGAGTGGGCCCGGGCCCATGCCGGGTTGAGTCGATCCAGGTCCATGTTGACTCGAGTCTGCCGGAGCCCATGTGGAGTCGGGTCAGTCAGGGCCCATATCAGGCCTGATCCAAGTCGAGTTGAGTCAGTCAGGGCCTATGTTGAGTCGAGTTGGAGTCAAGTCGGCTCGGGCCCATGTCGAGTCGAGTTGGCCCAAGTCCATATTGAGTCAAGTCGACTAGAGCCCATGCCGAGCCGAGTTGGTTAGGGCACATTTCGAGCCAAGTCGTCCAAGGCTCATGGTAAGCCTAGTCAGCCTTGACCCATGTCAAGAATGCACTAGGCCCATGTCGAGCCAAGTAGACCCAAACTCAAGTTGAGCCGAGTCGGTTCGAGCCCATATCGAGCTTAGTCAACTCGGGTCATGGTGAGTCGAGTGGGCTCAGGCTCTTGTCGAGACGAGTGGGCCTAGGTAGAGCTAATTTGGCTTGGGTCAAGGTTGAGCTGAGTCAGCTCGAGCCTAGGTCTTGCCGATTTGACCCGGGCCCATATCGAGTCGAGTCGGCTCAGGCCCAGGTCGAGCTGAGTCGGCCTGGTACTAGGTCGAGTGGAGTCGGCCCAGGTCTAGGTCTAACCAATCCAAGTCCAAGTCTAGCCGAGTCGGCCCAGATTCAGGTCTACCTGAATCGATCCAAGTCTAGCTGATTCGGTCTGGGTCTAGACCGAATCGCCTTGATCCATGTTGAACCAAGTCAACCCGTGTCAAGATCAAGATAAATTTAATCTTAATTAATAAAGGGATTTAATCTAAATTTAATTTATTTTAAATGAATTTGAAAAAATCAAAATAAACTTGATCGGATATAGATTTTATATCTACCGATTAAATTTTGAAAAATCCAATGAACACCCTACTGTTGAGTTGGTGAAAGACATTTTTGTGATGGCCTAATGCAAACAAAAGTCCATCACTGTATTCGATTTTCTCACTGTATCTTCTTCTCAACTCCCTCCAACTCCAAGGTTCAATAACCTCTTTTTCCTCACCACTTCCCTCGCAGTAACCGTTAAACTCTTCCTCATTCTCTCACTTTAACCTCTTTCTTATCAACAAACAAACGCATACCTCTTTCTTCTCTTCTCACCTACAAATTCACCTCTTTTTCTTTTACACATACCCAAGTTAAGCATCATGATGGCAATGGTGAAGTACTCAGCATACCTTCTCACCAACCCTGCTTCTCCAAGGTCTCAACTCTGCACCTTACCTTCTATCCACAATCTTCAACACACCAACCAACCCTCTATGTCTTCCCTCAAACCTCTTCACATTTCATCCGCTCACAACTTTGCTTTGCCACCAGAACTCAGAAGGAGGGTCACAGCGTGCCAGGCCTATGAAGCAGACAGGTCACGCCCACTGGAGCTTAACATTGAGCTTTCTGACGAAGAAGCAGGGACAGAAACAACCCAGAGACTCAAAATTGGTTTGTATTTTGCCACCTGGTGGGCTTTGAATGTTGTCTTCAACATATACAACAAGAAGGTTCTGAATGCCTTTCCTTACCCCTGGCTTATTTCCACTTTGTCCCTTGCTGCTGGCTCTCTCATGATGTTAATCTCATGGGCCACAAGGGTTGCTGATGTTCCAAAACTTAATCTGGAGTTCTGGAAGGCCCTCTTTCCTGTAATCATTTTCAATATTCAATCTTAGATTCACAGTATTTGCATGAAGAGAATAGGGGCAGAAGAAATAAAATTGTGAATTAGAAGTGCTGATTGGGGAATTTCAAATTTTGAGTGTGCAGGTTGCTGTGGCACACACAATTGGTCATGTTGCAGCTACTGTGAGTATGTCCAAAGTTGCAGTTTCATTCACCCACATCATCAAGAGTGGAGAGCCTGCTTTCAGTGTCCTGGTATCTAGGTTCTTGCTTGGGGAAGCATTCCCTGTGCCGGTTTACCTGTCACTGCTGCCAATTATAGGAGGTTGCGCACTTGCTGCTGTGACGGAGCTGAATTTCAATATGATTGGTAAAACTACTTACTAAAAATTTCATGTTTGAAATTCAGATGGTGACTAATAGTGTCTATGTTCTCTTATAATGGACAAAGTTGATAAGATGTGTTAAATATGCAATTAGTTCATCGATCTTTGTGAGTTCAATGCTCTAAAACGACCTCACCACATGTTTCAGGATTTATGGGTGCTATGATATCCAATTTGGCCTTTGTCTTTCGGAATATATTCTCAAAGAAGGGAATGAAAGGGATGTCTGTTAGTGGAATGAATTACTATGCTTGTCTTTCCATATTATCACTATTGATTCTCACACCTTTTGCCATTGCTGTGGAGGGCCCAAAGCTGTGGGCTGCAGGCTGGCAAACAGCCTTGTCTCAGATTGGTCCCAATTTTGTCTGGTAGGTAAACTAATCTTCAACTCTCAGATAGGTCCCAATTTTACTATCCTTTATCTCTTCAAATTGTTGGAACTGTAATTTTATATTTTTGTCTGTAAGTGTTTGTAGAATATAAACATTGTGCCCATACAGGTCTCAGAACTGGCAATTGGAAACCGTTTTCTAGAAGGTGAAACATTCTTTGATGTAAATAAGCAATTCATTCTGTAGTGTGTGATGAACAAACAAGGTGATCTACTTCTAACAAGTCAAATAATTGACAATGTCCTAAAACATGGCTAATTTACAGCCCTTGAATGTAGTTTTTTCTCTCTAAAATTTGACAGTGTTTTATGGGCCAAAATTGTTTTCCTGCTATGATATTGATAGTTGTAGGGAAATTGGTTACTGATCATTTGTGATTGCCACTTGATGAACTGGGTTTTATTTTTCTAGGTGGGTAGCTGCTCAGAGTGTCTTTTACCACTTGTACAATCAAGTATCTTACATGTCCCTTGATCAGATTTCTCCCTTAACATTTAGCATAGGGAACACAATGAAGAGAATTTCGGTTATTGTGTCTTCAATCCTTATCTTCCACACACCAATTCAGCCTGTCAATGCTCTTGGTGCAGCCATTGCAATTCTTGGTACCTTCCTCTATTCACAGGTACATTGTCGTTTCTTTTATTTTTGTTTCCTTACACAGTATACTACCTGTCTGTTTGAGACTAATGAACAGTACTGATGAAGAATTTTCATATCACTCAAGATTTAACCTCTTATGAGTTATCAGTGAAAGTTAAAGCATTTGGTGATTCTACCCTCACAGAATTTCGGTATCATTAAATTTGTCTTTCATCTAAACAAAACTTAAATGTTCTTGCTGTGTGTTCTTTGTTAATTAAGAACTTTTTATGGCAAATGTGAACTTCATTCATGACTTAGAATATACACAACACAACTACTAATTGCTGCTACCTTGCATGTGGGTATTTCCAATATTTTATGCTCTGACTTGTGATTTGGATGAATGACCAATGACCAGATTACTATTGTTTATGTTTATTTATACTATGCTATTCCTTAATGAAATTGTCTACTTCTCAAGTTAAGAATATTTATTGCATATTTGTGCTACAGCTAATAAGTTTCTGTTGATCATTTGAGCAGGCTAAACAGTGAGTGAGGTGTAGTTTAGAAGCTGTCATGTAACACCAAGTGATCACAATTGAGGTTACTGAGAAAGTGATGATGGTTCAACAGGATTTCAAGCTACTTTCTTTGAGGTCGTAGTCATAGCATTTCTAATAATCATTTTGATCTGGTTTTCAGAGTAGAATGGATGAGCTACTAGTTTCTTTTCTATAATAGGGGTTGTGTTTTAAAATAATTTGTATATAATATTTCTTCTGGTGCTTTTTAAGTGTCAGTGATACAAATTTTGTCCCTATTTAATTGTTATTTTTCAATATTTGAGACAATATTAATTATTCTTTTATGATTCATCATAATTTATCTTAATTTTTAATTGATTTACATCATACATGATGTAATGTTGGAAGAGAGTGAATATAAATATTTGATTAAATGAAGAAAAATATTGTTATATTTTTCTTAAATGACGCTCAAAAAGTAATGGAGAGCGTAGTACATATAACAAAATATTATATTTAATTTATAAAAATAGATACTAAAAATAAATAAAATTTTGAAAAATTACTGCATTAATAACTGTAATTTGTTTACTGCGAGATAATTAAAAGTACAAATTAATTTTTTTTATGTTTAAATGAAATTGGAAATTAAAATTAATTTTGTTAATGTTATCACATTAAAAAAGTTAAATTTGAGTATTTAAATTTAATAATTTTAATTAATTAAAACTTCACTAGTATTTAGTATTTCCTTCAGAATATTATAGCTAAAAATAAAATAGAATTTATTTAGAAGATTTTTGTGTACAGAATAATTTTAGTATTATTCAAAAAGTAAAACAATAACATTTTTTTATATTTAATATTATCTGCATATATAACAATATACAAAAATTTCTTTCATGTACGGTATATATATCATATTCTTATTTTATTTTTAATTATATTTTAAAATTAAAAAATAAAATAAAAAATACTCCACTCATACATTTAATGAATCCAATACATTACAAATCATCTATATTTTATGTAATCCCACAATCTGTGTATGCAATATTTTTATTACTATTTTTAAAATATAAAGACATGAAGTTCCCTTTTTTCTCATTAATATAATATTATATATATATATATATATATATATATATTTTGTTTCTGCTGGTTGACTCGATTGCATTCGTATGTCTAATGATGATCACACGTCCAATTCTCTCTGTGTTCGTTCGTGTTTTTTTTCAATTAAACATCTGAACCTGCAAAGACAAAGGGACGCCTTAGATGCCGTTTGCACTCCGACGCTCAAGTCAATACTGGGGCTCGGAAACACCAAAACTCTTAGTTGTAAAAGCTTTGTGTAAAATTGTGTGTGTATCGCGTAAAATGTTGCGTACCTTGTTAGGTTCGTTACTATCCTTTATATAGTCTAGGGTTTTCGCTGTTTCCGACACCCGTATTGAGGGTTTTTGAGGGTATGTCTTAGCGCCGCTATCACCCACTCTTAGGGAAATCTAGCGTGTAAGGCTCCCTTATTGGAGTGCAACCTCTGATGGGATGGCCACCTGGGTACCTACTTATGCACCTAATCTCTGGGGCCATTCGTCCTGGGAGTGCCCTAGCTGTTCACGTGCCATGTATGCAGTCTACCCCTGGAACGTAACCCTCATGGGCCTTAGTGCTTCCAGTGGTTCTTTACTTGTGCTACGCCTGAATGCACTATTCACACCACACGCATGGACCCCTCGTGATCTAGGCTTCTCCTTACTGATAACTGGTGTGCTTTCTGAGATCCACCTCTCGTGGCCCAACTCTGTTGTTTGAGTCACCGATGTTTGATGTCACATCGCCTTCACTCTGATGCCGAGGACACATCAGCACATCCTGGTGATCAACGTCTGACCACTCTTCGACACCTTGGCTTGTGTCGCTCGCGAGACACTGCCCATGCCGCTCGTGGGACCCAGCTTACGTGGCCCACCATTACTAGCGGTCAACGACGTCCGAGGACTAGTCAGTACACAAGCCCCCCAGTCTCGAGCTATTAACTTGTTCAGCGAAGAGACTAAGTCCTCGCCCGTGGCGACCTACGTGGCACTGTGTGAAGGGACGTGAACAGTGCACCGAAGTGACACTTCTCCGTACCTGATTTAATCTTCACACACGTGTCTGGATCAACGGCCAGGACTTAACGCCGCTTGCGCTCCCTCGTTTATGTTAAGCATTCATAAACGCGCGCTTCATCACTGTTCCATCACTTCTCTGAAACATTTTTCGATCGTTTCATCTTCTCTTTGAAAGCTCTCACCTTTCCTTATTCAAAGCTCAGAACTTCCAACCCACTTCGATAAAAAGGTATGATATTTATGCATTGATTGCCCCTCTCTTACGATTCTGTTGCTCATACAAGCGATAATCTGCTTTGGGACTGTTTAAATTTATGCATTTTAGGTTTTCTCTGTTTTTCTTCTGAGTCTTTGTTTTTCCTGGGTTTTTTCGAGTTGCGCCATCATCTTCCACTAAACCCTCGTTTCTTCCTTCTTTTTTTCTATGTTTTAGCTGCTCGAACAAAAACCACTTCCATCCCTCCTTCCAACGTAGATTACAAAGTCCAAAACCCTTGGGCCTTCGTTGAACTCCTCGCCGAGACCTCCACTCTTACCTCCAACGAGGATGTGAGGAAGCATCGGGACGACGAGCCTGACTGCAAGGGACGGGTGTTTGGGAGAGAGAGTGGCGCCTATGTTTCGGTTCGTCCCTGTGCAAAGGGCGAACCCATATTCGCGGATGATCGTGTCAACAACGGAGAACCCTTCTTCATCCTCTAGTCCACCGTTTTCAAACGGATTAAAGTCCGTCTACCACTCACGGGCTTCGAGAGGGCCCTATTGACAGAGATTAATGTGGCCCCTGCCTAACTGCACCCCAACAGTTGGGCGTTCGCCATACTGTGCAATCACTTTGGGCACCCTCCTTCCGTTGATGTCTTCCTCCACTTCTTCGAGGCTAAGAGCCCCGGGAAGAACCTTTGGGTGAGTTTCAGTGGAATGGCGGGGAGAGTCCTCCTCACACTCTTCCAGCAATCCTATAAAGGCTTCAAAGGGAAGTTCTTTAGGGTGTGCTGCACCGACCACGACCCCACCCTACTGGATGGGTTTTCCCTTTACTGGGTGGAGCAGCTGAAGCTCAAGACCCTTGAGGAACTGTGTGTCAGGTCCTTGCAAGTCTAGTCAACACTGCCCAACTGATCAAGCACGAGTTCAACTCCTCTGACCTCAAGGGCTACATCGGTACCTGTTCACTTCTTTCTCCACTTTGTTGTGCATATCTGTTATCAGCCTTTCATGCTTGTGTATTCTGTTTCTTCATGCTTATGCATTTACTGATCTAAATTGTGACTCTTGTATTTCTCGTTGACGAATCTTCTCAACCTCTTGGTGCAAGCATGGTACTGAACGAGGAGAAATGGAATATGCTGGCCGAGGTGATTGCCCGTAGTCAAGGGACACTTGATGGCGTGGGTGCCTCAGCCTCCTCTGCTCCTATTGCCGCGGTTCCTCTTGCCGCTGCCCAGGCCTCGCCTACTCCAGCCCCCCTCAAGAAGAACAAAGGTGTGGTGGCGATTGATTCAGATGATGATGAGGACACTAGGGAGGGCATCATCATTAAAAGGCGAAGAGTAGCCACTATGACGACCTAACAATCTGCCACTGATGGCCACCCTCCATCGTATAGGGATAATCCCCTAGTGCCTCCTCTCCTCGCGCTCGAAGGTGATGGGGAGAGCGCGCTTGGAAACGACCAAGCGCCACCCACTCCTGAGCTACCCGCTGCCCTCCAATACGCCCTCAAGAGCTTCCAAGAGAAAGGGGCGACGAAGGATTTGGACGAAGACGCGTTGAGGGAGCGTATGGGCCATGGCCTCGGTGAGTTCCTTGTCAACTCAAGTGCCCTCGCGAGCTAGGTGGAGGCGAGGATGAGGGAGGAACTTGCCTTGACGGAGGCAAAGATGAAAGAAGAGTTGACTCTGGTGGAGAAGAGGATGAAGGAGGAGCTTGCCCAACAAACTCGGGTCTTTGCCATTCGCGAAACCGCCCTGACCTAAGAGCTGAGCAGCCTACGCCAATCAGAGAAAGATACCAAGAGGCAGCTCTTCAACAAGGGTCAGGAGGCTGTCCAACTGGAGGCAAAGATCCTGCCCCTCCGAACCAGGGTGATTGAGCTGGAGGAACAGGCAGAGGAAACTAAGGCCAAGATGGCTAAGCTTGAAGAGAGGGCCACCAACCATAAAGTGCAACTTGGCAGGGTGGAGGGTCAACTTGCCCAACAGGCTGAAACCTTCAAGAAGATCGAGGCAGAGCTCATCGAAGATGCCACCGACGCCTACGCAGCAGGGTTCGAGGATGCCCTTGCTCAGGTTGCCTGCGTGCATCCTGAGATGGACACTTCACCCGTCGCAACGTCGAACCGGGTTGTAGATGGGCAGCTCGCGCCTAAGGTTCCACTTGCTTAACTTGTATTTGGCCTGTTGATGAACATTCTATACTTTCATATTTATGAATGCTTGCCTTTAACTGCCGTCTTGATCTTGGCCTGTTAACTGCTACATCTTTATCTTGCTTTAGTTTGCTTTCTTCGTCTTGATCGTTAACTGTCGTGGCTCGCACTAACCTCTACTAACAACGCTTCTGACGATCTTCCATACTCTAGGTAGCGCACTTGTCCACCACCCGCTCTGCCTTACTCTCTTCATTGTGGTTTAAGGTAGCGGCAGCGTGCACACAAACCTTTACCTGACCTCACCTCCATAACACAAAGGAGAGAGAGAACTCTTTATAGTCACTCTTCGAACCTGCTTCATAAGACAAGGAAGAGATAGAACTGCTGATGACTTTGCTCCTACTTCTTCTGAGTAAGGAGAGGTTCTACTGGTGTCGTCGATGAGCCGTGCTGTCTACGCCTTGGCGTCCTCGCTCAAGAGGGAGGTACGCTCTGCGCTATCCCCGCCTCGAGTCTTCTAATCCAATGGGAACTTCGTATTTGTCCCCAATGGGTTTGGGGAGAGTTCACCCACCGGACCATACCGTCTCCATTACGACGCTCTCACTCGAGGGAGGGAGGTGTTCTCTGTGAAATGTCCTGCCCAGTCTCAAGGCTTCCAGCCCAAGGAGAAACTCATATCTGACCTCATCCTTGCTATATGAAGTCAAGGGAGGGTTTAACTAGTGAACCGTGCTTCCCAGCCCTGGCGTTCTCACTCAAAGGGGGATGCGTTCTCTGCGAATCGTCCTACCCTCCCTCGAGACTTCTAACCCAGGCGGAAAGGTTCATAACTGACCTCGCCCCCACCCCAGTGGGGCGGACGAGGATTTTAACTGGCGAACCATACTTCTTACCCCAGGCATTCTCACTCAAGGGGGGGGGGGGTGCGTTCTCTACTAGGCATCCTGCCCACCCTTGAAACCTCCAACCCATAGGGATGGTTCTGAACTGACCTCGTCCTTGCTGTATAAAGTCAAGGGAAGTTTTAACTGTGAATTGCGCTGTTCAGCCTTGGGGTTCTCACTCGAGGGGGAGGTGTTCTCTGCGAACCTACCTTTCCCGCTCTCGAGACCTCTAACCCAAGCGAATAGCTTGTATCTGGCCTCATCTCCGCTCAAAGGCGAAAGAGGGTTTCACTAGTGAACCATACTTGTTCATTCTTGATGTTCTCACTTGAGGGGGAGGTGTTCTCTGCGAACCTACCCTTCCCGCTCTCGAGACTTCTAACCCAAGTGAACGGTTCGTAACTAACCTCATCTTCGCTCAAAGGAAAAAGAGGATTTCACTGGTCGAACCATATCGTTCAGCCTTGGCGCTCTCACTCGAGGGGGAAGTGTTCTCTGCGAACCTACCTTTCCCGCCCTCAAGAGTTCTAACGCTAGTGAACGGTTCGTAACTGCATTGTACAAAACATTCGAGAATATATTTCAATCCAAATTTATTGGGTGACCTTGTTAAAAAACCCTTGGAAGGGAAAAAGAATGTCCCCTAAAAACTATGTACAATGCTAAAGTTCAACTAAAATAAAACTTGAGGTTGGTCTCATTCCATGTACAAGGAATTGCGCCTCCCTCCAACGTCTCAAGCCTGTACGCCCCATTCCCAAGGGCCTCTGTCACTTTGAAAGGACCAGTCCACTTGGGGGACAACTTGCTCTCCAGCTGGTACGAGTGGGCCCTTCGCATCACCAGGTCGACGACTTGGAACGAGCGAGATCTCAACTTGGAGCTGTACTTGTACTCCACCCTTCTCTTCAAGGCTTCAACTTTAATTCTTGCTTCCTCCCTGACTTCATCCAGCAGATCCAGGTTCACCTTCCTCTCTTCATTGGACTCTTCAGCCATGAAGTTCGGGAAGCGTGGGGAGTTTTCTTGGATCTCCACGGGAATCATCGCGTCCGAACCATACACCAAGCTGACGGGTGTTTCTCTAGTGGTGGACTGGGGAGTGGTGTGGTAAGCCCACACAATTCTAGGGACTTCCTCTGCCCAAGTCCCTTTGGTCTTCTCAAGCCTTCTCTTCAGACCTCTAAGCAAGACTCGGTTGGAAGACTCGACCTGCCGATTCGTCTGAGGGTGCTCGACTGATGCGAACACCTGCTTTATTCCAACTTCTGTGCATAGCTTGCTTAGTTGTTGGCTTGCGAACTGGGTGCCATTGTCGGACACCAATCGTTTCGGTACCCCGAAGCGACATACTATGTTCTTCCACACGAAGTGCTGGATCTTGTGGGCCGTGATCTGTGCCACTGGCTCAGCCTCTATCCACTTCGTGAAATACTCTATGGCGACCACGAGGTACTTCATCTGTCGTATCGCCAAGGGAAAGTGTCCCAAGATATCGATTCCCTAGGTATGAAACGGCTAGAGGCTGTAAATCGACCTGAGCTCTTTTGGTGGTGCTTTGTGCCAGTCAGCATGTTGCTGACACTGCTTGCACTATTGTGCGTACCTCGTGCAATCTTCCCTTATGGTTGGCTAATAGTACCCCGCCCAAATGGTGTTCGACGCTAGAGATCGACCACCGATATGACTTCCGCATATCCTTCGTGGAGCTCTGCCATTATTCATGCACATTGGTCGCCACTCACACTTACCAAGATTGGGTGGATGAACCCGTGTCTGAACAACTCTCCGTCGATGAGAGTGTACCTAGCCGAATTTTTCTTTGTTTTTCTGGCCTTTGTGGGTTCCAGTGGGAGTATCCCATTAGCCAGGTAGCGCTTGTAGGGCTTCATCCAAGTTTCTCCTCCTTCGACCAAGCATACCTGCAATGATTCCTCCCCAAGAACTGGATATGTACTATCCTGGGTGTTCTCAATGTCTCCTGAGTCAATGACCAATGACTCCTCTTCCCTCCTCTTGACGTACTGACCTGATGAACCCTCATAAGGTTATCTGCGGTGAAGGTTCGAGATGTCTTCAGGGTTTCATGTGTGACGATCCTTTGTTTGCCCCACTTGCCTGAACTGGCGAGCTTAGCTAGCAAGTCAGCTCGGGCATTCTGCTCTCTAGGGACATGTACCAGCTCGAACACTGCAAACGATCCCTTCAGAACTTGGACGTACCCTAGGTATGCGACCATCTGAGGGTCCTTAGCCTGGTATTCCCCTGTTATCTGACCTGTGACTAGTAGGGAGTCACCCTTTGCCAACAAACTCTACGCACCCATCTCCTTGGCTAATAGTTTGCCAGCGATCAGGGCTTCATACTTCACTTGGTTGTTGCTGGCCTTGAAGGTCAACCGTAGGGCTTGCTCGATCAATAGCCCGTTCGGTCCCTCCAAGATAACTCCAGCTCTGCTGCCTTGCTGGTTAGAGGACCCATCTACAAAGAGCACCCATCAGAAGTTGGCTTCTTCTTGGTGTGCATCTGCCGAGGGGAGCTCTACCACAAAATCTGCGTAGACTTGTCCTTTGATAGGGCCTTTGGGCTCGTGCTGAACATCGAACTCTGATTGTTCCACTGCCCAACGTACCATTCTTCCCACAACATCCGGCTTTTGCAGGACCTTGCTGAGAGTAAAGCTCTAGAAGTAGTGATGAAGTCTCCTTGCTGAGAACACCACTACCAGGGTTGCTTTCTCTAGGGCCTGGTATCTTACCTCTGGCCCTTGCAATACTTTGCTCACAAAGTATATTGGCTTCTGCACTTGGTCATGTTCCTACACAAGGACCGAACTGATCGCCCGTTCTGTTATTGCGAAGTACAGGCGAAGCAGAGTACCCAACTGTGGCTTGCACAACACTGGGGGACTGGCCAGGTACTCCTTCAGCTTGAGGAACGCCTCCTCGCATTCCCTAGTCCAGATGAACATGTTGTTCCTCCTTAAACACTGGAAGTAAGGGTGATCTTTGTCTCCTCCAACTTATACAAATCTGGACAGAGTGGCCATCCGCCCTGTCAGTTGCTGCACCTCCTTCATTGAGATTGGGCTCCTCATCACGAGGATTGCAGCGCACTTCTCGGGGTTCGCCTTTATCCCAAGCTCGGTGTTTGTTGACTGCTAGTAATGGTGGGCCACGTAAGCTGGGTCCCACGAGCGGCATGGGTCAATGTCTCACGAGCAACGCGAGCCAAGGTGCCGAAGAGTGGTCAGACGTCGATCACCAGGATGTGTTGATGTGTCCTTGGCAACAGAGTGAGGGCGATGTGACACGGGCGTCGGTGACTCAAACAGCAGAGCTGGGTCACGAGAGGTGGATCCCAGAAAGCACACCAATTATCAATAAGGAGAAGCCTAGATCACGAGGGGTCCATGCGTGTGGTGTGAATAACACATTCAGGTGTAGCACAAGTAAAGAACCACTAGAAGCGCTAAGGCCCATTAGGGTTACGTTCTAGGGGTAGGTTGCATGCATGGCACGTGAACAGCTAGGGCACTCCCAGGACGAATGGCCCCAAAGATTAGGTGCACAAGTAGGTACCCAGGTGGCCATCCCGTCAGAGGTTGCACTCCAGTAAGGGAGCCTTACGCGCTAGATTGCCCTAAGAGTGGGTGATAGCGACGCTAAGGCATACCCTCAAAAACCCTAAATACGGAAGGCGGAAACAGCGAAAACCCTAGACTATATAAAGGGTAGTAACGAACCTAACAAGGTACGCAACATTTTACGAGATACACACACAGTTTTACTTAGAGGTTTTACAACTAAGAGTTTTGGTGTTTCCGAGTCCCAGTATTGACTTGACGTCGGAGTGCAAACGGCCTCTAAGACGCCCCTTTGTCTTTGCAGGTTCAGGTGTTTAATTGAAGAAAAGCACGAACGAAGGCAGAGAAAATTGGGCGTGTGATCGTCATTAGACGTACGAAGGCAATCGAGTCAACCAGTAGGAATATATATATATATATATATATATATATATATATATATATATTGTTGAAAAGTAGGGGTAAATTAAATATTTAATTCTCCCATTTTTCATAATCTAGCATCTATAAATTGACCCATTATGATTCACTTTGATAAATATATTTTTATTCTATGTCTTCTTTTTAACTTCAAGTCTTTAAAATTTTTCATTTTTTTTATAGTTATACTGGGAGTGAATCTTTGTTTCTATTTTATTTTATTTTTTAATTTATGCAAGTCAATTAATAAACCTACAAATCTATAGTTATGTATAATAGGTGATGAACTGACTGATTTTATGCAAAAGATCCTCTGATCCATTTTCTACTGGCTAATAGTGTAGGTTAAAATAAGACTGAGGTTGACCATAGTTTTAATCATATATATTGTTTGTCTTTTTATCTTATAAACAACATTAATAAATATTATTATTTGTAATTGTTCTTTGTTATTAAAATCACACATCGATTATAGATAAAGATTTTTTATAATATAAAGGTGGATGTAAATTTTGTTTCATGAACCAATTTTATAAGATTGAGTCAAGTATCAAAGTCTTTTAAAGCCTACTCTAACAAGAACTTGTTGGACTCATTAGGCTACTTGTTATTAAGTTGTTATCAGACCATCCATTATATTGTTCCACACACAAAAGAGAGTATGCATGTCCATTCTTTACTAGCTAATAATGCTGGTCAAAACAAGACAGATGTTGACTCTTAGTTTTAGTCTTATAGTTCCACACACAAAAGAGATATAGTTCCACACAAAAGAGAGTCTGCCTTGTTCATTCTTTACTGTCTAATAGTGCAGGTCAAAACAAGACAAATGTTGACTCTTAGTTTTAGCCATATACACATTTGTTTATCATTTTTACCTTATAAACAACACTAATAAATATTATTATTTGTAATTACTTTTTGATATTGAAAATCACACATGATAAAGACTTTTTATATATATTATATAAGTGAATGGAAACCTTATATTCAAAATCAGTTTTATAAGATTGGGTTAAACTTAAAATTCACTCCCTAATATTTATATATAGTTTTTACTATTTTTATTTTTATAAATACGGTTAATTCTATTAATTTATTATAGTGAAAAAAGTACCTAATATGTGTGTATACATATATTATTTATAACCATACATAACACAGGAATGTTTTATTTTTTTTTTACATATTTTATATTTTTATTTTATTCTTATATTTTAAAATTATAAAAAAGAAAAAATATATAAATTGCTCATATATTAAAAGTAATTCACATTAAACACTACAAACCATCCATAGCCACCATTATTCTAACTTTTATTTGGGGTACACGGATGTTTTGCTTCTTTTTTCTTTTATATCTTTATAAACATCATTAATCATTAACTGATATTATATTTTATTCACCAAACAAATTTTAAGAATTTGATGTGTTCATGTTTAATAATTCTTTACTCAATGACTAAATTAGATACATGCACATCTATTTGTCCTTTGTAGCCTTATAAACATTAATGGAGACTGTGTTTTGTAACTAATGTTATATATATATATATATATATATATATATTCTTTTACCATATTTTATAAATAAAGTTAATTTTATAAACTATTATAATGAAAAAACAATTATTTTATGTATATATTTTTATAAATTTATTAATATATTTTTGTAACACCCCATAATTTACATATAACTATTACAATAAAAGTTCTACCAGTTTCTATACAAACTTGGAGTTTTTCAAAACATTCCTAATACATGATTAGGATTTATAGAAATACAAATATTT
>Ga0123342_1006298_pt1 | contig 16550 bp, 5 predicted proteins | sample Turbeawhitnodule_FD_89960 | JGI IMG/M metagenome (GOLD analysis project Ga0123342, IMG submission 89960) | Root nodule microbial communities of legume samples collected from Mexico - Turtle bean Mexico white nodule | ecosystem: Host-associated > Plants > Roots > Nodule | place: Mexico: Nepantla... | reverse complement strand
ATTTTTAAATATTATTAATATTATTAAATATTATTAAATATTATTAATATTATTATATTATTAAATATTATTAATATTATTATATTATTAAATATTATTAATATTATTAATATTATTAAATATTTTTAATATTATTAAATATTAATAATTTTATAATATTAATAATATGTATACTTATTAGTTATGATTATTATTATTTATTATTATTATTTATTTTATTATTTATTAACATTAATTATGATTTTATAATTATTTATATTATAATAATATTTTTAATACTATGTATATAATTATTATGATAATAGGTGGTAGGTAATAGAGATTTGTGGGGTGTTAGTTCGTAGATAATAGAGATTCGTGGATAATAGTTGGTAGGTAATAGAGGTTCATGGGTAAAAGTTGGTAGGCAATAAAATCCGTGGAAAATTGTTGGTAGGTAATGCTAAATTTACCTACGAATTGAGATCCGTGAGTAAAATTTTGTAGATAATACTGATTTTATTTTACTGAATTAAGATATCCAAACATAACAAAATTTTAATATGGTAAAACAAGTTAAGAACATGTTTTTTCTCAATTGACCACCAAAATTATGAGAAATCATAAAAAAAAAATAGAGAAACATAAATATTTAGAGTAAATAGAAATTTATTTTATTTAAAAATATGATTAAATAAAAATGATATTTGGTTCCTGAGGTTCTATGAGGTATAGAAAAAGAAAAGTTAGAGAGAAGTTTGAAAAAAACTTGTTTTTGTTTAAATGTCTTGCTTGCCCTTTTCATCTCTCCTCGTTTCATTTTTCAATTTTCCCTGTTGTTTTCCAACAGGAATGAATGTTCTATTATTTTCCACTTTCACCCGAAAAGTGAAGTTAATTCAGGAGTCCCCCACTAGCCACTCCCTAGTTTATAAAATTGAAGCAAACCAACAACCACCTTTTTTTATCCACAAAGAGTACCACAATAATGCATTGACTAAGGATCCGTGAGGGAACTTCCACAGCTTTTAGTCGCTTATTTGAGAATTTAGTAGTGGGAGAGAAATTTAGAGTGATAAAGATACAAAACTTTAGCTTCAAGTTTTTCATATAGGTATTTATGGTGAGTTTTTTTTGTTGTAACTACATATAATTGCATAAGTTTTGAAGAATGAGAAAAAAAATTATAGTTATTTTATCTTTTACAATAAATATTTTTTTTATGAATTTATGATTATTTTTTTAATATTGAATGTTTATAAATATATTGAGAAATAAAATATTATTTGAAATGAAATTTATTGGAAATTATGTAAAATGTATCCAATATTAAAAATAAGAAATACCAAAAATAGAAAATGCATGAAAATAGTAAAAGAAACTTACAAAATGTATAAAGTAAAGGATGGAAAATGAAATGGTTGAAACAAATAAAGTGTAGAAAAATAAGAGATAAAGGGTCCAAATATAAATTATTAAAATGAGATAGTTAAAACATTGTCGTAACTCATCCAAATTTAAGTGAGTATTGCAAATTCTAATATTTTATTACAATTATAATATTTATAGTGTACAAATCATAATTACTTTTAACCTCGAACCATTTCTATCTTTGTTAGATTTAATCTTCAATCTCAAATGTTAAGGATATAATGACCTTCATTCTTTAAAATTTTGGAATATAATAATGTTGTTTGGGACTATTCGATCATATCAAAATAAGGTGTTTTTGGTGTTATTTGTTAAGCAATGATAAGTGTATATTTTGTTTTTGAAATGTGTAAATAAAAAAATAAAAAAAGAGACAGATAATTGTATATAAAAATATTCAATTTCATACCAAATTAAGCTTTATAGAGTACGTAACATTTTTTTTCTTTATGAAATGCGACATGCAAATTATAAAATCTTGACCAATACTTCGCTTGTAATATTTTTTTATTAAGTTAAATATAATTTTAGTCTATATAAAGTTAAAAAAAATCTATTTTAGTACTTATTGTTATAACATATGGCTGAAACAAGAGGCGGTGAATAATTTCGCAAAATTTTCGCAAAGACTGAAGTTAGATTGAAAAAATCAGTTAAAATATTTACAGTTATGTATATAAAACAATGTTTATTAGACTAAAGAAGAGAGATTCACACATAGAAATTTATACTGGTTTAATCTTAACAAAAAACTACATTCAATCTTCAGCACATCACTAAGAATTCACTAAGTAATCAAAACTAGATTACAACATAGCCAAAAGTCTTGAACCCTTCAAGAACACACAAACTCTCAACAAAACTATATTTTTCAAAAATACTATCGAAAACTATTTTAAGAGAGAGAAAGAGAGAAAGGAACTCTTAGTGTAAACATGGCAGATATTACGTTCTTGTCACTAATTTCCCTAGTGATTTCCATGAAAAGGAACTATGGAGATTTTTGCAGAGGTGGGGAAGAGTCCTAGATGTCTTCATTTCCATAAGGTTAAACACAAAAAAGTCGTTTTGGGTTCGTTAAAGGGATAAGGGATGCATTTTTCTTAGAGAAACAGTTGGACTCCATCTGGATAGGAACTTGGAAACTACAGGCAAATTTACCACAATATAGTAGGCAGGTGATTCCAAAGAAAGACTAGATGTCTAAACAACAACACATTGTACCCCGAAAAGTTTGGAGTCAGAAGGATAATCAACGGTCTTTCGCTCAGGTGGTTAAGAGTGGGAGTGTGAGTAATTCCCTGGAGGTAGCCTTTGACACTACGCCCCATATTAGGGTGAAGGTGGAGACGACTTCGTGGTTGAAAAAGTGTTTCGCAGGAAGGCTATCAGAGGCAGCGGGTTTGTAGTTTGTCAAAGAAAGTTTTTGTCTGGGAGGGTTCAATTTTGTGAGAATATGATATCTTAGGGAGAAGTTCGTGCTTCTGTTTTGTGAAGAAGAGGGCACTATTGAAAGGGCTATTATGAAGAACAAAGAATGGTTTGATGGTGTTTTCGATTCTTTAGTTCCCTGGAACGATTCTTTTGTGGTGCCTGAGAAGTTTGTCTGGGTTTGGTGTAGAGGTATTTCGTTGTCTCTCTGGAGCAATCAGTACTTTGAACGCATTGGGGCTCTTGTTGGCACTCTTGTAGAGGTAGATGAGGTAACCATTACAAGAGAGGTGTTGGAGTACGCGAGGCTACGTATTAGAATTTTGGTGGGAGAGGAGGCAAGATCGGTGAAATCAGTTAGAATTAACGATACATTGTGTCAGGTGTCTTTTGAAGAAGAGATTTGTTTTCTAGACCATTTGAGAGAGTCTTTCCTCAAGGAGTGCCACACAGGTAACGAGGATGATTCAGAGGCTTGTTCAGATGCCAGTCTTGGTGAAGAAGGCTTTTTCCGAATCAGAGTGCTTGGATTATGGAGTAGGTTTGGTGAGAAAGGTGGAGAGGAACAAACCTTTCAGTTTCCGGAGGAGGAAGGAGAAATTCCAAATGGCGGCACGTGCATTATCGAAAAAATTAATTCTGTAGTAAATAATTAGAACGTGGCATTGGAAATGAGGAAAGAGAGTAATGATTGTCTGGGGAAAGTGTTGGGGAGTAAGATGAACGACTTCGTGCTCGTGTCTCATTGTGCATCTGTTTTTAAGGAGTTTGGTTTGATGACCTAATTTGTAGTGGGTCTCTCCCGGCCCAACAAAGGGTGGAAAGCTGGGTGGGGGGAATCAGTAGTCATTCTGCTGATGTGGCAGAGCATGTGGGGAATGTTGCTCCGCCTTTGGTCGTGGATGATGGGGCAACATTCGCAATAGTGAGGATGGGCGGTGGGGGACTCGCGAGGAGCGGAGATGGCGTTGCAATTATTGTAACACCGGTTTCTCCTCCCAGAGTAGTGCTTGGCAGGTCAGAGTCTCTTTTTGTTAGTTGCCCTTATGAGAAGGATGGTCGACACTGGCAAAGGGGAAGGTCTTACATCTTTTCCGATTAAAAGAAGCTCTACTATGGTTGGGAGGGCATCTAAGTCCGCTTCTACTTGGGAGTTGAGGCCAGTAAATTCTATTACGGACAGTGGGGATAGAAATTGTAACAGATTGTTCTGGACGAATAATGATTTTGGTAAAGTTAGAAGTATGTGGAGTATTGGCAAGGAGTTGGGTTTTTCTTTCTTAAGGGAAGAAGAATTTGCTATAAACAGGTTGCGTTCTATGGAAAACCGGGACAATAGGAGTAATAGGATGGAGTTTAGTGTTTCTAAAGATGAATTTGCTTAGTATGAATATAAGGGGGTTAGGAGGAAGAGTCAAAAGAAAATATTTGTGAGATTTGATCCACAAAGAAGAGGTAGGAATGGTTTGCCTACAAGAAACAAAATGTTCTGGGTTCGAAAAGGAGAACTATTTTCTTCTTTGGGGTTCTAATGATATTGATTGGGTAGAAAATGGTGCAGTAAATAATCTCGGAATGTTTATCACTATGTGGAGAAGAACTGCTTCCAAATGACTAGTTCTTTTAAAATGAAGAAATTTCTCTATTCTAGAAAGGGTTTGGAAGGTTGGAGATGGGTTACAAGTAATAATAATAAATGTATATTGTGCTGGTTCGTTGAGGGAAAAAAATGAGGTGTGGGTAGAGATTAGCGAAATCAGGAAGAATCAACATGACAGGGCTTGGTGTGTCGTTGGAGATTTTAACTCTACCAGGTGTAAAGAGGAAAGGAGAAGTGTGATCTCGATTTTTTATTATAGTAGAGAAATCAGAGGGTTTAATGATTTCATCGAAAAAACAGATTTGGTGGATATTCCGATGGTCAGGAGAAAATTCACTTCGTACAAACCGAACGGAGCAATAAAGAGCATAACTGACAAGATTTGGTGTTCAAGGAGTGATGTGAGTTGATTTTAAGATTGCACATTTTATGGTGTCACTTTGTTTATGAATTTTTTATTTTTAGCAATTATGGTGACAACCTTTCCCACTGGACACGAACTTAACCAAGTGGTTAAGTAAGTGTGAAGGTTCACTTCAGAAAGAGAAAGAGAAAAAGACAATAATATGGTGTGGATGATGCAAGGATAGAAATTAAGACAAGGATAAGTAAAGAAGAAGAATAAAACAAAGAACAAATTAAAGACTAGAAGAAAACATACATGGAATGGAATGGAAGGTGCAAATAGAGATAAAAAAAGGAAGAGTTGAAGAGAGCTTATGGAGGAAGAAAGATATTATGCCACTTGGAGAATAGAGGACTCCAAGATGAGTGGTGTAAAGAGTCGCCACTTGAATCACCCTTGCAGAGTTTCTTTACTTCAAATTTATAATGTGTCAATACATGGAGGAAGGCACCCTTTACATAGGAAGAAGTGACGTGGAGGGCAAGATGACTTAGGTCGAGAGCAACCTTTGTTGTTTGTGTGGGGGTCTAGAGGAGTCGACTAGTCATTTTGTTCTTTGGATGTAGGATTTCTTGGCTAGTTTGGAATCTTTGCTACGCGTGGTTAGGAGTGAGCTCGATTGACCCTCTTTTGCCTGTCTCACATTTTATGCAGTTCATTTTTATTGATGCGCCTTTATCTGTCAACCTTATTATGGGTAATATTTGGATTGTGGTGGTAAGCGAGATCTAGAGACATAGGAATAATCATATGTTTAAGGGCGGAGTGATCGACCATCCCGAAATTTTTTCCTTGGCACAATTAAATGTTTGGTCCTGAATATTTCAAAGTTGCCTTCAATGGGTTTTTTCTTCTCTGATTGGTGCTTAGAACCACAGGTTTGTATGCTCTCATTAAAAGAGGTTTTTAGGGTGGCAGGATGTTGTCTTTTGTTTTTTAAGGGAGTTAGCTTTTGAAGCAGTTGGGTGAGGTAGGCCTTTGCTATTCGGTTTTGCCAGTGATGGTAATGGAGGTTTCATGTGGGGTTTGGTGTGTTCAGAGAGTGGAGTGTTTATTTCTATGTACTGTATAAGGGTTGGATCACCCCTTAAGAGGGTCACATATATTTATTTTTTCTTGACGAAAAAAAAATAACACAATTTAAAAAGAGTGAATTAGAATACACTTGGGCTTTACACAATTGAAGAACAAAAGATGAAATAACCCAGGATCCTATTTCAAACAAAAGCAATGATCCAAGACTTCAAGAATGATTAACAATTCTTTGATCTTCTCTCTTGAAAAACGTTTTCAATAAACTCTTTTTTTTTAATGTTCAGAAAACAGTCCTTATAAAGACTTTAAAAAATGGTTAAAACGGTTTGATCATTAAATAAGATGTGTTAAAAGCATTTAAAAACGGTTTGAAAATCATAACAAAATTTTGTTAAAATTACTTAATTGATTTTTAAAACAAACGGATTGTTTTCGTTTTCTATTCAAAATAAATGACTGATTTTACTTTATAAAAAAGACAAAAGAAAACAAATCATTTTTAAATCCTTTTAAATATTTTAAATGTTATTCAATCGATTGTCGCGATAAATTAGTCTGTTGAAAAACTTGTTATAGTCACCAAACTTGAATAGAAACTTTTTCAACTTATTTAAAACACGAAATAACTAATTAAAATCAACACGGATTTGAAAAACAAACAAAAAAAAGATTTTAAATCATACGAACTTAGATTATAACTAAGTGCAAATTAACAATTCAAAATTTACTTAACTACACACATCAGCAGATTCTTCAAGCTCTACACACATCAGCAGATTTTTCAAGCTGAATTTAGAAATCATCAAAGCAATCTTGGTGAACACTTGTACCTTTTTTTTTTCATTTATGTAGAATTTGAAATCACTTTTTTAATCCTTATAAAATGTGTTACTTTTAGTTTTAGTTAATGTAAAATATTTTTCTTTGATATCAATTCTCCAAAACTGTGAATCACTAATTTTAGATTTTACTATTCATTTTACAATAGATTAATAACGTTTATTTTACAAATCATAAAAAGTCTTTTTTAAGAAGTTAAATATATTGCCATAAACCCTACACTCTAATCATTATATTTCACCATCAATATATGTTTGATGAAATGTTCTTTTAACATTCTGTTCAACACATAAGTAACTAGCTAATATTATATAACATATAGGATAAAAAAAAGTGATACTTTAGAAGGCCAAAATACAAAATAGCTTTACTAATACTCATTTTACATAAAATAAAAATATTTTATTTTTTTTTATTTTTGTTTTCCATTAATTAGATAATACATCTTATTTTAGTTAAGTTGTACAAATTATTATTGAAAATGTGTGAAAATATAATTATTTTAAATGGTATGTGGTGATAAATGGATTGTACACGTACTATACTAATATGTTTCTACTAAATTTTCCTTTGTTCCAGTAGTTATAAATTCTCTCATATATTAAATGGATTAGAGAGTTCAATTACTTTCTTCATTGCAAAATGTTAACATTAACTTTAATAATAAATAATAATATTACTATGCTTTAAATTGAAAAAGATTATTTTTACCATTACAATGTAATGCCGTAAAAGATTAATGTTATAATAATATTTATAAAAAAATATTATGATAAAAGTCAACGTTGTCAAGGTCGTTTTATGATTAAAATGAAATTGGAGCACTAAATGGAAATTTAAATAAATGGAGTCTCCACTCCCACCCAACTGACAACATAGCCGTTCTCGTATTTGTCCTTTAAACTTTCATTTCTTTTAACATTATATTAGATAATAGATAATGATTTCAAATCATTATGCCGTGAATTTTATTCACCCTCAAACATAAAGTTCATGGAATTGTATTTACAAATCTTAGTAATTTCACTAATTTAATATTTTGAAAATAATAAATATACCTTTATTATTATTATTATTATTATTATTATTATTTATCCATAAAAAATAAACTTATGTTAGGGCCTACAAAACTTATTCAATAGAATCATTTTAATTCTGAGATAGCTTCGTTATTTTTTAACTTTTTATAAAATTATAAAATTCAGTTAGCCTTTATCTTATCCAGGAGTGTTGGACAAATCAAATTTATATTATTTACATCTAAACATATTAGAATTTCAACTTTAGAAGATGACTATTGGATAAAATACTTTTTGGAATGAGGAAATTATAATTTATTGTTATATTAAATTTTGTTTTATAATGTATTTATTAAAATATTTCTTATAAATATAAATTTATTTTAGTAGTTATAATGTTTTTAATGTTTTATGTACTTTTACTCCTTAACTTACTTATGTTGGGTCATCTTATTTGCAAACATTTTCACTCTCATGTAACACCTTATAATCATAGTTGATACACAAATAAGAAAATAATATAAGTTAGAATTTGAAAAAACATTCATACAACACTTTGTATTAAACATTAGTAAGTGTGCATCTCAAATTAAATCTCATTCATTTAGATATTTCAGATATTTCACATAATAAAGTGTATTATGTTAAATGACATTGAAGAGATCATACAAACGTGGGGTTGACCTTATTTGTCGACAACTTCTTCTTAAACATTCTAGAGAACTAAGGGAAAGAGGTGATATGTCCATCTGGGATTCCACTTAACCATATTAGAATTATTCTAGTGAATGTGCCCATGAACATCGTACATCGGACTGCATCCGACCCCTCAGAGATAATCATTTGAGCCCTTAACGCTTTTAAATGATTTTCTTGGTCCTCTACACCCGAAAAAAGGCGATCTTGGGTGTGATATAATGAGGTGGTACAAGCTCTTCAATGATTTGCTGAGAGAACGAGTTTGGATCGTACCTTGATGACAAGTCCGAGGAATGTTCCCGGGTGGGTTGTCGACCATGGCAATGCATGTCCCTACGCAACTCCTCATTAGCCCTACGCAACTCCTCATTAGCTTGTGTGTGTTCTTCCATAACTCTTCGGGAAGCTTCAATTTCTGCCATAAGGCGTGCCTGGTTCAGTCGTATTTCCTCACGAAGGCGTTCTTGCTCTGCCACAGCTTCTTCCTGAATCTGCTCTTGTTCACGTTTGTATTCCTCGCTTTTCTCTTGGAGAACTCTTATGGCCTCCATAATTTGTTGCAAGGTTGGGGTCTCGCCACCTTCAAATCCTTGTGTTCCTTGTCTGGTACTTTTCATCACGTCGGATTGCTCAGTCGTAAATGCGGGTGGGGTCAGATTTTATTAGATCCCACGATGGGCGCCAAATGTTCTCACCGGTTGACTTCGGTCAGACTTGGTGGTGAGGTCCGATTTGACTCATCTTCACGTGATGCTCCGAGATGCTTATGCTTTGTGACAAAGAGGGCTCTACCTGTTGATCACACTCCGAGCATTCAAACTATAAATTTGTTTCAGTCTACAGTTCTCAGGAAAAAAAAAACTTACCTTTATTCAGGGTATTAAACCCTTTTATAGACATTCCTTCAACAACTTTCATCAACCAGAATATTATTTCAACAACAAGAATATAATTTCAACAGCAAGAATATAATCTTAACAGCAAGAATATTTTGTTAATGAGTACCTTTATTTTTTTGGTACAATGCAACATTATTCCTAACAAATTTTATATTGAAAGTATATATATGCTTAACTACCTCAGTTATTCACCATGTGGTTTTGTTTTTAATTATCCTCTTAATAAGGACTGTAATCATCTGGGCCGACCTCGTGACGTGTCATTGGGCCCATGATCACCTTTGGCTGATCTAGGTATTTTTCATATGGGTCTGTCTAATTCGAGCTAGTACACTTAAGTGATTGGATCAAGGACCCGAGCACATCCGACCAGTACAAATAAGCTAAATGCGTTGTGGTAAGGCGTATGAATTGCAGTTATAGGTGAAATTTCAAAACAGAGGAATAATTGCTTGTTTAAGAACAGGAAGTTTGACCATAAAGAAATCTTCACAATGGCACAGTTAAAGGTATGATTGTGGTTGTTAGCAAAGGAAAATTATGCATCTTTCTCATATTTCGAATGGTATGTCATTTGCATGAAATTGATACATAAGCAGCGTAAGGTTGAAACAAGTTGAAAACAGTGTTAACAATAATGAGGATATAGGAGTTCTTTGCTTGATGCGTTGAGTTAGGGTGTTTGCTTTTAACCTTGAATGTTACACTAGTCTTGTGGTCAGGATGTGTTTGGTTTTCTGTAGATGAGGAACAATAACGAGGCAGTTAATTAGATGTTCGGAGGGGAAGGTCGGTTTAGGAAGGAATAGAGGTAGGAACAAAAGGCTGTAGTGTTGGAAGAAGGAAATGAATCAATGTCCAGAAGGAAAGCCCAAGCTGATGGAAGACTCACATAGAGGCAACAGTTTTGCAGCCGTCGGTTATAGTGAAAGACAAGGTTGTTAGAATTATAGGGCTAAACAAGAGGGGGGGTGAATTGTTTATAAAAGTTTTTCGCAAATATTTGATTGAGAATGAAACTTTATCAATCAACCACAAATAAACAACTAAGAAAGACAATTAAACAAAGATTCAGAAAACTGTTTCAGAATTTTAATCAGTTAAAAATACGTTTTAACCGATTGTTTATAGTAGCAGCAGAAAATGAATTTACATAAACAGTTATGAGAGTTAAGAGATAGAGAGATTCCCACAAACAGATTATACTGATTCACTCAACCCTGAGCTACATCCAGTCCTCAGAACAACCTCTGAGTATTCCACTATGTAATCAATCACAAATTACAACAACACACCACAAAGAGGTGACTTTGAAACCCACAAAGCCTACTCACCCCCTTTGCACCAGCACACACCTCAAGCCTACTCACACTGACAATTTTACAAACATGTTTACAATATCAGAATACAATTACAAGAAACTAAGTAAGGGTAGAAAACACCTGGAATTACATAAAACCATAAGCCCTATGACCAGTTCTTGAACCACAACAAAGCTTAAAAGCAATCTTGCTAATCTTGGAAAAACTTATTTCACAAATAGATTGTAATCTCTCTTTTTTATCTCAAATCAGAGAGTAAAACTTCTCTATAAAATATTTGAAAGAAGGTTATATTTATAGCATTTGAAATCTAGTCGTTTAAGGCAACATAACAGTCAAATTAGTTTTGTTCTCATTTCAAACAGTTGAAACAGGTTTTCAAAAAACTGTTAGCACAACACTCATTTAACCGGTTGAAACCATGATTTAACCAGTTGAATGGGTCAGGTAGTTGCAAAACCAATTCAAAAAACAGTTTCAAAATCTCATTGTCAGCTAAGTGACTAACAACCGGTTGTCTTGACAATTCAACTGGGTTTTTTCCCTTTTCATGGAAAAAACACTTTGTTTCTTTTAAAACTGATTGATCAAGCTTTGTGTAGAGATCAAAGACTGATCTTAACAAAGATTCTAAACAACCTAATTTAAACCCAAACCCAGAAAGCAGCACAACGTCAGGCTTCATGTGGATTTGATACATCAAAAGCACCCATCTTCAATAAAGATGAGCTAGAAGGCAAACGTTGGAGGACCGTCGGTGGCAAGTGTCAACTATGCAGCCAAGCGGCGAATGGGGTTTTTTCCCAACATGGTTGTGGGTCTGGGCGAATGTGTTTCTGAACATGAGAAAGATCATTGAGGTAGTATGAATGTGTTGTTTCAGAATAACATGAACCTCACATATCACTACAAGAAAATCGCTAAATAAAAATAAATTTTAGAGACAAAAATAATTAATTGTTATAGTGACTAAATTAGAAATTATTTGAGACTAAAAAAGTTATTTAGATTCTAAATTTGGTAGTAGAAACTTTGATAGTTAAATTAGATACCAATTTAGAAACTATTTATCAATAATAAAAACTAATTTAAAAATAAAAAAAAATTAGTCTCTAAAATAGTCTCTAATTTAGTTAATATATAACAATTAATTATTTTTTGTTTTTAAAATTAGTTTTTATTCATTCTTTGTAGTGAATTATGCGGATAAAGAGGTATTCTTTATTTATTTGCAGCAACACTTTGTGAGTGGAGAGCCTTTTTAAATTCTTTTGTTTCTTGGATATTGATTAATTTTAATGGTTAGAAAGTTTTGTAGAAGTTGTGTTTTATGCACGAAACGAAGAGAGTGTTTGCATTACTTTTGCAATTGCTGCAGTATTTTGCTTTAGTTGGTTAGAGTCTTTTTATAGACTGTATAGTAGAAGGTATTGAGGGAGATTTATATTGTCAGGAGCTGAATTTTATCTTATGTAAAAGGGTTGAGATGTTTTTAAAATATTTTTATTAGTTATTTTTTTATAAAAATATAATAAAGTGTATTATACAATAATTAAAATTTATAACCCATGTCAGAACTCCATATAACAGAACACCTCCAACACAACCACATAGAATAGTAATTAAGTTCTCTCATATCATAATCTACCAAATCAATTATCTTTCAAACTATAAAATCAGTAGTATAAAATCTCACCACCTGATAATTTTTAAATATGTGATTCCAATAAATATGTCTACATCATACATCATATATTTTAACATACATTCATATATTTCTAACTCAAATCAAACATCACTAACATGAAATTCATATAATTGCTTACTCTATAGAGAAATCAATCACCCTAAACCAATTAATATTATAACTTTAATATGAAAAAAAAAATTCAACATAAAAATCAAAACAATAAAAAAAATAAAAAATAAGTATTTTTGTCCAACGTCTGGTTCACCCAACAATCACTCAATTAATAAAATTCACCTAGGAGATTAGGCTTGTCCAATTACCAAAGTTCTCATAATTTTATTAAAACAAAATCGTCTTACGAGATTTTGGCTCGCCCACAATCAATCTCCTGGAAACTTTTATTTAACCTCTCGCCTAACAAGGGTTGACTCGCCTAATCATCCAGCCACCGAAGACTTAATTCGCTCAACGGGACTGGCATGCTCTACAACCAATGCTCTCGACTTTTTAATTCTCGATTTTCATCGAGTGAGTCTACATAACTAATAATTTATGAAAATTTTCAAAAAACTAATTTAAAATATTGAAATTAAAATACTAAAATATTCATTATTTATTTTATTTTTGTGTCAATGTGACATTAATACAAAATCTTCCTGAGTTTTATTCATGATTTAAATTCTCATAAACTATATTTATGTTCTGATCGATAAAAAGGAAAATAGGTAAAAAAAAAAACGTAGAGAAATGAATGTCTAGTAGAATAAAAATGAAAACAAGAGACATAAATGTGAATTAAAGTGAAAATAAAATTGTTTTTAAGAGTAAATAAATTATATTCTACTTGTAAAGATCTACCTATATAAATTTCAGATTATGTCACTTAATAAGACCATCATCAAATATGTATTATATATTTTTATAAATAAGACTAAAATAGAGTATATAAATAAGTATAAATTTCATATTATAAACTTTTTTATAAGAGTAAATTAAATTTAAACTTGTAATTTTATAGGATTAATCTCGTGCTCCCAATTCTTTTGCTATTTTTTACAATTTTGCACCAAAAGAAAATGCAGTCTCCTATTTCATTTTCTCACTTTATTCATACTTTCACTTTTCCAAACCCTTCTTTTCACTTTCTATTACTCTCTGCCTTCTGACTCTCTTTTATCTGTACTCTAACTAACTAACACTTCCCATCTCTTTTCCATGAAAGAAAATATTTGTCTTGTCTTATTTATAATTCATTAAAATTTGAAATGATAAAAGATAAAGATATTTCTTTAGTTTCTTCTTCAGTTAAATTTTGAGAAAGAAATATTGTGTATTTTGTTAAAAGAAAAATGAATTTAAAAGAGAAAAAAGAAATCACAGTGGATACGTAGAGAAACAATTAAAATAGTTGAAGAAAAAGAGAAATGTGAGTGGTAGAAAAATATTATCCACACACTTAATATCATCTGAAAAGAAAGAATACTAAAATAGTAGTTGTCGCTTATAATTCGTTCGCAAGTTGTCACTATCTTTGGGCCTTTTGATACCATGCAAAGGCAAAGCGCCACGCTTTCCCCATTGCCATTCATCACCGTCGGTGCCCGCGCTCGCACGAATCCCTATTCTCATCCAATCCAACGGTCACAACTCAAAGTAACACTAACCTATAAAACAGGCTACACGACACTCTAAACAAATCCATGTCCAACAATACCCTTGAATTAATTAATAAATTAATTAATTATTATTCCTCTTTTTTCCGTTTTGAAATCTTCTAGGCATCTAGTCCAACAATAACAAACTGACTTTACAATGTTCCCCAAATTAAAATATTCTGTGAATCCCCTTCTTTCTATTTTCCCATATTTTGACCTTCTCTTTCTCTTTTCCCTTCTCCTATATAATCTTCCACCCCCCTCATCTCTCTCCTCATCCTTCACCCATTCCCTTCTTTCTCACTCTCTCACCATACCCTAATGGAGGAAACTTTGGTGCCAAAGAGGCCTAGAGAAGAACCCCAAGTGGAACAACAAAAAGAGTTGGAGTTTGAACAAGACTACTCCTCAAAGAGGCACAAGCCATACACCCACATCCTCTCTCTTCTTGATTCAGAGGAAGAAGACTCCACACAAGACCTCTCCCCTCTCATCACAACCCTCCAACAAGAAATCACTTCTGCCTCCAACAATCATAATTTCCAAGATGCCCTTTTGCTCTGCCCTACTCAACCAATTGACCTAGACACCCTCACAACAATCAATGCCTTGGAGAATGGGCCAACACCAACATCACAACAACACCAACAACAAGTGGTGAAGGAAGAGGAGGAGAGTGACAAGGAGAGGGTCATGAGACACCTCCTCCAAGCCTCAGATGATGAACTTGGGATTCCAAGTACTGGGGATGGGGTGTTTGAGTTTGTTGGAGAAGATGGGTTCAATAGTGACCATGGCTTTTCATCTTTGTGTGACAAGTTGTGGGAGCTTGAAGATGAGAGAGCCAACTACTATGCTTTTTTGCAATCTGAACTCTTCCTAGGAGGACATTGAAAATGGTAACATAGTAGGAACAAATATGGACGATTTTTTTTAAGCTGTCTTTTGTAAAGATCACCACAACTTTATCTTCTCATTGCTTATCATCTACAGTTAGGTTAGAGCCACTTTTGCAGCTCAATCTGTACTTCAGCACTAGAAAAATTAATTAGATACTCACATTAAGAAAAAAAAGGGAACTTACACTTTTTTTTTCTCTCTCTCTTTAATTTCTCATCATACCAAGATTCATTCGATGGAGTTTCAAATACGGCTCGCCTTTTTTGCTTGCTCCGTCACCCAAACGGGTTAGACCACATATAAATTTAAAACCCTCCGAAGCATTAGTTTCTCTACTTAATTACCTATGGTTAAGTGAAAAACTTTTATATTTACCCATTACTTAATAATTCGATGAAGAATGTAAAATTATTTAATTTAACTGTAAATTGAGACATCTTATCAAATTATAGTTAAATTCATAAACCGTATGTAAAAGAAAAAATAATTGATATTTCCTTGTAATATTTTATTTTGATAAAAATATGTTATTTAAATATATAATTATGATAATTACTCTCAAGTCGTGTATCTAATGAAAAACAAGTAGGAATACAAGTTTAAACTAACTGACAATTTATTATTAGGAACCGTTTAGTTATGTTAAGTTTAAATAGACCGTATACCACATATATTATTAGATTATGTACCTATAAAAGTTTCTCAAACATAAAAATAATAAAAAAATCAAGTATAATATTGGAAGTTGCTCATATATATTTTTTCTCTTGAAGCAAGTAGAGATTATTTTTTCCTCTTTAAACATATAGAGATCGAGGGAGTAACTTCATCTCCTTTTTTTTATATCGCATTTGGTTGTTTGAAAGAATCAGAGAAAATAAAAATAAATAAATAAAATCATTTAAGTTTCATTATTTTTAAAATGATTTAGTTTCTATTATTTCTTGGAAACGCACCTTTACAATTTTAATATCATTCATTACTTCTTTTTTTATTTCCTTCTTTTCATTTTATGTAATTAAATAATAAGAATTAAGTAAAATTAAATATTATAAAGTGGAAAAAAAAATCTTTTCTTATTTTCAAGGATTAAATATCTTTAGTAAAATAGATAGAAAAAAAATTATATTATTAAGTAATGAACTTTCAATTTAATTAGTTATGAAGAGATGTGTTGAAGATCTTATTTAACTGAAAATAAAAATATTTTATGATTTGATTGGATAAGATTGAATCACATCTAAAATTAACTTCTTAATATATATTTATTTTATTTTAGAAATATATTTTTTAAATTTAAAATATTTTGAGTTTCGATTAATACTACAATAAAATCATGAAATAGAAACCAATTTCTAGAGACCAAAATAATTAGTTGTAATAGTAACTAAATTAGAAACCATTTTAGAAACTAAAAAAAATTGGTTTTCAAATTAGTTTCTATTATTGTTAAATAGTTTCTAAATTGGTATCTAATTGGTACTACCAATTATTTAGTTTCTAAATTTGGTATAAAAAATCTTGGTTGCTAATTAGATACCAATTTAGAAACTATTTAACAATAATATAAACTAATTTAGAAATCAAATTTTGTTTTAGTTTCTAAAATGTTCTCTAATTTAGTTACTATTGCAACTAATTATT
>Ga0123342_1006297_pt1 | contig 16553 bp, 8 predicted proteins | sample Turbeawhitnodule_FD_89960 | JGI IMG/M metagenome (GOLD analysis project Ga0123342, IMG submission 89960) | Root nodule microbial communities of legume samples collected from Mexico - Turtle bean Mexico white nodule | ecosystem: Host-associated > Plants > Roots > Nodule | place: Mexico: Nepantla... | reverse complement strand
TCATAAAAATGTAAAAAGGTATAAATTCATAAATTAGGGATTATTTTATATGTAAATTAGCAATAAATTCTCATAAGTGTCTATATTTTAATATGAAATATTACTGAAATTAGACACTTATCACCCACCAAAAAAACCTAGCTTCTAGAAATCATTTCCAAAAATGCCCTTTAACCTAATTTCCAGTAGATGTAAGCTAGCATGGGTGGCACTCCACTTTGACCTACCTCCGAGAAGGTTTCTCACAAATGACACCCTTACCCCTGTATCTTGCTCTCCAAGACACTCTCTCCTATAAATAGAGTGTCTTGCCTCATGTATTTCACACATTCAATTTTGAAAGTAAAGAAACTTTGTCAAAGTGTCTAGTGATCTGAGTCTCTTATTTTCTTGGGTCTTATCTTGAGTGCTCTTTACTTCAAGTGGCGGCTCTACACCACTTATCTTGGAGTACCCCATTCTCCAAGTGGCGTGATAACCTTTCATCTTTCATAAGCTTTCTTCATTTGTTCACCTTTTTCCTTCCTTTTCTTTACGCCACTTTTCTCCATTCTCTGTGTCATTGTGTTTTCTCTTTACCATCTAGAAGTGAACTTTCACACTTACTTAACCACTTGGTTAACTTCGTGTCCAGTGGGAATCTTCTTTGGGTTTCTCACCATAACGGTTAATCCAAAAGTCATAAAGAAAGAGTAACCTATAAATATGTGAAATCCTAAAATCAACTCACATCATGCAATCACAAAGGTTTTCTAATATGTTTTTAGGAACCATGAAGATGCATAGGAGAACAAGGACAAGTTTCCTTATCAAGCGTTCCATGAGCAAAATGAAGCTATTGCAGAGTGAGATATGTGGAATTCAATTAGATACATTCAAATTTTTGCATATAACAAGAGAAAGAGAAATATCGAAAGAGATTAAGTTGAGGAAGAACAAGTGAGAACGAGCATTAAAGACGCAAGTCATAGCTTTCCTTATTCAGGTTTTGATATGTTAAAGAGTCAATACAACATCCGAGAATAACATATTAAAGAAAATATTTGAAAAACAAGTACATGACTCTTAGAAGTTCATAATTCACGCTATGAATAACGTGATTCAAGAAGCATAAGATAAATCATATCAATGTTCCAAGAAGAGAAAGAAATTTAGAATATATATGATGCAATAAACAAAGCAAATGTTTCCATACTTAGGTGCAAGATAAATACACTGAAAGCATTTGTGACAAAGATATGATTGAAGATTCAAGTCACAAGCTTTAAAGGGCTAATGTTCACATCATAAGTTCATAAAGAAAACAATTCAAAATTGTTTCTTATACTCAAAGATGTCAAGAATATAATTAAAGCAAGTGTTTCCATATTCAGTGTCTAAGGAGGTTGAAGATGATGAATAGTTCACGAAATTAAGGATACCCTCATATCACATCATTAATGACTCAACGTTTACATTAGGACCGAAAGAAGAAACATTTCAAATACAATTGAAATCCAAAGATGCAATTGAATCAATCAAGAGCAAAGATTTCCTAATCCATCATCCAACGGCTATGTGAACAAAGGAATGAATGAAAACTTCAACGACAACTATTTTAACCAATATATAAATACATTAAAGATGAATAACACAACACAGAAGCATACGAGCATATTAAGATCATTACAGTCTATCTAAGATTTAATGTATTAGTGTTCTGAGAGAATATTTCATATTTGTTATTAGAGCACTCAAAGTTTGGGGAGTGATCCTTATATTGTAAATGATGGAAGAGTACCTTCATTCTTGGAGGATTGTTGGTGGAATTTGCGGAAGCTTAATGGAGGTTCATGGTCAAGGCTCTCCTAAGAGATGTGGTTGCCTTGGAGGTGCAGGTTAGGTATGAAATGAGAGTGGTGAGATCATCTCTCTTTGGTAGAATGGAAATTGAAGATCAATAGTCTAACCTTGAGAGGTTTTTGACAAGTAGTGATATTGGCTCAAATTTGGAAGCAATTCACTATTATATTAATCTTGTAAAATCATGAGCCAAGGCACTCCTTATATAGCAATGGAGGCCGGTTTACACCAAGGTAAAAAAAGAGGGAAATTCAAAGCTATTCTAAATGAAAATTGGCGCCTAGAATTCAGCACATGGGAGGCATGTTCTAGAATCTAGAATGTGCAATTGGTTCTAGAACTTGCGCTTCTAATTGGGCTAGCTTGGACCGGTCTAAGTTTAATTAAGATTTTATAAAATTCTAATTAAACTTAGGTTGGTATTTTAGGTACCAATTGTCATTTTTAACAAAATTAAAAAAGAAATATTTTATGCTAATTTTGACAAGAATTTTGAGCATGTATAGGTAGGTCTCTCTGCCATCAATGGCAGTATTCCAATCCTCTTGAAGCTTCTTAGCCATGGCCCTAGTGATTGGCCCAATTTGACATGTTGGTGGGCTTTCGATTGAGGTGGTGCTTGGGCCTCTTCCATCAGTAAATCCTTCACTGTGTGAAGTTTTCTCTGTGAGCTTTCATTTTTTCTCTCTTACCGAGAGTGTTTTTCTCACTTGTTAAGAGGTTTTAGTCTCAGAGGGAGATTGAGACTTGTTACCTAGAGTGGTTTAAAATACTTGTGTACCTGGAGAGATGGAGGATACTAGTGTATCTAGATAGGTGTATAATACTTAAGGCTCTTAAGCGGGGAGCTTAAGGGGACTAGGCATAACCCTAGCGTTTGGGGTGAACCAGTATAAATCCTTGTGTATACTTTTCTCTATCCCTTATCTCTTATAATCTTCTTTGTGTTGATAAAAAGTCAAATTAAGTTCAAGCTCCATTCAACCCCTTCCCCTTTTGGAGCCAATTGTACCTACAAAATTAAGTTCATTGAAACTGCAAAAAAATTGGCTAATATATTTACCAAACCTCTGGCTAGGGATTGATCCAACTTCTAAATGTATAGATTACTAAATTTTTATCATTTGATTGAAGTACATCAAAAGGGTTACTTGTCTTAGGAGAATTAATTATTTTGCATAATAATTTGTCTAATGTAAATACTTTTACCACAAAATGTTACCCTCGGTATATTAAATTTACCATTAAAATTTTCATACTACATTGATTCTCTACCTTACGTGTCTTCTTTTGATTGCATTGTTAAAAAGTTTGTTGTTTTGGTTGTTGACTATGTTACTTTCCTTTATTATCAAGAAAGGCTAGTCAAATCTGACTAGAAGAAAATTGACCTATGTAGTTTCCCAAAAACTGCAGTTAGTTACAAATTCAATGATGGTTACCTAATCAATTAATTACATTCTTCTTAAAAAAACCAATCTCACTCATATTCTATTAGGCATTATTTCATACTCCTTCTATACTTTAACTTTGTAAGAAATGTCTTATTCACGATCACCACAAAGGAAGAGATCTAAATCCAGTAAAGAGATTTCGCAAACTAGGTTTGGGCCTCTGGAAAACTGTTTCTAGGAGATAATGAGAAAATCGTTGTCTTCTTGCATTAGATGAGTAGTAAACTCATCAACATTCCAAAAACTGCTAAGTCTTAACTAGCTTAAGGAATAATAATTACAAGATGTCAAAAAGCTTCTGAAACACCGAAAGCTTCAATGATTTATGGAACTCAATGCTAATATATTTCTAGATCTTGTTAAAGTTTTCTATACTAATCTCACTTTTGAAGTGGATACTTTAAAGTCTCAAGTTAAAGGAGTAGACATGGTCATAAAAACTAACGTCTGGCCTTTTATCACTAGGATAAAGTTTTCTGGTGCACAAGTTGGGAAAGGAAACACAAGCGTTGTTGAAGACTTCAACAAAATTCAATTTTACAAAAGTTGTTTGAGGAATTCACACTCTCAAGTTAAAGGCTTTTACATTGGGGTCTCAAGTTGAATGAACGATTGATAGCATTCATTACTACAAGGATGCTCACACCACGGGGGAGTAATCATGTCATTCTCACTGAAAAAGACTTAGTTATGATATATTGCATCATGACAAAGGTCAAGGTAAATTGGATATATGTAATAAAAGACCACATATTTAAATCCAAACGACTATCAGACTATAGGTTTCCCTATGCCATTTTGATATCTAAGTTCCTTTAATATTTTGAAATTGATCATAAAGAATAACTTTTTGAAGCTATCAAACTAAGTCATGAGATGAACAATGGCACTTTGGTCAAAATGGGTTTTATTAAGGCTAGTGACAAGTGGGTAAGTTATGATGATGTTGGTAGTTCATTTGTTCCAAGTGTCATTGAATACAATGTTAATGGTATGCATGCACTGATTCCCTATATTCCTCTTGTTGATCATGGTGAACCTTTGTCTTCATTTGAAAGGATGGTGTTGAATCGTCTAGACACCATATTGGGTGATCAAAGAGACCATTATAATTTCAGCAAAAACTTGCAAAGTTTCAATATGGAAAGGAGGACTAGGACTTGCATTTCATCTTTATGCATTTCATGTTTAACATTTTTATCTTTCTGTTGAACATTGTTATGTTTCTATTATGTATTTTAAATTTTTTATTTGATGTTTTTTCTATTTCTCCCTAGTATTAGTTTCCATTTGAAGAAGCCAAAGGGGGAGAAATGTGTGTATTCTTATGGTGTATTGTTGCTATATTATTTTTTGGCCTCTGTGTTTTACTTGTACCTTTTGCAGCGCATCTTCATCAAAATTAGATACACAATCATTTGGTGGTTTATCTTCATCAAATAAGGGGAGTTTGTAAGAGTTTAAGACTGCACTGAGATATATTTGATGTATCCAAAGATCATTTCATGAAGATGAGGATTGTAGTTGTATATTCAGTTGATTTTGCTATATTTTGTTTATTGCTCTCCTCCCAAAACTTTTTTATCGTAAAAGAAAAACTCCAAAATATGTTTTTCAAATTGTTTTGGAACTTTTTAAGATGATTTTAATAAGTTAATTGACATATTAGTCTGTTAAAATGTTCTTAACTAAAAATGAAGTCAATATTTTAATTGGTTGATTTATCTTATCAATTTATCAAAACCACTTAAGTACTTTTGAAGTTCAGGAAAATGTTTTTATCAGAAGTAACTTTTGTCTAATACTAACAATTTGTTTGATAGAAGAATGTTGATTTTTAAACCTTGACTTAACTACATTTTAAATTTTTTGTTCAATATTCTAATTAGTTGATTTTATAAAAATATTACTCTAACTCATCTTTTGCAAAAAACTTTGAACATTTAATTTTCCCCACTTGATCTCGGCCAACGTTTATAACCCATTATTCTACCTTTCATCTTTTTTTTTCTTTACAAATACAAAAAGTTTATTTTCTTAATAATTATATTACTCCTAAAAGTGGTTTGTAGAATGTAAAAACATTAAGGTTCCTTTCAACAATGTTAGCATAAATCTAAACAAAAAGAACGTTAATTTATTTTAAATAAAATTAAAATTAAAATGATAACTTTAAAAATATGGGGAGTTCATTTACATTGTGTTTCGTTCTGGTGATTGACTATTTACGACGATGGAAAAGCTGGATGGCTCCGCGTTTGGATCCACTGATATGTAACGAAATGAGAGCGAGGAAAACCGAGATGACTATTGTTTAGTGGCTCGCTCGAATGCAAAGAAAGGCAACGAAAGACATGTATGCATTACAAAAATAACGATTTTAACCTCTTTTTACTTATGTATGGTAGCAAAAAAACATACGATATCGATTATCCAAGACATATTGAAGCAACCATAATCGATTGTGACATATTTTTTAATGGATAATCAATTATTCATTTTCCATAATTGATTATGGGTCATTTTTTAGAACATAATTGATTATATGAATTTCATAATCGATGTTGTGTGTATTTTGTGCAAGCTAATCGATTATGCTTGCAAGAGAAATGATTATGAAAGATGTTTTGTGCTCTTAACCCTAGTTACAGTTGTTTAATTGAAGGAGAATGAGAAAGGGAGGGAGAGGGAGAAGGAGAAGAAGAATGAGAAAAAGGAGGAGAAGAGAAGTAGAAGTAAAATGTGATTTTTTATACCATAAAAGTATTTTATAATACTATTAATAAACAATAAACAATAAAAACTAAAAACAATAATAATTTATAATAGTATTAATTATAATAAGATAAAAAAAAGTAATAATACAAATAAAATTAAGATTTAAAATTTAATTATTTATAGTAATAAAAATAATATAATTATCTTAAATAATAATTGTAACATATAAAATATTAAAAATTATTTCATATTTTTATTTAAATACAAAATTAAGTAATTTAGGATTTGTATTTATTTATGATTTTGAATAACTTAGAAATTTTATTTATTTCAAACAAAATTTAAAGACTGAATTAAATCATTTAGATTTGTATTTATTTCATATTTTGAAAAATTTAACATTTTTTTATTTCAAAATTTTATTTAAATAGAACATTAAATAATTTAAAATTTATATTTATTTAAGATTTTGAATAATTTAGAATTTTTTTTTCTAATTTTCTTATTTATATAGGTGATTAAATAATTTATGATTTATATTTATTTAAGATTTTGAATAATTTATGAATTTTTTCTTTCGTATTTTTATTTAAATTGATATCTAAATAATTGAAAATTTGTATTTATTTAGTATTTTCAATAATTTAATAATTTTATTTATTTCATATTTTTTAAAATATGACATTAAAATAATTTACGTTCATATTTAATTAAGATGTTAAATAATTTAGGAATTTTATTTATGTGAACTTTATATTTAAATAGGGTAATAAATAATTTAGAGTTTGTATTTATTTAGGATTTTGAATAATTTAAGAATTTTATTTATTTCAGATTTTTTTTATGCCCTGTTTGCTTTTGCGGATGAGGTTGGAGCAAGGATTGGCGAGCGAGTGACTATCTTGTTTGTTTCCACTGTTTTGGAGGTGCCTGTGTGGATGGAGCAGCGGGTAGCTAGCAAATTATCATTTTCACACAAATGCGCAGATTTGAGATGATTATACGTAGGAGCATACGTTTTTACGTTGATACACTTACCCTAACATGTGCATGCATCACAATTTTCTCAAATTAGGCACTGTGCAAGGAATCAAAGAATTCTGGAAAAGGTAAAATCGATTTTGCATGCAATGTGTGAGAACGAAAATTGATTTTGTCATATAGAAAAATCGATTTTGAGGATTTTGTATGGGAAGAAAAATCGATTCTTGTTTAGCTTTTAGTCATGAAAATCAATTTTTGAGACTTTGTACTCATGAGAGAATCGATTCTCATGCCTTTATAAAACACCCAAAATCGATTTTGCTTTCTTTGGTGCCATTGAGAATCGATTCTCCTTGTATTTGAACTACATATAGAATTGATTCTCTTACTGTGTTTCTTTTTTTTTTTGTTGGTTTTTTTAATTTTTAAAAATTTATATTTATATTTTCTCTTGTTTTTCAGGTTATATCTTGAGTGGTTGGAGTTGTGTAGTTGAAACCTAAAAAAAAATTACACCTAAAAAAAAATATATCATAACTCATTATTTAAATATTTTTAATAGAAAGGGTAAATTTTGTAAACTTACATTTTACACCTTTAAAAAAATTTATAAATTCTCTTCTAACTATCACATTACTCACAAATCTCAATAAACCATCCTCACAAATCTCAATAAACTATCCTCACAAATCCACTCATCATCCCTCAATCCAAACAACCTCACACATCCTCTCTAATCTTCACAAATCTACTCATTCTCTTCCTCACAAATCCCTTCCCCAATCCAAACAGACCGTTAAAGTATGAAATTAAATAATTTAGATTTAGATTTATTTAATATTTTGAATAATTTAAGAATTTTTTTATGTCATATTTTTTTAAAAATTTAGGACATTAAAAATTTTAGGGTTTTTATTTTTTAAAGAATTTAAATAACTTGGGAATTTATTTAATATTTTTATTCAAATACAACATTAAATATTTTATAATTTGTTTTTTAAAGAATTTAAATAATTTAAAAATTTATTTCATAATTTTGTTTAAATAGGACATTAAATAATTTAGAATCTAAAATTTTTATTTAAATCAATTCTTTTTAAAATAGGAAATTAAATAATTTATATTTGTATTTATTTAAGATTTTAAATAATTATAAAAAAATATTTATTTCAGATATTTAATTAAATTAGACATTAAATAATTCAATATTTGTATTTATTTATGATTTTGAATAATTTAAAAATTTTATTTATTTCAGATTTTTATTTAAATAGAACATGAAATTATTTAGATTTATATTTATTTAAGATTTTGAATAATTTAGAAACTTTATTTATTTTAAAATTTTATTTAAATAAGACAATAAATAATTTAAGATTTATATTTATTTAAAAATTTAATAATTTAAGAATTTTATATGTGTCAAAATTTATAAAATATTTTTACATAAATTTTAATTTGTTTATATATAAAAAATTAATTATATTTCATTTTAATTTAATTTAATTTTATAATAAATTTGTAATCTTATATTACTTATTTGTAAAATTTATTTTATGAATCACATTATTCATAATTTTCTTAAGTTTTTTTCTTTTTGATTTCTAATTATCTATTCTATAATAAAAACAAAATCATTTTCCATTCACTTTTGACCTTAAATATACCGAAATTGAGTCGTTGACGTAAATAGTGTAAAGGTGAAGGAACCTGTTTAACCTAAAACTTATGCTAAAATAAAGTTGAAAGTATTAATAGGAAGTTGGTGTTTGAATTGATCTGTAAGATTTGATTGATGAGTGATGAATGTTGGTTAAGATGAGTAAAGTCCATATAGGCGACTCTCACCAAATTTCAAACTCAAGAAAAACGTCATCCATTACGCTTTTCATGCATCGATAATCAAAAGTAATAATTATATCATTATTTTATATTCTTACTTACATTTTATTAACACTTTGTTTAGGTATTTATTCACCTCAACATATCTGTATTTCTTTATATCCAGTTATTTTAACCACTACGAAAAATAGAAATAAATAATTCGACTATCTTATTTTATTTTCTTATTTTTGCTGATTTATGTTTAAAATTTGTGAGTGAAGGTTATGCCGTGGTGTTTCTTATTTTCTTTTGGAGAGAAACCAAAACCACATTAACATCCATGTTGTATTTGCCATAATTTATTTTATTTTATTTTTTTATAGATAATTAATGTTGTGTTATGTTTTTTTGAATTATAATTGATGTTGACCTTGTTTTTTATTTAATATCTATATTCATTACAACCATAATCAATTTTTCTGATAATTTGAAGCATTTTAGAAATTTTATATATTTAGAATTTAAATTTTATATATTTTAAAATTTTTATGTAAAAAGTATATTAAATAACTTGATATTTATATTTATTTATAACTTAGAATATTTTGAAAATTTATATAATTTCTTATTTTTATTCAAATAAGACATTAAATATTTAAGATTTTTATTTAATTAGCAAATCAAATACTTAAGATTTGTATTTATTTAAAATTTTAAATATTTTAAATTTTTATTGAAATAAAAAATCAAATAATTTAGATTTGTATTTATTTAAGATTTTGAATATTTTAAGAATTTTATATATTTCAAACTTTTATTTAAATAGGACGTGTATTTATTTAGGATTTTGAATATTTAAAAAAATTATATATTTAAAATTTTATTTAAATAGGACATTAAATAATTTAAGATTTGTATTTATTTAAGAATTTTAAATATTTTAAAAATTTATATCTTTCATATTTTTATCTAAATAGAACATTAATTTGTATTTATTTAAAATTTTAAATATTTTAAAAATTTTACATATTTCAAATTTTTATTTAAATAAAATATTAAATAATTTAGGATTTTTATTTACTTATAATTTTAAATATTTTAAGAATTTTAGAACATTAAATAATTTAGTATTTGTATTTACTTATAATTTTAAATATTTTAAAAAATTTATATATTTCACATTTTTATTGAAATAGAACATTAAATATTTAGAATTTGTATTTTTTTAGGATTTTAAATATTTTAAAAAAAGTTATATATTTCGTATTTTTATTTAAATAGAATTTTTTTTTTCTGACAATTATAAATATGCTCTGACAATCTCACATTGTATATTTTTTCTGAAATTAATTCTTGTACAGTACTGAAAATAATATTTTAATTAAAATAATTATAATTTATAAATAAATTAATGAAATTAATTTTTCAACAATTTTTAATAGAAAAGTAAATTTTAATCTTATATTTTTTACAATAAAAAAATACAATTTCAATCACATTCAAATCACTTACAAACTTTTATACATTTTCCATTCTATCTATCTTAATCCAAATAATCTTATTCTCTTAACGTTTTTCCTTCAAATCTACTCTTTTAAATTCGTTTTCTAGTTCAAACAAAATCTAAATTAGGAGATGTATGAATTTCAATTTTATATTTAAGAAAATAGTTTAGAGAATTAGCATCACTGAATTGTGAATGTTTTGGTTCCAACATTATTACATATAGTTCCTAGCAAAAACAAATTATTGGGATTATTGTAATAGACCAACGAATTACACTAGTTGCTTAATTATAAAGCTAAATTATACTTTTAGTTTCTAAAACCTACTGATATCAATTTTAAATATTTTAAATTTATAAAAAATTTAATTTACCCAGTTTTGTTTTAACATATATTTTTAAATGAAAGGACCAAAATCTTTTTTTTTTTTTTAATTTAGATAATAAAATCGTAATAAATTTGAAAAATCAAAATTTTGAAATAAGAATAGAAAGGAAGCTGCAAAAGTTGTCATTTTAAATAGGTAGATAGCAGATCTGAATTCGAGCTTCCACCATTGTAGAAAGGGCAATTGCTTCCTGCACCCACCCGATTCCACGGAAAAGACGAAACTGTCCTTAAAAAAAATTTCCAAAATATGTATTCTGAATTTTTTTTTTCCAGAACGAAATTTTATATTACGGATTTTTTTATCCGGAATGGATTTTTCATTTTTGTTTCCAGATTTTCATTTCTGAAACACAACAATTTTTTTTCCAGATTTTTTTTTCCAAAATGTATTATTTTTCAATTCCAGTTTTTTTGTCCAAAATAGAATTTTAATTTTTTCAAGAATTTTATTTCCAAAACTCAATAATCACTCCGGATTTATTTTTCCAAAATATATTATTTTCAATTCTGGATTTTTATTTTCGAAATTAAGGGCATTTTTGGAAACTAAAAAAATATGTTGAATGTAAAAAATGATTGAGTGTAGGAAGCATTTGCCTGTAGAAAGTATTAGAAGAGTAGGGTTGTGCAGCATTGACCAGAGCGAAGGTTGTTAGTGTAAATTGGCACGCGCATAATCTAACTACCACGTTTTGGTTCTCCATCTATAAATATTTAAATACTTGGTTCTTCCTTATTCGGCAATCAATAACCACACAATCTGCAATTTGCAATCATATATGGCTGCTGAACCTGATGCCCCTGCCATTCCTCTTCTTACGCCCTACAAAATGGGTAAATTCACTCTCTCCCATAGGTATTCTCACACGCATCATACTCCAAAACACTGCTTTTAAATTCAATGTTTCATGTATCTTGTAATTTAAAAATTGGGTTATTTTTTCAGAGTTGTTTTGGCACCGCTCACGAGACAGAGATCATACAATAATGTTCCTCAGCCTCATGCCATATTGTATTACTCTCAGAGAACTTCTCCGGGAGGACTTTTGATCAGTGAAGCTACTGGTGTCTCTGACACTGCTCAAGGGTAACTTTTTTTTAAGTTACCTTTTAATTCATCAATCAAAAACAATACACCTTTTAATGTCACTTTTGTTATCCATATCAAGATTGATACACACACCAGGTATATGGACAAAAGAGCAAGTTGAAGCATGGAAACCCATTGTCAATGCTGTCCATGCCAAAGGTGGTATCTTCTTTTGTCAGATTTGGCATGTTGGAAGGATCTCAACTACAGGTATTTTTCACATCTTCATTCTATGGAGAACTTCATGAACCTATTCCCTTCAGATTTTGTGCTTTTATTTTCTTCACCACCCTTTGTCAAATTCAACATGGGAATAAATTACTCTGTGAAATTCTGTTGCCAAATATGAAATGCCCAAATTTTATAAAGGTTATGCTAGAGAGGATAATAAAAAAATTAAAATACGAGTTTCAGTTACCTTGATTATAAATGAAAAAGTTGAATGATCGCTATATAATACTCACAAACTTGTTGAATTGAAAGCTTTTGGTTGAAGTGTTATATAAATTTAGCTCATGATTTAATGATCGAGTTTGAGTGATGTGATGTCTAATATTTTTAGATTTTACTTATAGTTTTACTACTATCAAAAGATAAAATTATATTGCACTTGGGATGATATTATGGCATACTTTGCCATTTCTATCAACAAAATACCTCAGGAGGGAAACTAGTTACACTAGTGTGATTTAGAGTGAGTGTACCATCGAAAACAATGTTGCATGTGCTCAACTTTGTTAATTTGTAACAGATTTTCAACCAAATGGGCAAGCTCCGATATCTTCAACCGACAAGCCACTGAAACAACAAATGGGAAGCAAAAGCGTTGGGGAAACACAATTACCAAGGAGGCTAAGGACAGATGAAATTCCTCATATTGTCAATGATTTCAGACTCGCTGCAAGGAATGCGATTGAAGCTGGTAACATAACAAAGTTTCCCACGCATGTGCTGATGTTCAAATTTTAGATAATGTGTAAGTATCTAACAATGGTACAAATCTCATGTGTAGGCTTTGATGGGGTTGAGATCCACGGTGCTCATGGCTACCTACTTGAGCAATTCATGAAAGATACAGTGAATGATCGAAGTGATGAATATGGTGGATCCCTTGAGAACCGTTGTCGATTCGCTTTGGAAGTGGTTGAGAGTGTTGTAAAAGAGATAGGGGCAGAAAGAGTTGGGGTAAGGCTATCTCCTTTTACAGAACATGGAGAGTGTGAAGATTCAGACCCCAGAGCATTGGGTGTGTACATGGCTAGTGCCCTCAGTAAATATAATATTCTGTATTGCCATATGGTGGAGCCAAGAATGAAGACTGCTCTTGAAGTAGTTGAGTCCTCTCACAGCCTTGTCCCAATGAGAAAGGCCTTCAGTGGAACTTTTATTTCTGCAGGAGGTTACAGCAGAGAAGATGGCATCAATGCTGTGGCTGAAAATAGGACAGATCTTGTTGCTTATGGTCGGTTGTTCTTGGCTAATCCGGACTTGCCAAAAAGATTTGAGCTAGATGCCCCTCTCAACAAATACAACCGTAACAAATTCTACTCTCATGACCCGGTTATTGGTTACACTGATTATCCATTTCTTGAATGAACCAAAGACTTGTGATATCTTGATATCCCAGAGAACATGTTACAATTACTGAGAGTAAAATCTTTTACTGAAAGATAAACTCAAAAAGGATGGAGAAATTTGAAAAAGTTATTAATTAATGCATCTGATAATACAGTTGGGAAAAGTAACATTTCTTAAGGAAGCAAATAAACATCCACAAGGAAACCACCATATCATATCTTCTAAAGTTTGTTTTTCCTAAAAAAAAATTGGCTATTGAATGTTTCACATTTTTCTTTACCACATTCTCCCTGAATAACTTTCTATATTCTATCTTTTATAAATTTTCAGTTGAATGAAAATCTAAATAAATAACTATATATGAACAACTTGAGATATTCATATTTGATTTTATAGTAAGTGATAAAAATTAGTAAAAAATAAATAATTACGTTGCTGTAGGATGCGAGTTGGTAATTACAAGTTAAAATACGAAATATATTTTCTTCTGTCTGGAGTGTATAACATTCTATTATTAGTTTTTCATAAAAAAAATTCGATGGATTATGTTAAAAACATAACAATCATAATATATTTTAAACCAGAATTTGTTAAGCATCCTTCACTTGTATTATTAAGAAAAATGTTTTGTTTACCACTTTTTTTATTCAATCAAATACCTAACAATTCTTTTTAATGAAAGATTATAATAATACATGAAAATAAAAGTAAAAATGAAATCTTCACATAAAATAATAACATATTTGATTGTATAGTGGTTATGTAAAATAATTAATAAGTGTGTGAACTCCCTCCTAAAGCAAAAGGTAATATGAACTTTAATAATTAATATTAAATAATAAAATTATTATTATTAATAAATAATGTTTTGAGAGAACAGAAAAAAATATATGACTTTTTTTTGTGAAACTATAATTTTTCCTTCATGCATGTGTGTGGAGATAAATGACTTGATTAAAATATTTAAAAATGGAAATTTCTAAATTATAGCAAATAAAAAAAATAGTTTTCAGTGAATGTTGAAACCACTATTTAGAAATTAATTTCGTAGAATATTAAGATTTATTTAAGGAGTTGAATTCCTTTAATAAATATCTGTCCAAACAGAATAATGTAGAGATTAATTTTTTTTTTATCTATATGTATGTATGCATATTATTTATAATTTTATTTTTATTATCGTATTATTAAATTGCTTTTTTTAAATAAAAGTTTTCATATTAGTCCTACTATGCAACTTGACATTTCAACTCTGTTTGATATCTCAAGTAATAACAATTATTAGGCATCACATGAAAAAAAAATTATTAAAAAACGAAAAAAAAAAAAAAATAAAAAAAAAAAAAAAAAAAAAAAAATAATAAAAAAAAAAAAAAAAAAAAAAAATACAAAAATATGGGAGGATTAGACAAAAACTCATATGTTAACAAAAACGATAATATGTAGACTATATCTATTCATAAAGAATTCTAAGAAAAGCTACGAAGCTCGGGCACTTACTTCTCTTAAATGGCGTGTTGGTGTCCGATACTCGTGTCGGACACCGACACTCGTATGACACCTGTAGGACACGTATCCGTGAAGTGTCCAATTCAAAAAGTATTTATTATATTTATGATAATTCTAGTACAGTTCTAACACAATTTTAAAAAGGAAAAATACATTAATTTTCTCAAAATTCAAATTTTATTGTATAAATTTTTATTATGATTATAAAACTAAGAAACAAATCATTGTGAATCAGTCATGAAAAACATCTTTCCGCTAAAAAAATATGGAATATACTTGTATACATAAATCTTTATTGTCAATTTATATAATTCATAATTATATAATATATAGATTTGTGTTCCCGTGTCCTACATTTTAGAGATTTTACGTATCTCCGTATCTGTGTCGTATCAGTGTCTGTGTCAGTATCTGTGCTACATAGAAGAAAAGACTAGATGGTAGCCTATTATACCAATGAAAAGATTCTCTATGAATAAATCCTAAATGAGTCAACTTATCAGCACTCGCATTTCCCATATTAATTAAGACAAGTATTCTGTCGATTACGAAGCATTCAAAGAACATTGGTCCTAGCAGTAAATGTAACACAATTGCTTTTAATTTTTTTAATTTTTTATTATATATTTGAAACCATTTTTTTCAAACTAGTCAATCATATGTTTTGATAAATTAAAAATATTTCAATATACTTTTTAATTCAAAACATATTTTAAAAAATATTATTTATTAGTATTAAGTTAAATAGATTATTTTAATATCTTATTTATGATTAATTTGTGGTGAGTATGTAAGTTCGTCAAATTGGATACCTTATAAATTATAAAAATTTGACTAAAGTTCTTGAATAATTATTTATTCATATTTTTTTTCTACAATTATGTTCAATCTTAAATAATCCTTTAAATTTGGGGTTATGTTTTTCTATCCACAAATAAAATATAAATAAATAAAAAATATTTTAGTAAAAAGAATCATAATTTTTGCATAATCCAAAAAACAAACACCAACCCAATCCATCAACTATATGTGCCCCAGACAACATTATTATACAACTGGTTCTACAAAGAGCCTGTGAAGGCATGCAAACGAACAAAAAATTGAGCCATTATTCTCAAACGAAAATAAATAAAAGCATCACTAGCTAATGACAATTGCTGTGAGAGAGCTTATATTCCAAAAATTAAGGTCTCCGGTATATAAACCTGACCATGTATTATGACCCAGATTTGCAGCACTAACCAGAGAACAAGCCTATCCAAAAATTTACTCTATTGTTTATTTCTTATATTGAAAATAACCTCTTTCCCGCACCTGCAACCAACAACCGTCCTCACCCCTCAGCCAGCTCAAGAGAGTTACCTCCTCATGAAAACCAGCATTCAAAGCACACAGGTACAAGCTAAGGGTGGGCATGGATTGGATTTTCCAAAATCCAATCTAGATCCAAATCCAAATAAGTGGATTGGATTTAAAATCCATATCCACTTTAACTAGATTAAATATATTTGGATTTTTTTAAAATCCATTTAAAGTGGATTGAATCCAGATTAAATCCACTTTGTTAATTATATTAAATCCACTTTGTCAATTACATTAAATCCATTTTGATATGGATAAAGACTAACTTGGCTCGAACTGGGCCTAAGCCGACTCAAC